>ENA-ORXR01001477-ORXR01001477.1-marine-metagenome-genome-assembly--contig:-NODE-1477-length-24874-cov-4.158931_pt1 | contig 24874 bp, 19 predicted proteins | sample MGYA00237866_ERZ511479 | MGnify/ENA metagenome assembly ERZ511479 | reverse complement strand
TGCAACTGGAACGGTAGTGTTTGATCCATTAACTGGAGAGGTAATATACACACCAGCGCCAGGAGAAGAAGGCAGCACGGTAACGATAGATTATGAAGTATGTAATACAGCGGTAACACCAATAGTGTGTGAAACGGCGACGATTACGATTACGATACCAGCATGTCCAAATGCAGTAGATACAGATGGCGATGGCTTGACAGACTGTGAAGAGACGACAGGTGTAGACGATCCAAGTACTCCAACTGTACCGACGACGACATCAGATCCAAATAATTCCTGTGATCCACTAGGACCGGTAGTGTCTACGGATGATTGTGATGAAGATGGCAATTCAAATGGAACAGATCCAAATCCAAGTGTACCGGTAGCAGAGGATGATGTATTCACGGCTACACCAGGCACATCGACAACATTTAATATTTTATCAAATGATGATTTCTTACCAGGTCCAACTACAAGTATAACAGACTTGGGAACAGGAACTGCAACTGGAACGGTAGTGTTTGATCCATTAACTGGAGAGGTAATATACACACCAGCGCCAGGAGAAGAAGGCAGCATGGTAACTATAGATTATGAGGTATGTAATACAGCGGTAACACCAGCAGTATGTGAACCAGCCACGATTACGATTATGATTTCACCTTGTCCGAGTGCATTAGATACAGATGGCGATGGCTTGACGGACTGTGAAGAGACGACAGGTGTAGACGATCCAAGTACTGCAGTTGTTCCGACTACTACATCAGATCCAAATGACTCGTGTGATCCACTAGGACCGGTAGTGTCCACGGATGATTGCGATGAAGATGGCAATTCAAACGGAACAGATCCAAATCCAAGTGTACCAGTAGCAGCGGATGATACATTCACGGCAACACCAGGGGCACCGACGACATTTGATATCTTATCGAATGATGATTTCTTACCAGGTCCAACTACAAGTATAACAGACTTGGGGACAGGAACTGCGACAGGAACAATAGTATTCGACCCATTAACAGGAGAGATAACTTACACTCCTGCTCCTGGCGAAGAAGGAGGTACGGTAACGATAGATTATGAAGTATGTAATACAGCGGTAACACCAACAGTGTGTGAAACGGCGATGATTACGATTACGATACCAACATGTCCAAATGCAGTAGATACAGACGGGGATGGCTTGACGGATTGTGAGGAAACTACTGGAATAGATGACCCAAGCACACCAGCTGTGCCGACTACGACATCAGATCCAAATGACTCCTGTGATCCATTAGGACCAGTTGTGTTCACAGATGATTGTGATGATGACGGCCATGTGAATGGAACGGATCCAAATCCAAGTTTACCAGTAGCAGAGGATGATGCGTTTTTCGCAACACCAGGCACATCGACAACATTTAATATCTTAGCAAACGATGATTTCTTACCAGGTCCAAATACGATAATAACAGACCTGGGAACAGGAACTGCAACTGGAACAATTGTATTTGATCCATTAACAGGGGAGGTAATATACACACCAGCGCCAGGAGAAGAAGGCAGCACGGTAACGATAGAGTATGAGGTATGTAATACAGCGGTAACACCAGCAGTGTGTGAGATGGCGACGATTACGATTATGATTTCACCTTGTCCAAGTGCAGTGGATACAGATGGGGATGGCTTGACGGATTGTGAGGAGACGACAGGCGTAGATGACCCAAGCACACCAGCTGTGCCGACTACGACATCAGATCCAAATGATTCATGTGATCCATTAGGAGCAATCGTGTCGACGGATGATTGTGATGAAGATGGCAATCCAAATGGAACAGATCCAAATCCAACAACTGTAGTAGCAGCGGATGATACATTCACGGCTACACTAGGAGGACCAACGACAAGCGATATTTTGTCAAACGATGATTTCTTACCAGGTCCAAATACGATAATAACAGACCTGGGAACAGGAACTGCAACTGGAACAGTAGTGTTCGATCCATTAACAGGAGAGATAACATATACACCAGCGCTAGGAGAAGAAGGCAGCACGGTAACTATAGATTATGAGGTATGTAATACAGCGGTAACACCAGCAGTGTGTGAGACAGCGACAATTACGATAACGATACCAGCATGTCCAAGTGTAATTGATAGTGATGGAGACGGCTTGACAGATTGTGAAGAAACGACAGGAGTTGATGATCCAAGTACGGTAAGTGTACCAAGTGGTACCTCGGATGGGAATGATCCATGTTCACCAGTAGGTATCAATACTGTAGATAGTGATGGAGACGGCTTAACGGACTGTGAGGAGACGACAGGCATCGACGATCCAAGTACGTCAGGAGTACCATCAGGAATATCTGAAGCGAATGATCCATGTGATCCAATCAGTCCAATTGTTCCAGTGGTTACAAATAGCACTAGTGAACCTTCACCAGGATGTGAAGGATCGACAGTAGTATTAACTGTTCCGCAAGAGAACGGAATCACTTATCAATGGTCAGGTCCAAATAATTTCCAAGCAAGTACAAATGAAGTTGTGCTTGATGAAGTTATGGTAGAAGATGCTGGGATTTATACCTTAACTGCGGATAATGGGAGTTGTCAAATAACTACAGAAATTGTAGTATTTGTTCAATCTGTAGTAAATGATCTTCAAGCATTTAATGAAGGACCGTTCTGTCAAGAATCAGATCTAATACTAAAAGTAGCAAATCCTGATCCTGAGGCATTATACAATTGGTTTAAAGAAACAGATAATAGTTTTGTAGGTTCTGGTTTTGAACTGATAATTCCAAATGTAACTATCAATAATGAGGGCGCTTACTACGTGATCGCGGATAATAACGGTTGCTTATCTGAGCGATCAAACAGCACTAATGTAGAAGTTGAAGTTCAGTTTATTGGAGATGCTACTGACGACTTATTCAACGGTGAAATTAATTCAACCTTACAGAATTCAGTGATTTTAAATGACGAACCAGGTATAGAGGAATACACTGTTTCGATTGTAAGTACAACATCAAATGGTGACCTTACGATGGACGCAGATGGAGTATTCGAATATACTCCTAATACAGGATATGCAGGGACTGATGAGTTTGTTTATGAAATTTGTCAGGTATACTGTTACGACAATTGCATTAGCGCAAGAGTAGATATCAATGTAGGAGCAGAAGTTGGATGTGAAGTATCTACAATGTATACACCGAATAGTGATGGTGTAAACGACTTCTTTGAAATTCCATGTTTAAGTGAATATCCTGACAACTCTTTGGTAGTCTTTAATAGATGGGGAGATGAAGTTTTCTCTGCTGTTAATTATCAAAATGATTGGGGTGGAACTTACAAAGGTGATAACCTACCAGCAGGAACTTACTTCTATATCCTTGAAGTAAAAGATGTAGAAAGTACAGTTAAGAAGGGTTACATTTTTATTCAACGATAATATTAATACTCTATGGAGAATCATTCATGCCGAATGATTCTCTGTGGAGTTAATTAAAACTAAAATATTTTAAATATGAAAGAGATATATTTTTTCTTTGTTATGCTTGGCATTTGTAGCGCTGCATATGGTCAACAGGATGCACAGTATACGCAGTTTATGTTCAATAAATTATCCCTAAATCCTGGATACGTTGTAGCCACAGATTACGCTTGTGTTTCTTGTTTACATAGAAGTCAATGGGTAGGGTTTGAGGGAGCGCCAACTAACCAATCTGTTAACTTTAGAATGCCACTAAGAAACAAAAATATAGGTTTGGGTTTGTCTCTAAACTCAGATAAAATTGGTCCAACTAATTCATTTGATGCTAGCCTGATTTATGGTTATAGAATCGATTTTGAGAAAGGAAGTTTAGGTGTTGGACTGAAAGGAACTATCAGAAACTATAAAATTGATTGGAACAAAACAGAAACGCTCAGACCTGGAGATGGAGTGACGGGTGCCAATGAAACGGTAGGTAACAATTTTAATGCTGGATTGGGTTTGTATTATTTTGCACCGAAATATTATGTAGGTATATCTGTACCTCGTTTAATCAAGAATGATATTTCTCAGATAGATTCTCCATTGGCAACTACGGATGATTTTAGTAAAGAGGAGTTTCATGCTTTTCTTATGGCTGGTGTTTTACTTGACATGAGTGATAACATTAAACTAAAGCCTGCGCTATTATTTAAGTACTCAAGATATGCACCTTTAGATTTAGATTTAAACATCAATGTAATTTTCTTTGAAAAATTATGGATAGGTTTAACTTATAGATTTGGAGGGTTTGATGAAGGAGATTTCGGAGAATCAATAGATTTTATTCTTCAATATCAAATTTCCAACCCTATTAAAATAGGAGTGGCCTATGATTATACACTTTCAAAAGTAAGAAATCATAATTCTGGTACTTATGAGTTGATGATGGAATATTGTTTTTCTCCAAGAGGAGCTAAGATTAATAATCCAAGATTCTTTTAAATTTTCAAAACTCCCTTTTGATATGAACTAAATGTTTAAAACAAAAGTGCTGTACAAATAAATTGTAAAATAAAAATCTAAAATCATGATTAATAAAATCAATATATCATTTTTTTTCATAGCGATGTTTATGCTTAACTTGTCCGCACAAAAAAAGAATCCTTATGCGAGTAAATTATATGATAATCTTGGCTACAAGGCTTCTATAAAGCAGTTTGAGAAGATAGATGATTTATCAATCGATCAAATGGCCAAAATAGCCAATAGTCACAGATTGAATCACGAAACTGTCGAAGCTGAAATGTGGTATCAGCGTGTAGTGCAAGGCAGCCCAGAGCCGATACATTGCCTACACTATGCACAAACACTGCAAAGCAATAAAAAATATGACTTAGCGAAAAAGTATTTTGCTAAATACAATAGCATTGCTGATAAGAGTACTTCTTCAAATGGTCAAAACTACAAAACTGTTTTAGTAGCGGATGTTTCCAGAATAAAAACTATGGAGGCGACTATAAAAAATGAAAGGAGTTTAAATTCTAACAAGCTTGATTTTAGCCCTAGTTACTTCGAGGACGGAATCGTTTTTATATCGAACAGAGAAGTTTTTAAAAATGCAAATAAGAATGTATTTAAAGATGTATGGACAAGCGATAATTTTATGTCCATGTTCTATGCTCCAGCTTCTGATGATGATAACTTCAAAGCAGTAGAGGTGTTTTCTTTAGACCTTACTACTCAGTATCACGAAGGACCCGTTTCATTTAATGAAGCAGGGGATAGAATATTCTTTACTAGAAATGACTATTTAAAAGGTAAAACAAAAATAAGCAAAGATGGTGTGTTGAAATTAGAAGTATATACTGCTTCCAAAGAAGGAGATACTTGGTCAAAGCCAAAATCACTTCCTTTTAATCAGCATGAATATGACGAAACGCATCCTTCGATTTCTAAAGACGAAAAAACGCTTTATTTTGCATCTAATAGACCAGGTGGATTTGGTGGTATGGATATCTACAAAAGTGAATTGAAAGGCGGAGCTTGGGGAGAACCAATTAATCTGGGCCCTGAAGTTAATACCTCAGAAAATGAAATGTTTCCATACATACATACAGACAATACACTATTTTTTGCTTCTAATGGACTAGAAGGTTTAGGAGGTTTAGATATTTTTTCTACTAAGAGCATTAATAATTCCCAATGGATGAAAGCTAAGAATATCGGAGCTCCATTTAACTCTTCTAAAGATGATTTTGGATATATCTGCAATGACGACATGACGGAGGGGTTTCTAACATCTGCTAGAGATGGGGGTTTAGGAAAAGATGATATTTATTCATTTAAGCGTGAAGCGCCACTTTCCGATGCAGTGATCTGTGTATATGAAGAAGCTACGGGGCAGCGTATTACCAATGCTACAGTGGAATTAGTAGAAAAGAATAGTGGATCATCTAAAGGGACTACGTTTATAACGGATATGGACGGTATGGCTACAGTTAGTTATCGACCAAATTCAAGCTATGAGGTAATCGCTACGGTGAATGGTTTCGAAGTAGTAACTGATAATCTTGCGAAATTTATTTCTAATGACAACATGGCTACTGATGAAGCGTGTATTCCAATGAAAAAAATGAGTTGTGCGAACTTACTCGGTACGGTTAAAACTACTGATATGAGAGAGCCGATTGCAAATGCTTCCATAGTTATGCTTAATTCCTGCACTAATAAAGAAATGACAATTAAGTCTAACAGCGTGGGTAAATTTGATTTTAGTTGCATAGATCCTTCTTGTACATATACCATCAATCACGAAAAGTCTGGTTTTATGAAAGTTGAAAATCCAAAAGTATTGGAACTGAAAGATTGGAATAATAAGAACACTTTAAATGTAGACTTAGTACTTTCTCCAGTTGCTGTAGCGAGTAATTCGCCAACGACTTTTGCGTCTGGAAACACTACCGTTTCTGAAAGTGTAACGGCAGTAGATACTAGAAGAAATTTTGAGATAAAGAATATATTTTATGATTTCAATAAGTCATATATCAGAAGCGATGCCTCATCAGAATTGGATAAAGTGGTCACTTTATTGCAGTTGAATCCTTCAATTAGTTTGGAGTTAGGATCACATACTGATTCTAGAGGTCGAGCTTCTTACAATCTAAATCTTTCCCAGAATAGAGCAAATGAAGCGGTGAATTACCTTGTAAATAAAGGTATTAGTCGTAACAGATTATCGGCTGTGGGATACGGTGAGACCATGATAAAAAATCAGTGTTTAAATTATATTGAATGTTCTGAAGAACAGCACCAATACAATAGAAGAACTGAAATTAAAGTTATTGGAGACAGAGCCTCTGAGTTCAATATTATTTATATCGACAATCAACCTACAATTATTAATCGTGCTGATGCGAATCGCAAATTTATTTGGGAGTAGACAATTCGTTTTTTATCTGATATAGTTCTTATTATTATTTCCTTTATAGGATATTTTATTTTGCGTGAAATTGCATTTTTATGCGATTTTGCGCAAAATACGTTTAAAGCCATTTTTTTTTCTTTGGGCGATCCCCGTGAAAAGTATGGGGCCGAGCTAAGCAGCGGTGGGCGTTCGCTCCCGTCCCGGTACGTAAAGACGTTGCGGTGCAACGTCTTTACGTATCGGGACGGCCTCCTACCATCGCCGCGCTTACTATCTCTATCGTAAAAAGGAGAATCCTTGAGGCTATGAAATTTACTTTCTTTAAAGAATGGATGTTTTATATATTTGTGTAGCATCGCCATTTATATTCTTCTACTTTCATAATAAAAATTCATGCATCACAACTACCTTCAAAGCAGCCTTAAACAGTTTGAATACTACAAAGCACTCGGCGAGAGAACTTTCGATCAATTAAGCGAAGAAGAATTGCTGTGGCAATACAATCCAGAGAGTAATTCCATTGCGATTACTGTCAATCATCTCTGGGGGAATATGAAATCAAGGTGGACAGATTTCCTTACCAGTGATGGAGAAAAAGAATGGCGAAACCGAGAACTTGAATTTGAGACAGTCATCAAAACTAAGGCAGAATTAATGGAGAAATGGGAGGAAGGCTGGGCTTGTCTTTTCACTGCACTCCATGCCGTAAACAAAGATAATTTCGATACCACCATTTACATCCGCAACCAATCTCACAGCATTACAGAAGCTGTCAATCGACAAATGATGCACTACGCTTATCACGTTGGACAGATTGTTTATATTGGTCGGATGATCAAGGGTGAAGATTGGAAAAGCTTATCTATCCCGAAAGGAAAAAGCATCGCATTCAATCGAGATAAGTTCTCTAAGGGTAAGCATGATGGGCATTTTACGGATGATTTGAAGTAGAGAGAGGATTTAATGTTATGCTTACTATAGTATTTAATGGCATCTAGGCCATGCAAATCTTTCAGGAAAAAGCGTATGATTATTTTACTTTGATGATCCAATATCCAGAAACTAAAATAATCGCTAAAAGAAAAAAATAGTAGATAAGTTTTAGATAGAAAAATTAGCAGGCAACAGGATATTAATTCCATAAATAAATTTCTAAATAATAATTTCTATTTAATTATATATGTTAAATAAATAGAGAATGTGACGTGGTTTGTTATTTGTTTACTACATTTGATTATAACTAAAAGTCTTATAATCATGAGAATAGCCTTTCACTATCAATTTGCGATTATCCATTTAATCTCCGATCTCCGATCTCCGATCTCCGATCTTTAAGATCAAATTGTTATCATTATTTTTATTAAGCAATTTTTCTTTTACATTTTTATACGCACAAACATTCGAGCATCAAGTATGTTTGAAAAACGTTTCTTTTATAGAGGATAATTCTACAACGCCAGAGGAGTATATACATATTAAACAAGATCAAAGTGGTTTGGTCTATGAAGTGCCGCAGTACTCACAAAATAAATGTGATGGCACTGGTCGTACCACTAAAAATCCAGTAGCTTATGTAAGTGGTAGTAAGGTGAAGGTCAGGATGAATTTTGGCCAAATGTGTGCTGAAGATATTTTGATTCGAGGAATAGTTAATATAGCCAATGGAAATACCTCTACACAAATGATATTTCCTTGTTGTGCCTCTTCTAATGAAGGGAATAATAATGGTGAGTTCAATAAGTATTATACAGGAACATCGGACGAATCATTTACTCTAGAAAAGGTTAGATACTTTGAGAATTTTGATATAGATTGGCAATGGTCGCATCTAGATCCAGCCGATAAGGATCCATGCTTAAATGCAGAGTGGATTTCGTTTGGAACCAGTAGCAACCCAATGTATGTTACTCATAAAAAACCTACTGTGGCTGCAAATGTTTACAGGACTACAATTCATTTTGGTTGTACAGAAGCTCAAAATAAATCAGTCGAATCAAGTATTATTGCTCATATATGGGAGCCATTTGATGAAAATAATTTTAACCCAGCTCGATTCGACGGAGAAATATTTACTTATTGGAAAAAATGTAATCCAGTGTCATGTGTAGATTTACCTACTTTGTTAGCAGCTCCAAAGGCTGCTGATGCGAGATGTGGAGCTTTGGCAGAACTATTAAAAGCTATAATGACGACGCAAGGTATAGGATCATTTGTTACATTGTCATGGGAACCTGAATCTGCTTTTGGCAATGATTTAATGTCTGATTTAAATAATGAATTTGACCTGAGTAACATTAATTGGGATTATACTTTTGGTCTTGAATCAAGATTTATGGCGGTTAAAAAATGGGACTTTTCATCTGCAAGTAACAATTTTTTTAAACTTGGTTCTTGGAAGTGTTCGCCCCAATGGGCAAATGGATTACTAGGTATAGCAGGTCAAGGAAAAGTCGCTAATCCTTTATCTCTCCATGTCAATCATGCAAATCTAAAGATGGGTAATACTATTTATGATCCTAGTTATGGATATAAAGAAGACGCAACATATATAGAATATAAAAATGCAAATTTAGACTCGGTTAATGGTCGAATAATAACCGTACAAAATAAAACTACAGGAGTTGTTAATTATTACTATTGGATTGGCACAAAGAATGATCCGCTATTATTAGATTTAATTGTTACAGAAAATTAATTATGAAAGTACTTCTCACAATCAGTCAAATATTTTTTTTCATATATATGAACGCTCAAACTTTAAGTAATAGTTTTTGCCAAGATGTAACCTCAAAAGTTAGTATCAAAAAACTTGAGAATGGAAGGAATGAATTTACTTATAATTCTGAAAAGGATAGCATCAGTCGAGTCTGTTCGATAGGTGATTATGAATTGATATGTTCCGTTAAAAATGATTCAATTATTAATGTAGTTTATAGATCAACTGAAGAATCTCTTAAAAATATGATTTGTTTCCTTAGTTTCTTTAAGTTAGATGGTAGATGGGAATCTGCAAGCTCCTATGCGCCACTGTCACCAAGATACTTTGCGAAAGAAGTAATTATAGAAGATTTATATTTTCCTGATATAAATACTCTATTAGTAATTTATAAACTTGAAAATGGTAAATCCATTGATTGTCTTTATCGGATTACTGAGTATGGCCCTGTTGCTTATGATTGTTTAAGCAGTTCTAAAGAAAGAGAGCAGGTTAGAAAATCTATTGCTGGTACAATTAGCAAGAATAAGTATAGACCGTCAAATTAGATTAACAAATACAAATAGCGTATTAGCTATTTTTACAAATTCGAAATTTGACTTTTTAATACTAATACTAAGTGGCATTTTTTTACTTAAAAACAAATAGCATGAAATACCTAGCCATAATAATATGTTTCCTATCTATCATCACTAGCTTATACGCTGATGATGTATCCGTAGATGTCACTCATCCGCAAATGCAGAATGAATGCGTAGATGGTTTTATCGATTTAATAATTACTGGCGGTTATGCGCCGTATAGTGTTAAGTATGAAAAATTCTTCGAGCATGAGGTTTTTGGTCTTATTTGGTTGACAGTTAAAGAAATAGACGGGGTTAATGGGACAGATGGATCTGAAGATCTAGAGGATGCAGTAGAAGGTAAATACCGGATCACAATAACAGATTTTCATTGTGGAAAGGTTCAAACTGGTGCTGAACTCATATGTGAGTGTAACCCATGTGAAATCACGGCTGATTTAGTAGAGCCAACTTGTAATAGTGAGGATGGTGGTTCTATCGCTATTCAAATGTTATGTGATGGAAAATCTCAAGGTCCATACACTGCGAAGTGGGGCGATGGGGGGTCTGGATTGTATCGTACTGGCCTAGAAGCTAGGAGATATTGTGTAAATATTTATGATAAAAATGAGTGTCGAGCTCATCAGTGTTGGATTCTTGGGAATGAAGGCGTTGTAAATATAAATCTTTCTGAAAAAGTTAATCCTACTTTCTGCGGTGATGGAAATCTAGGCTGTAATGGTATTTTAGCAGTTTCAATTGAAGGCGGGACACCTCCCTATTCCTATAGCTGGTCTAATAATACAAATGGTTCATCAATAGATGACTTGTGCGTTGGAGAATATACGATTACCGTGACTGATAGAAGCGGTTGCTCTTCAATACAAAGCTATTCATTATGCTGCTGTGAGCCGTTTGAGTCAGGATATGATCCTGAAGGTAACCTATGTTCAGATAATGTTGAACCCATACTATTACAATCTGAAATAACAAGTTTACCGAACGGTTCAATTACTACTACGGTGTCTGGTGGTCTCAGTGAAAAGTCATGCAATTGGAGTGGTCCTGATGGATTCATTGATCATGGTTGTAATGGCATTTCTGGTATAACACAACAGGGTACTTATTGTCTTGCAATTACCGATGGATGCACAAATTTACGAAAGTGTTTTAAAGTCATTGATTGTAATACGAGCGATCTAATGGTGTCAGGAGCAACCATAAATACATGTGAGGGTTTAGATGCTGGCTCGATTAATCTGACCATAACGGGTGGTAATCCTCCATATAGCAAATCATGGTCTAATGGCTCAAGTAGTGAAGATTTAGAACGCTTATTAGCAGGAACATTTTGTGTGACTGTTAAAGATGATTCTGGTTGTATAGTTGATGCTTGCTTTGAAGTTGATGAGACAGGAGAAGTAAGTTCAACTGAAGAAACAATAGTGCCATGTCAAAATATTTCTTACTGTAATGGTATCGGGGTGGTTACTGATGAGGCCGATTACAGCGATTCTCATACGGAAGGTATATGTGTGGTAGATAGATATTGTCCTGTTAATGACCTTACAGAAGAGATAACTTTAAACTCTATTCTCACAATGACTGTTGGGTGTGTTAGATTTTATCGGTGTGCTGACGGAAATGAAGAGCAATTACTGAGTACAGGCATAGGCACTAATCAACTATTCCCCAAGGAGGATAATACCTGCTCCACTGGTTACAGGTGCCATCAGAATCCATGTGAATACACTGATGAAAATGGTGTAACAGAATATTACTTTAATGACAATATCCCTCCGAGTTCTGCTGGGGATTGCACCTTCATAACTTATGGGAATTGTGGTGCTGACGGATGTAGTCCAACTGAAAAGTTAGCTACTTTCTATTGCGGTGTTAATAATATTGTTAATACGGAATGTGTAGATTGCGCAGGTGGTACCTTACAGACACCTGATCAATCTGAAAATCGATCTATAAGGAATAATAATACTGTACTCAAGAGTACAAATAGGGCAACTGTTAAATATTCAAAAATTGTTTTTTCACCTAACCCATTTACGCAAAGTGCTTCAATATCCTTTTTTAACAATAGCAATGAAGCTAATAATGAAGCAACAGCAAAAGTCTATGATTTACATGGTAGAATGATTTTTAATAGGTCTTTGAACATTAATATTGGAAGCAACTATTATGAGTTAGATTTAGGTAGTATATTGGAAGGAGTTTATGTATTAAAACTATCAATTGATTCGAAAGAAGTTTACTCAAAGAAAATTGTAAGAATTAAATCTTAAGAGATGCGAAAATTTATAATTTTATTTACTGTATTATATTCATTATTATCATGTGCAGAACAAGAAGAATTTGACTATTTTAAAAGAAAAAATATGATCGTCGGTGATTGGGACATCGCTGTCAATATAGTAGAAGTAAAGGCAGATACGGTTAATAGCATCTCAAACTATATCACTGCATTTAATTTGTATAATGATGGAACTGGTTCGTATCCTAATTTCTTTGATACTACCAGAACTGTTGAAATAGAATGGTTTTATCAGTACGATCCTGAATTCGTATTGATAAGTGAGCGATTACCCAATAATAAAGATAATCTTAGAGAATTTAGAGTTCTAGAGCTTCATGATGATGAAATGCTTTGGGAGTTTAGAGCTTTGGATTCGGAAGGAATAGTTGACTATTGGTTAAATACCTATACAATGACTAGAAAGTAATTATTATGAACGTAGTTGGTAAGTTTATTCTTGTTATATCGTTGAGTATGATATTTATTTCATGCCAAGACGATGATTCTATATTTATCCCAAGTATAGAAAGTTTATATGGAAATTGGGAGGGTGCTATTGTTGGATCACATTTTTTAGACGACGAGCTAATTTTTGAGACGGGTGCGCTTTTAACCGCGCACATTAGTAATGATAACTATATCCAATTTAGAAATAAAAGGACGGGCGTAATCATAGATCTTCAATTAGAATACTTGACTGAAAAGGATACTATTATACTTACCAAATCTGGTCCAGATGGTTACTGTCGCAAAGTAAATAGAATAATTAAACACACCCCAAATAGATTGATATTTTTCAATGAGAAATATACTTTCCCTTTAGATTCTAGTTTCAATATTAGAAGAAATACCTATAAATTTAGCAAACTGGATTAATTCTCCTTCTCCCAGCTGAGGGGTAGTAGCGAGCACGCAAGCTACTATATGACTAATGAAGCTCCATATCGGCTGGCTCTCTTCGAGACGGTCGATATGGAATAGCTGAATAGTCAGATAGAGGCTGGAGTAAAGCGAATGACCCGACCCCTGCGCCGAGCTAGTAGCCGAGCCAAAGGGGGCAGCCCCATATTACAGCCTCTTATCAACTACGCATAATCAGTATATAGAGCAACCGAATCGACTATTGCGCGTACTTTCTTATATTCGTACTTATTATAATATGAAATTAAGTTAAAGTTTGTCAAAAGCGCATGTAGAATTGAGTATTGTAGTGCCTGTCTATAATGAGGCGGTCAATCTGGAGGTGCTTTACGCTGCCTTGATCGCAGTGCTGAAGAAGACGCATCGCGCATATGAAATTGTGTTTGTAGATGATGGATCAAGTGACGATACTTTTGCGGTAATTCAACGATTGCATGCGAGTGACAATCGGGTGAGAGGCTATTCTTTTTCTCGAAATTTTGGACATCAAATCGCACTCTTCGCAGGACTAGCGCAGTCCCGTGGGGAAGTGATCATCAGTATGGATGGGGATATGCAACATCCACCTGCTATGATACCTGCCTTGCTCGCCAAGTACGAGGAAGGCTATGATATTGTCAATACCAAACGGATAGATGCGGACAGCACGGGCTGGTTTAAGCGGCAGACTTCGAGGTGGTACTACGGGATGCTCAATGCGCTTTCGGATGTGCCGATAGAGCCTGCGGCGGCGGACTTCCGACTGATGAATCGTAAGGCGGTCGATGCACTCAATAGTCTACCTGAGACGCATCGTTTTACACGCGGTCTGGTCGGCTGGATGGGATTTCGACAGGCGATCATTCCTTACCAAGCGGCAGAACGCCACGCTGGACAATCAAAATATACATTTTTTAAAATGCTACGTTTTGGGCTAGATGGGATAGTTTCCTTTTCGGTAAAACCATTACGGATTGCTTTTTATACAGGCGTGCTGGTAAGTATGGCGGCACTGTTGTATGCGGTGTATGCGGTAGTGCAGCACATTTCCGGATCGACGGTAGAGGGCTGGACATCTATCCTGGTTTCTGTGTTGTTTATAGGAGGGGTAAGTCTACTCAGCCTCGGTGTGATCGGAGAATACATAGCACGGATATTCAATGAAGTGCGTCGAAGACCGATGTACTTTTTCAAAGACCAGACGGAAGATGACGGTCCCAAGGAGATAGTCTAAATAAAACAATCTTTTCCTACCTTCGTATTATCATTTATCAAGATACGATATGGCAAAATCAAAAGACAAAAAGAAAAGTAAAAAGAAGCTCGCGGCAAAACCTGTGGCTAACAATAGCACACAATGGGCATACCTATTGGTGGCACTTGTGGCGGGCTGCGCGGTGTACTTTTCGCTCTTTGGCAATGAGTATCTCAACTATGATGACGACCTCTATGTACACGAAAATTCTCTGATTCGAAACATGGAAATCGGGACACTTTTCTCAGGTCCGTATGCCTCCCAGTATTCTCCGATGGCGATGACTTTAATGGCTGTGCAGTATAAGATTTCTGATAGTGTGGGCTTTATTCGGTTTGGAAGTTTGCTTGTGCACCTGCTCAATGTGTTGTTGATATTTTTGGTGTTTCGAAAATTAACAAAGCAAGAATGGATGGCTGGGATGATAGCGCTTTTATGGGCGGTGCATCCGATGCAAGTAGAGTCTGTCGCTTGGTTAGCGGCGGCGATGAAAATTGGTTCTTACACCCTTTTTTATCTCACTGCTATCTGGTTTTATTTGCGCTATTTAGATGATACTAAAGACAAGAAATTTTTGGTGTTTTCTGTTGTGACGATGTTGGTCAGCGCGCTTTGTAAAGAGCAGGCGGTAGCCTTGCCATTAACATTGATGGCGATAGATTACCTGCGCAAACGCAAGGTTTTTTCTCCTGCGGTATTAGCGGAGAAAGCGCCCTATTTTGTGATCTCGATCATTTTAGGTTTAGTGACGTTGAGTGCGACGGCGGGTGCTTTGGATGGAGATATCATTGCAGATGGCGGCAATCAATTCAACTTTTTTGAACGTTTCTTTTTAGCACTCCATACATTGACGGCTTATGTGCAGCGGACTATTGCGCCGATCAATTTATCCTTTTTTTATACTTATCCGCTCAAGGGAAGTATTCCCCCGCAGGTGTATCTCAATGCTGTTTTGACTTTGGGATTATTGGCTACCACCGCATGGGCATGGATGAAAGATAAGCGATGGGTCGCATTCGGTTTATTCTTCTATTTTATAAACGTATTTTTTCCGACGCTGACTTCTTTGATGTCGGTGCGGGATGTCCTCATGGCAGATCGATACATGTATGTGCCGATAGCAGGGTTGTTTTTTATCCTCGTTTACGGATTGCATACTATAAAAAATAAATTGCCTTTTCCGCCGCAATATATCGGCTATGGGTTAGCGCTTGTTTTCGGAGTGATGGGCCTGATGCGGGTACAAGTATTTAAAAATAGTGCAACGCTTTTTACCGATGTGATCAATAAAGAATCTTACAGCAAACCACCGCTTAACCCTCATCTTGCACTCGCATTTAACAATCGCGGAATTTACAAAAAGAGACAAGGCGATATCAAGGGCGCACAAGCAGATTATGAAATGGCGATCCGAAGTAATGCAGCTTACCCCAATGCATATTTGGGCAGAGGAAATGTTTACTTCAATGCTGGACAAGATGATAAAGCGCTAGTAGATTATAATAAGGTAGCTGAACTGGATCCCAAAAATGGGTACAATTATTCTGCCCGTGGTGCGGTTTATGCCAAAAAAGGACAGTATAATTTGGCGCTTCAAGATCTTAGTAAAGCGATACAGTTTGAGCCATTTTTACCAGATGCCTACTCTAATCGTGCGCTCGTTTATCTCAACAACGGTAACCCTGCTCAATCTATTCCTGACATCAATGAATACCTTCGCCTCAAGCCTAATACGGCGGACATGATCGAGCTGCGTGGTGTATGCTATATGCGCATGGGTAAGTTTCAAGATGCAGTAAAGGATATTTCAGAGGCGATACGTTTGGCACCCAATAAGCCTAGCTTTTATACCAATCGCGCCAGTGCTTATGACCAGCTGGGTATGGCGGCGGAGGCGCAAGCGGATCGTCAGCGTGCTGGGCAGATGCGGTAGGGGAGTGATACATATCAGGATATTAGTGAGCTGTTTTTTTTGGGCGCTTTTACCTGTCATCCGCTTGTATGGAGCAGCCAAGCTGGCTATTCAGGATAGGCGTAGCTAGTATTCTCCCGAGCGATCGGGCTCATCCGTCGCTACACCTTCCTTCATGAGCCATCCTGACTACTCCATATCGCTTCTACCAGGAGCGCGGTAGATTCATCCTCCAGAGCACTTTTGGGCTTAAGCAAATGATACAAGATTAGTTGAAATAATAAGGAAAAATGAATTCAATAGGGATACTCACAAGCAGCCTAAACTGAACCAACCATAGGAAGATAATCAAAATTTAATGGTTTGGATTGCACCGTTTTTCTTGATTTTATTCTAAAAACAGGGTAATTCTTGTTGGCAATTTGTCATGATTTTTCTAAAAAAATCACGCCAAATTGGATCTTGCTTTAACCTATACACAGGGTTCATCACCCTGTGCTTTAGTATGTCACCCTTTCAGGGTTCGCACACTTTACTCCTGAACATCCCTGCTCTAAAAACAGGATAATTCTTGTTAGCAATTTGTCATGATTTTTTCTAAAAAGTCACGCCAAATTGGATTTAACCTCCACATTCACACAGGGTTGAAACCCTGTGCTTTAATATTAAACCCTTTCAGGGTTAGCTTCGCTTATTTCTGATTATGCCTAAAATAAAAGAAGCTCCAAGCACATTTTACTGTGCTTGGAGCTTTTTTTAATTAATCTAAATCCAAAATTAGGCACCTTGCCTTACCTGCGTCAACTTTTGTACACGATCTACCATCTTCACTAGATTCTCTTCAGAACTAATATCCGATACATATACTTTTTGCTTTGTCAAACTTACTAGTGCTTTTCCAGTTGTCTGACCAATAGCAATAATTCGCTGGTTTTCCTTAATAGGATGATGGCTAAGGTATGTTTTGGCATTCAATGGAGAGGTGAATACAAGAAAATCAGCATTCGACGCCTCCGTCTTATCCTTAGGAATATTTTTATAAACAGGAATATCTACAACTTTTGCCTTGTCTGCGATTTTAGTTTGTACAGATTTGAGAGAACTTTTTGCCCTTGGGAACGCAACGGTTTTGCCATTCGCTATTTGCAAAAATTCTTTGGCTACAGTAGTACTATCGCCTTTGCCATGAAAGTCCGCTTTGAGATTAAATTCTTGTAGAGCTTTTGCAGTACTGCTTCCGAAGGTGGCGATCTTTTTCCCTTTGATTTGTTCTGGTTTTACCTTTTTGAAAAAATACTTCACCGCATTCTTGCTGTAAAAGAATAACCAATCATAGGGAGCATCCATCTTAAACTCCATACTAGAGAATTTAACCATCGAATTGCCCTCCGTCTTGAATCCTTGCGCTTCTAATTCATTCTTAAATATGCTCTTTTCAGTGAGCGTTCTGGTAATAAATACTTTTTTCATTAATCGAATATTTCTATTGCTTCTAAATCTAATAAGTGAAAGAATGACAGCGATACTACCGAAACATCAGCTTGGGCTTCTCCAGCACCTTCAAATTCTGCTCCATAAATTTTCTTATGGATTTCCTGTAGACTTGGCCATTGATAGCCAGGTCCTTCTTTCGGAATTTTGCAAAACCAAGTAGCCTCCTCCATTAGGCAATAATTATTGCTATCTGGTAAGTTGTGGTTAATACTAGCGCGGTATAGTTCAGAGCCAACGACTCCATTGTTTAGGGTCTGATTAAAACTGATAATATACTTTGCTTTTTTGATTGCTTCGGCAAAAGGTAACAAAGCTTGCTTGATGTCAATACCCGTTTCCAATGCAGTAGCTTGGCTGAGGTGATGTTTTCTTTTTATCTCGTCATTGATCGTAAAACCCTTTGGCTTTATGATGTCATTACGACTGTCTATCAATTCTCGATCCTCATTGTATAACAACCAAGAAAGATGAATCATTCTAGGCCAGTTAAAGGGATCGTTGATTGGGGCCTTCCAATTCTTCGGCGCACCATTAGCCGAGGTGTCAAAAAATAGATACATATACTATTGGATATTATTAAGACTGCAAATGTTTGAATAAGTCATCTGCTAACTGAAAATTTGTGCTGTAAGATAATCGTTTTCTGATAATGGGGCTATCCCAAGTGGCGGCATAGCCAGCGATGGCGTGAAAATTACCCATCTCATCTTTTTCACAAAATACTCCAAGCGGCATGTGGCAGCCCCCTTCCAGCAGATTTAGTACCTTTCTTTCAACATTGGTACATTCTGCTACTTCTGGATGGTGTATTTCTTTTAATTTTCTTCTCAGGTCAAGATCATCTTCTCGCACTTGATAGGCTACAACGCCTTGCGCTGGAGCGGGGATGAACTCCTTGGGATGAAGCTTTACGACTTCGAATTCACTCAAGTTAAGCTCGAGCCTGATGAGGCCAGCCGCGGCTAAGAGAATAGCATCCAAATCCCCATCTTGCAGTTTGCGTAGTCGTGTTGGGACATTGCCTCTGAGATCGTGCGTGCTGGCACTAGGACAGAGATCAAGGAGCATGGCTTTGCGCCTTGCTGAAGAAGTACCTACTTTGGCATTCTCAGGCAAAGACAAAGTATTATTAATTTGACAGCTAGATTTTTTGATGATTAACCAATCTGCTGGATTCTCTCTGGCAGATACTGCTGCAACTACTAAGCCTTCCACTTTTGCAGTTGGAAGGTCTTTCATAGAGTGAACAGCCAAGTCTACTTCTTTTTTAAGCAATGCAGATTCTATTTCTTTGGTGAAGAATCCTTTGCCTTCAATTTTGTCAAAAGAGAGATCTTGGATTTTGTCTCCCTTCGTCTTGATGATGTGCAATTCACATTCTACACCAATATCAGCTAGTGCTTGCTTGGCGAAATTGGCTTGCCACAATGCAAGTTTGCTTCCTCGTGTCCCTATTTTTATTTTCGATGACATATTCTATTTGCAGTGAAGGTAGATGTTGTTCGCAGACAATTTATCATACGATGCTACAAATGTAGATAAATTCAATATTTTACTAACTTTACAGCATGCAAATTTCTGCCAAAAAATTAGCCGACTTGCTCGGCGGAACTGTCGAGGGAGACGAGGAGGTACTCATTTATAAGGCGAGCAAAATCGAAGAAGCTCAAGTAGGTTCAATTGCCTTTCTTTCAAATCCGAAATACGAAATGTATGCTTACACTACTGGAGCATCTATCTTACTGGTAGCCAATGATTTTTTACCAAAAGAAAAATTAAAAGCTACTCTAGTCAGGGTTGAGGATGTGTATAAAAGTGTTGGTTTCCTGCTGCAACAGTTTGGACAGAAGGAGCTGAAGCAAGGTGTGTCACCGCAGGCTATAATTGAAGAGGGTTCAGAAATTGCTCCAACAGCTTATGTAGGCCACTTCACCGTGGTCGGAAGTAATGTGAAAATAGGGGAGGGAGCGCAAATAGATACCCAAGTCACCATTGGTGATAATGTTACTATTGGCGCCAATGTCAGAATCTACCCAGGGGTGCGTGTCTATAAAGAGTGTGTGATTGGTGCTAATTGCATATTGCACTCCAATGCAATTATTGGTGCAGATGGATTTGGATTTGCGCCAAATCCAGATGGGACATACAGTAAGATTCCACAGATAGGAAATGTAATCCTAGAAGCAAATGTAGAAGTAGGTTCCAATACAACTATTGATAGAGCGACTATGGGGTCAACTATTATTCGGAAAGGCGCCAAATTGGATAATTTGTTAATGATTGCGCATAATGTAGAAGTTGGCGCTAATACAGTCATTGCCGCGCAAACGGGAATCGCTGGAAGTACCAAGGTAGGTGCAAATTGCAAAATTGGAGGCCAAGTAGGTATAGTCGGACACATCGAAATAGCGGATGGTACTATGATCCAAGCACAGAGTGGTATCAACAAAACACTTAAGGAAGAAAACGGAAAGTGGTATGGTAGCCCTGCTATCAAGTATGTAGATTTTCTCAAATCGTACGCATTTTTTCGAAAACTCCCTAAATTAGACGAACGTCTACGAAAATTAGAGAAAAAACAGGCTTAAAGCCCACTTTAGCAGTCGATAATTAGTAGTTTTGAGGCAAATTCTGCAAAAAACTCAATGAAGCAGCAAACATTAAATAAAGCCTTCTCTCTAAAGGGAGTTGGTTTGCACACTGGTAAAGCGTGTAAGATAACATTTCACCCTGCACCTGTAAATCATGGGGTAAAATTCAAAAGATCTGATCTGGATGAGCAACCCTTGATAAAAGCAGATGTATCTAAAGTATCCTCTACGGTGAGATGTACTACCATAGGTAGTGATCCTTCTTCTATAAGTACAGTTGAGCACGCACTATCTGCTTTCTATGCGATGGGAGTGGATAATGTATTGATAGAAATGGATGGTCCTGAAGTCCCTATACTAGACGGTAGTGCACTAGAAATTACCAAAGCAATAAGGAAAGAAGGATTATGTGAGCAGGAGCTGGATAAAGACACATTTGTTATAACAAAAAACATCGAATACAGAGATCCTAAAACTGGCGCTGAGATAATTGCTTCACCAGCTGATAGATTCAGTTTAACGGTCCTTATTGACTTTAATTCACCTGTATTAGGTAAGCAATATGCTGAATTAGAGGATATTGCCGATTATGAAAAGGAGATAGCGTCCTGTCGTACATTTGTATTCGTAAATGAATTAGAAGCTTTAATTGATAGCGGCCTTATCAAAGGTGGGAATTTAGATAATGCAGTTGTAATTGCAAATACAGCTTACACGGACAAGGATATTAGGCAACTCGAAAAGAAGCTTGATAGAAAAAATATAAAAATTGAAAAGGAAGGCGTACTTAACACGACGAAATTGCGTTTCCCTAATGAGCCTGCGCGTCATAAGTTATTGGACCTGATTGGTGATTTGTCCTTAGTAGGAATGCCGATTCAAGGAAGAATAATTGCCAAAAAACCAGGTCATCAGGTGAATGTTGCTTTCGCAAAGGTTTTGAAGCAACACATATCAGAATTTAAGAAATTAAAGGGTAAACCAAATTACGATCCCGATATTGAACCCATTATGGATACAGAGGATATCAAGAAGATGATACCTCATAGATATCCTTTTTTGTTTGTGGATAAAATAATTGAACTGTCAGACAATCACGTTGTTGGCATTAAAAACGTTTCTTTTAATGAGCATTATTTTCAGGGGCATTTTCCTGGAAATCCTGTATTCCCAGGGGTCTTGCAAATGGAAGCTTTAGCTCAAACAGGAGGAATTTTAGCTTTAAGTACTGTAGAGGAACCAGAATTATGGGATACTTATTTCATTAAAATCGATAATTGTAAGTTTAAGAACAAAGTAGTACCAGGAGATACCCTTATCTTGAAGATGGTTTTAATGTCACCCATCAGAAGAGGGATAGTACAAATGGAAGCCACCGCCTATGTGGGAAACAAGATTGTTTCAGAGGCGGAGTTAATTGCACAAATTATTAAGCGTAAGTAGATACAAATGAAAGTTCAAGAAATCAATAACAATCTCGCCCATGTCCACCCAAATGCCAAAATAGGGCATAACGTAAGTATCGGACCCTTTACCTTTATCGACAATGACGTAGAGATAGGGGATAATTGTTGGATAGGTCCGAATGTTACTATTTTTAAGGGCGCTAGGATTGGCGAAAACTGCAAGATATATCCTGGAGCTGTGATTTCTGGAGCTCCTCAAGATCTAAAATATAAAGGAGAAGAGACACTAACATTTATTGGTGACAATACTACCATTCGAGAATTTGTTACTGTTAATAAAGGGACTAACTATGCAAATAAGACGGTAGTTGGCGACAACTGTCTGCTGATGGCTTATGTGCATGTTGCGCATGATTGTATCCTTGGCAATAATGTAATCCTTGCCAATAATGTGAACTTAGCAGGACATGTAGAAATAGATGATTTCGCAATTTTGGAAGGACTGGTTGCAGTGCAGCAATTTCTAAAAATAGGCGCCCACAGTTTTATTGCTGGTAATACTATGGTGAGAAAAAGTGTACCACCATTTACGAAAGCAGCACGCGAGCCAATATCTTATGCAGGTGTAAATTCTATAGGTTTGCTGAGAAGAGGGTACTCAGAAGAGCAGGTAAGACAAATACAGGATATCTACCGTATCCTCTACGTAAAAACGAATAATACAACTCAAGCCCTGCTAGAAATAGAGACAAACCTCGATGCCACCAAGGAACGAGATGAAATTTTAGATTTTATCAGAAATGCTGATCGTGGTATCATGCGTGGCTTACGAACATCAAAAGCAAAGTAAGTGGCTTGTAAATCCATTGTATTAAATGAAGTTGGTAAAAAATTTCAACACAAATGGATTTTTAGAGGCCTCAATGCTACCATTAATCAAGACGAAGCGGTCTCCATTACGGGTGACAATGGAGCGGGCAAAACTACTTTACTAAAAATGATTTCTGGATTCCTTTCGCCTAATCAAGGTGCTATTCAGTTCTTTGACCACGAAAATAAAAAAATATCGCGGGACGATATTTATAAGGATGTAACTTTTGCAGCACCCTATATTCAGCTGATGTCTCGTCTGAATCTTAAAGAAAATATTGAACTTTTAAGACGTTTTCAACCGTTGCAATCTGGACTAGATACTGATTCGTTAATCGACCTGATGCAATTGAAGCAAGCAGCACATAAGCAAATTCGTTTTTATTCCTCGGGTATGCAACAACGCGTAAAGTTAGCATTAGCAATTTGCGCGGATAGCAGCATTCTTATATTGGATGAGCCTACAACCAATCTTGACGAAGCTGGAGCAAATTGGTACCAGTCTATCCTTCAGCAGTACGGGACAGGGCGAATCGTATTTATAGCTTCAAATGCTCAAAAGGATTTTGACTTTTGCAATCGAACCTTATCCATTCTAGATTATAAAAAGAAAAAGACGGCAGTCTAAACTTATTCTTTTTTGATAACTTGTAGTACAGTTATTTTTTTCCCTCTATCCAAAATCAAGCACTATGTTTGCTATATTAGGACCATTGGCATTTTACAAAAGTTAAAGTATATATTCTTAACATTAACTTCAAAATCGACTACAATATGGATTATCAGACAATAATGGAGTCTATTCATAAAAAGGTTCTATCTACCGATAATGATGGAGAAGTAGCCGCTTACATACCAGAATTGTCTAAAGTGAATCCTTCTAAGTTTGGAGCCTGTCTAAAGACCATCGACAATGTAGAATATGGGGTAGGTGATTGGGAGACAAAATTTTCGATTCAAAGTATTTCAAAAGTGCTCTCTTTAAGTTTGGCTTATCGAATTTTTGGGGATAGTATTTGGGAGCGTGTGGGTGTAGAGCCATCAGGGAATGCATTTAATTCTCTGACTCAATTAGAAACGGATAATGGTATTCCAAGAAACCCATTAATCAACGCTGGCGCCATGGTGGTTTGTGATATGCTTTTAAGTCATAGTGCAAATGCCAAGAAAGAGTTTCTCCAATTTTTGCGGAAGATTTGTATGAATCAATATATCAATTATTCAGAATCTATTGCTGAATCTGAAAAGTCTATCGGCTATCGAAATGTAGCACTGTGCAACTTTATAAAATCATTTGGCAATATCAAAAACGATCCTGCCGAGGTATTGGATTTTTACTTTTACATCTGCTCACTAGAAATGAGCTGCAAAGAACTTACAAGAACTTTTATGTTTTTAGCCAACGACAATTTTCGGACACCCGAAAATGAGCGGGTGCTCAATATCAATCAAGCCAAAAGAATAAACGCGATTATGCAAACTTGTGGCTTCTATGATGAGTCAGGAGAATTTACTTTTAAAGTGGGTTTGCCTGGTAAGAGTGGAGTAGGTGGCGGTATTATTGCTTTACACCCCGATAAGTACTGTATAGCAGTCTGGAGTCCAAAGCTCAATAAGCGGGGTAACTCTAGTCGTGGGATGAAATTTTTAGAAGATTTTACTACGGAGACTAACTCTTCTATATTCTAAAATTTCATTACTCGAATGCTAACTTAGAGGCTAATAAGGACGATCTGATAAAGTAGAAATAATCATGACAAATTACCAACAAGAATTACCCCCGTTTTTAGCGCAAAGTCTTGAAAAACGAAGCAATCCAAAACTTTAAAATGCGAATATCTTCCTGATATAGAACAGCTTAACCTACTTGTGAATATCCCCGTTTTAAGCGCAAAGTCTTGAAAAACGAAGCAATCCGAATCCTTAAATTTCGATTACCTCCTTGTAGTTGTATAGGTTTTACTTAGGCATATTCAGAAGTAAGAGA
>ENA-ORXR01001476-ORXR01001476.1-marine-metagenome-genome-assembly--contig:-NODE-1476-length-24875-cov-5.243084_pt1 | contig 24875 bp, 30 predicted proteins | sample MGYA00237866_ERZ511479 | MGnify/ENA metagenome assembly ERZ511479 | reverse complement strand
CGCGAGAGGCGATCAAAAAGCGAGGCGGCGGTGTCGTCTTTACGGATATCGACGGTTTCTGAGAGCAGGATATCGCCTGTATCAAGGCCCTTATCCATTTGCTGAATTTGCACGCCTGTCTCCGTGTCGCCCGCCATAATGGCGCGCTGGACAGGGGCGGCGCCGCGCCATCTGGGCAGCAGCGAAGCATGCAGGTTCAGGCAGCCTTCGCGCGGGGCGTCGAGCGCGCGTTGCGGCAGGATTTGACCATAGGCGACGACGCAGGCGACATCCGCGTCCAGCGCTTCGAGCGCGTCGATGACTTTGCGTTTGCGAAAGCTCTCAGGCGTCTCGACGGGAATGCCCATAATCTCGGCAAATTGATGGACGGGTGATTTGGTGAGTTTTTTGCCGCGGCCTGACGGGCGGGGCGGCTGGGTATAGACGCGCACAACATTATAGCCGTTAGAGATAAGCTCGGCGAGGGAGGGCACAGCAAAGTCAGGCGTGCCCATAAAGACGACGGAGAGGGTCATGACTCGCAACGCACCAAGATAGCGTCCTCACCCCTTAGTGTTTGCTTGCAAACACAGAGGGGGAGGTGGCCCGAAGGGTCGGAGGGGGGATATGGAGCAGCATGAAAAATATTATCGATAGTGCGGAATGTTCCAAACATGTAGCGAGTGCGGCGTGTCATCTTATTTGTCTTTCTTATGGGAAGCTATTCCCCCTCCGAGCCTGCGGCCCACCTCCCCCGCTGAAGCGGGGTGAGGACACATGTTTTTTGGTCTCAGCCCGCCGCTTTCAGCTTCTCCGCCTTTACGACCTTTTTCACCGCGCGATCGCGCTTGAGCCGCGAGAGGTAATCGATGAAGACGATGCCTTTGAGGTGATCCATTTCGTGTTGGATACAGGTGGCATATAGGCCTTCGCACCATTCGGTGACGCGGTTGCCGTTATAATCAAGATAGGTCAGCTTCACGCGTTCGGGGCGTTCGACCGTGTCGAATACATCGGGGACGGACAGGCAGCCTTCTTCATAAGGGTTGAGTGTCTCGACATCTTCGAGAATTTCGGGATTGACGAAATATTTGACATTGGGCGGCTCACCATCTCGGGCCAGATCCATCACAATCACATTGAGCGGCACACCGATTTGAATCGCGGCCAGACCGATACCCGGCGCAGCGTACATCGTCTCAAGCATATCATCCATGAGCGCGCGAGTCTCGTCCGTCACGGTTTCAACGGGCTTTGACACCTGTTTTAGGATGGGATTAGGAACAGTTAAAATAGGCCGTATTGTCATAGGCGCTAAGTAAGAGGGGTAAGGGGTGTGGTCAAGTAGGCAGCGTGTTTGTACTATATTAATGATAAGCCTGCACTTAAATTTTAGCTTTTCTCACTATTATACCGCTATGCTGAAAAAATCCGCCGTTGTTATTTTAGCCCTTGGGGCTTCACTCTTGAGCCACACGGCGTTTGCAGACATGGCGACGGCCAAAGCTGATCAGCAGCTCTGCAACTTCTCTGATGCGAGGCAAATCTACTGGCAAGCGCTCGGCGAGACTGTCACGCTGCGGACACAGGTGACGCAAGACGGCCCCTATTACCCCAGCGCTAAATTGGACATAGAATTTGGCGATGGCACGATTCTCGATCTTGGCGGCGGCAGTAAATATTATGATGATTACATGGCTGATAACGCCCCAACTTGCGCGCATATTTTAGCCAAAGCCACAAATATGACTGTGGCGAGTTTAAATAATGATCCGTCTTTGATGATGCCGGAGCTTTATGAGATGGAGTTCTTTGTAGATTATCGGTCTATGAGTGACTTGAGGACTGATTTGATTTTTGCGGCTAATTGCAACAAAGACGATGAGATTCACGAAACAGCATATGATTGCGAAAAAGCCCAATATGTTGCCGAAAGAATTGCCGAAAATGATCAAAATTTACCCAAGCATGTTTTTGACAGATTAGTCAATGAGAACGCGCCAATCATCATGGTGACGGGCTCAACCTATTTCTCGAGCATTATAGTCTATGACCGCCGCGAAAATAGTTTGCATGAATTATATTATGATGGCTGTTAAGCTCTGAGCGCCTTCTGAGAGGCTCATCTGTCGCGCCTTACATTTTGATTTGACGTTGACTTGGACGGTGTGAGGGCTAGTTTGCGCGCTCATTACAAGGACTACGTATAATGGCTTCCCAGTGGAATGATAAGCGGCCCATGTCGCCGCATTTACAAATTTGGCGTTGGCATCCGGCCATGCTCAGCTCTATTCTTCACCGCGCCTGCGCCATTATTTCTTATGTCGCGCTGATCTTGGTCGCCATCGGCCTTTTGGTGTTGGCGCTGACAGGTAAGCTTCCGCTAGAGGGGCTTATCTTTAGCCCGCTTGGCGCGATTGGATTAGCGGTCTTTTCTTTTGCTTTTATTTTTATGGCGCTGGCGCAACTCCGTCATGCCATTTGGGATCGCGGCGCAATGCTAGACCCGGATAAAAATAATATGCTGACATGGGTCATGATTGGCGCTGCGGCGCTCCTCTCCGGCATTGTTGTCGGCGTGGCAATTTAGGAGCGCGATATGTCTAAAGGTTCTTCACATCACAAAGCGCATGGCCTCGCGGGCTGGGGGCTTATCATCTCTCTGCCTTTTGCTATTTTTAGCGCGCTCAAAGCAATTCCGAGCGGCTCGCAAGGATTTATCGATTGGCTCTCGACACCTGTTGGGGGTCTGGGCTTTTTAGCCTTCATCCTCGCAGCTGCCACCTATTGCCGCCTCGAATTTGACGAAGTGGTTATGGATTATTTTGATGGCGGCACGCGCAAATTTGGGCTTTTGGCGAACCGTATCGCCGCTTTCGCCGTAAAGATTATAGTTGCTTACGTTGTCATCAAACTCGCATTTTTAGGATAGGCCTCAATGACTAAATGGATTGATCATACATATGATGTTGTTGTTGTCGGCGCAGGCGGTTCTGGCCTTCGCGCCACGCTCGGCGCGGCGCAAGCAGGATTGAAAACAGCTTGCGTAACAAAGGTGTTCCCGACGCGCTCTCACACCGTTGCGGCGCAAGGCGGCATTGCGGCTAGCCTCGGCAATATGGGCCCAGATGATTGGCGCTGGCATATGTATGACACGGTCAAAGGCTCTGACTGGCTGGGCGATCAAGACTCCATTGAATATCTCTGCCGCGAAGCGCCTAAGGCGGTTTACGAGCTTGAGCATTGGGGCATGCCGTTTTCGCGTAATGAAGATGGCAAGATTTATCAGCGTCCTTTCGGGGGCCACACAACTGAAATGGGCGAAGGCCCGCCCGTGCAGCGCACTTGCGCGGCGGCTGACCGGACAGGTCACGCCATGCTCCACACGCTTTATGGACAATCGCTGCGAAATGAAGCGGAGTTTTTTATCGAATATTTCGCGCTCGACCTCATCATGGAAGATGGCGTTTGCCGCGGTATTACCGCTTGGAAATTAGATGACGGAACATTGCACCGTTTCCGCGCGCAAAAAGTTATTTTGGCGACGGGCGGATATGGCCGCGTCTTTTTCAGCGCGACCTCTGCCCATACCTGTACGGGCGATGGCAATGCCATGGTTCTGCGCGCAGGATTGCCGCTACAGGATTTGGAATTTATTCAATTTCACCCGACCGGTATTTACGGCGCGGGCTGCCTGATTACCGAAGGCGCGCGCGGTGAGGGCGGTTATCTGACCAACTCCGAAGGCGAGCGCTTCATGGAGCGCTATGCGCCCAGCGTGAAAGATCTCGCCCCGCGCGATCTGGTCAGCCGGGCTATGACGATGGAAATTCGCGAAGGCCGCGGCGTAGGCAAAGATAAAGATCATATCTTCCTGCATCTAGATCACTTGGATCCCAAAGTCCTCGCCTCCCGCCTGCCGGGGATTTCAGAAACGGCGCGGATATTCTCAGGTGTTGATGTCACCAAAGACCCTATTCCCGTGCTGCCGACCTGCCACTATAATATGGGCGGGATTCAAACCAATTATCACGGCGAAGTTCTCACGAAAAAGGGCAAAGACCCTGACGCCGTTGTGCCGGGCCTTATGGCTGTCGGCGAAGCGGCTTGTGTGTCGGTTCACGGCGCAAACCGTTTGGGCTCTAACAGCCTCATCGACCTTGTCGTCTTTGGCCGCGCGGCGGGTCTGCGCTGCGGCGAAACCGTCACCGCTAACCTTGATCAAAAGCCGCTAGCGGCCAATGCCGGCGAGGCGTCTATTGCAAGGCTCGAAAAATTCAAAGCCGCTGACGGCTCTAAGAAAGTCGCCGAAGTGCGCATGAGCTTGCAAAAAGCGATGCAAGAACATTGCGCGGTCTTCCGCACCACGGACAGCATGGCCGAAGGCGTTGAGAAAGTCACCGCCATTGCCAACTCCCTGAGCGATGTCGCCGTCTTTGATAAGACGATGATTTGGAACACGGATTTGATGGAAGCCTTAGAGCTGGATAATCTGGTCAGTCAAGCCATGGTGACAATGGCCTCCGCCAATAACCGCACAGAATCACGCGGCGCGCACGCCCATGAAGACCATGGCGACCGGGATGACAAAAAATGGATGAAGCATACGCTGGCGTGGTATGATGGCGGCACCAACAAAGTCAAAATCGACTACCGCCCCGTCCACGACTACACCATGACCGACGGGATTGACTATATTAAGCCCAAGAAACGGGTTTATTAGGGGGTTAATGTCCTGCTTTTCATAGCAGGTGTTCTCTTAATTCTATTAGGCTTAGTGCATTCCCTTTTGGGAGAGAGCCTTATTTTTTGCGGCTGGCGCAAAACGCCGCCTACAATTCCCCGCCGCCATCAAAACATCATCTAGGCCAGCTGGCACCTCGGGGGCTTTCTAGGCTTTAATATCGCTGTCCTATCACGCGGAGTTAATTGGCGCGCTTAAGCCGCTCTTCATCAGCCTCATCATTGGATTTTCCCTCTCAAGCCTTATCGTGCTTTATGCAACGCGGGGCAAACATCCGGATGGATTGTCCTGCTGATTATCGCGGTTTTGACGGGGCTTGGGATGAGGGTTTAAGCGATAAGGCCGCTATTGTTGACTAGCTAGTCTGCGAAAAACTGCTAAAAACTTAGCGGCTTGAACCAGAACTTAAAACCGGCAGCTCAACAGCGGCATGCGCTCGGCAATAGCGCCCTTAAAATGGCAAATCAATACTGGGTGTCTTGACCGATTTTTATCGTTCAATCATGCCCTGCCGTGAATAATCATCAATGCGAGCATACCATTCGTCATTTACTTGATGAAAGACAACCAAGGCATCTGTTTCAAATCTTGGAGTGCTTACGCGGCCATTGCAGCTAACAGGATTGGTCAACAAATCCCATTTGTGTGAGCGCTCATCACCCTCTCTGCAGGCGGATGGAGCAAAGGCTGATTTTGCCCCGATCGCTTCGAGTTGCGGAATACACTCGGCCTTTATTTTGGCGGGGTTCATTTTTTGATTGCAAGGCTCTTCCATGTACTTAGGACGCTCTACCATCATCGCCCATCCTGCATGATAATTCATATCGGCAGGCGGAGGCGCAAATTTTGCACCATCAAAGCCCTTAGCCTTTTTCGCGGCCTTTGTGGCTGTGGTGGGAGAATCTGTGTCGGCTTCACTTCCTCCGCAAGCCGCTAAAAGCAGAGCAGCCACTAGTAAAAGTGTCGAAATAGGTGTCTTCATGATAATTCTCCCTCGATTATTATCTCACAGAATTTAGCTTTTGCAACAAGTGATCTGGTTGGAGTTATGTCGAGCGGCTTAAAACCCCCAGTATAGGATGCTTGGCGTATGTCTAAGTTAGGACTTAACGCTTAACTAAAGAGCCTGAAACCATCCCGCCAGACCATGCTTTGATCGTATTGTCTGTTTCGTGAAAAACCATAAGATACTTTGCTGATGCGTGAGGCGTGTCGATTATTCCGTCACATGATACTGGTTTAACCAGGACATTATTGTAACCCTTACGCTCATCACCTTTTCGGCATTCGCGGGGAGTGAAGGTGGATTTAGCGACAACGTCATCAAGTTCGGCCTGACAGGCTGGCGTCATTAGGCCGGGTCTGTAAACGCGTTTACAGGCTTCGCCAGGAGTTACAATTGCGGAGCCCTCACGCGACCAAAACTCTAGTGCAGCCTCGCGGTCCATGATGTCCTGCGAAGGGGCAAACTTCGCGCCTTTAAATTTGGCGGTTTTCTGAACTGTCGATGTGGCCTCAGTCGTATCTGTTCCAACTCCGCTTTCCCCACACGCGGCTAAGCTTATTACAACTGAAAATAAAAGTAATAGTCTTGAGAAAGTCATGCTGAACCCCTTTGTTTGAAAGCAATAAAATATGAAAATATAGGATAGGAAAGTTACGCCTATTGGCAACAAGTTTGTTATAGGTGTTTGATTTAAAAAATTATCAATCGAGTGTCCTAAAACCGCTCTATAAATGAGTTACGTGCCAATTCGAGTCGTGCCTGCAACATAGTGGCCATTTATTCAAATACTGAATAAATTTACTTTAAACAATGAGTGAATATATTGACTTTATTCATATATTGAATATATATGCTTTAATCACAGAGTGAATATAGGATAAGTCATGCGTAAAGTAGCGCGCTCCCCTGATGATTTGGGGCATATATTAAAGCAATATCGTTTATCGGCTGAGTTGAATCAGTCTGATCTCGCGGAGAAGATTGCATCAACGCAGATGTCAATATCTCGTCTTGAATCGGGGGATGTGGGCCAGAAAATGACACAGATATTTAAGCTGCTGTCAGTTCTTAATCTGGAAATTGAAATTCGCCCGCGTCAGGTCACCTCGGCGCAGGATGTCGCGGACCTATTTAGGTGAGACGCCGCGGCAATAGAGTTTTGCAGGTCTGCTTAAACGGACGGGCTGTGGGGCTTTACACAAAGCAGAAAAATGGAGCTGTGAGTTTTGAATATTCTGGGGACTGGCTTGCATGGGATAATGCGATCGCCCTTTCGCAATCCATGCCCTTACAAGACAAAGCCTATATAGGGGATTTAGTGTCTTCCTATTTCGAGAACCTGCTACCGGATTCTGAGCTCATCTTAAAAAAAATAGCCGAACGCGTCGGCGCTGAGGGCCGAGATGCCTATAGTCTATTGCGTGAAATTGGGCGCGATTGCGTAGGCGCCTTACAATTTTTACCCCTCAGCGCTCCGATACCAAACCTTGCAAAGCCCGTAGGTTTGCCGGTCAGTGATAAACACATTTATACAATTTTGATGAATTTGGAACGCGCTCCGCTCGGCATTGAAAGAGACGGAGGGTTTCGTATTTCCTTGGCGGGCGCGCAAGAAAAGGCCGCGCTTTTGCGGATTAAAAATTCATGGTTTGAACCGCAAGGCATGACTCCCACAACGCATATTTTCAAGCCTGCTATCGGAACAATCCAATGGGAAAGCGGGCCTGTTGATATGACGGACAGTGTTGAAAATGAGTATTATTGCTTAAAGTTATTAGAGGCGTTTGGACTCGAGACGGCGCAGGTTGACATTCACACCTTTGAAGCCCGGAAAGTTTTAATTGTCGAGCGATTTGATCGCCTGACATTGAATGATGGTCTTATCGTCAGGCTGCCCCAAGAGGATATGTGCCAAGCATTGGGATACCCGCCGTCACAGAAATATCAAAATATGGGCGGCCCCACTTTGGTTGATATTTTGCAATTTTTGGCCGCGTCTGACGTGCCTCTAAAAGATCAGATAACTGTTTTCAAAAGCCAGATTTTATTTTGGTTGATCGGCGCGACAGACGGCCATGCCAAGAACTTTAGCCTTTTTCTCGCGCCCAATAACGGATTTCAACTCACCCCGATTTATGATGTCATGTCGGCCCAAATGGCGTTTGACGCCCATCAGATTAGGCATAAAGATTTTAAACTCGCTATGCCGCTTGGACATCGCAAACACTATAAAATCAAAAATATCCAAGGCCGTCATTTTGTGGAAACGGCTATTGAGGCGGGTTTAGGTCAAGACTTTGCGCATGAGGCGATAACGGATGTTCGCGAGTCATTTTCAGCGGCCTTTGAGAGTGTCATGACGGAGCTTCCCAAAGAGTTCCCCCTGCATATTCATGAGAGCATAAAAGCCGCTGCGCTCAAACGCTTGCCGTTACTTGGCTCAGCCTTTGCGTGACGAGATTTGTATGGCCGCCCATCGCCAGCGCAACACCCACCCACTGCAGGGCGCGCAGCCGCTCGCCCGCTAGAGCCAGACGCGTAAGAATGGAATTGGCCGTAAAGGCGTGAGCGACGGGGTCATGAGGTAGGTTAAATCCTATGCGTGATTATGCGTGATAAAGGCCAATCGCAATCGCGTGAGCTCTTGCTCTGGCCTTGGTCTCTGCTTAAGCTTTGCTAAATTTTGAAAGGCTTTTCTATGTCCCTTGTTCTTGTGACCCGTGATGACCAAACGCCCTCTGTGGCTCTGCTGACGCTAAATCGGCCCGAAGCGATGAATTCTTATAATATGGCGCTGCATGAGGCGATGCTCAGCGCTATTCAGGCCGCGGATGCTGACCCGTCTGTGCGCGTGATTGTTATGACCGGGGCGGGGCGCGCCTTTTGCGCGGGCGCGGATATTAGCGAAGGCTTTTCCAGTGCGGGCGTGGATAGCGTGCCTGAAATGCATGAGGGCGAGATGCGCGATGCGGGCGGTATTTTAAATCTAGCCGTCTTCGAATGCGACACGCCGATTATTGCGGCGGTGAACGGCGCGGCGGTTGGGATTGGCGCGACCATGCTCTGCCCGATGGATATTCGCATTGGCTCTAACAGAGCGAAATACGCCTTCCCATTTGCGCGGCGCGGCATTGCCTGTGACGGCGCGGCCAGTTGGTTCCTCCCGCGCTTAGTCGGCTTTGCCAAAGCCAATGAGTGGATTTTAAAAGCCAGCTTTATCCCCGCGGACGAGTTGCAGCGGGCCGGGTTCTTTTCAGAGATTTGCGATCCCGAAGACGTGCTGCCGCGCACGCTAGAACTGGCGCGCGATATTGCGATCAATTGCTCCCCGACCAGCACAGCCAATAATAAGCGGCTCTTGCGGGCGTCAATGCTGGGCGGCGGCACATTGGGCGATGCGCCATTTACGCTACACATGATGGAAAGCAAAATGCTCAACAAAGCGTTCGTCAGCCCCGATTGTGCAGAAGGGGTGCAATCCTTCCTTGAAAAGCGCGCCCCGCAGTTCAAAGATAGGCAGACCTAAACTTTTGGAGACACCCATGAGCCCTCTCGACAGACGTTTTGTATTACTAGGCGGATTAAGCGCGGCGGGGCTTAGTGCCTGCGAGACGCTCGACCCCACCGTGCTTGACGGTATTCTTGGCGGCTACGGCGCACTCTCCCAAGGCGACGCGGCGATGGGTATTCGCGCGGCGCTGGATAATGGCGTAGGCAATGCGATTTCCAATGTCGGTGTCTTGGACGGTTTTTTAGGAAACGCCCTTGTCCGTATTCCGCTCCCAAAAGTGTTGCAAGATGTTCAGGGCTATCTACAGCCGATAGGCGCTGATGGCTTATTGGTCGAGCTGCAACAGCAATTAAACCGCGGCGCAGAAAAGGCCGCCCCTGTGGCCAAAGATATCTTTATTGGCGCTATTCGGGACCTGACGATTACGGACGCGCTTAATATTGTGCGCGGGCCTGATAATGCGGCGACGCAATATCTCGCCGACCGCACGACCACCAAGCTGGCGACATTATTCTCGCCGATAATGGAAAATGCCTTGGGCCAAACAGGCGCATTGCAAATCGCGGATCAATTACAATCGACAATGACCAATATTCCTTTTGCGCCTAGCTTGGGGAATGCGCGGAGCGATTTGATTAAGCACGGCGTGGATTACGGTTTGAAAGGCGTGTTCTATTATATTGGCGAGGAAGAAAAAGCCATTCGCGAAAACCCCGCTAAACGCACAAGCGAAATCCTACGCCGCGTCTTTGGATCGGGCTACCCATAACTTTAAAAAGCTTTGAGCGCGCACCCGCTTCATAGCTGTTAGCACTCAAAATACAGTTACTAAGTGCAAAATTTAATTATATTGAAAATTCGTTTGATTTCTGCCTCGCTTAATGTCTTATTAACGCCATATCGGGGTACAACTCAGGGGCGTTTGAGTTAGGATATGAGGCATATGCCATTACGGCTTGTTATCGAAAATACAGATATAGAAGACTTTGCGCCAACGCCAGTGCGTCCCTCTGGCCAATTTATAGAGGCAGCTATACGCGCGGCCAAGTTTTCAAAGCATGATGCCCGCAGCGCCATAATTGCAGATGTTTGTGAAGTGCTTAATTGCCGTGAAGATGATTTGAAATTTCTGTTTGAACATCATCTTGTGCCAACCCAAGAACGTCCTGTGATTGGATTAGAATTGCCCGATTACCGCATGACTCTTAGTGAAATTTATAAGGAAGCTGCGGAATAAGACAGCTCCTTAAATATCTCCAGTTCGAAGGGGAGAGCGGGCGCCGGGGCGGGACGCGACAAAAAAACATAAAAAATCTGTCGCATCCCGCCCCGCTAGCCCGTATATAGACCTAGAATATAAAAGGTCTTCTTATGGTACAGCTCACGCTACCCAAAAATTCTAAGGTAACTGACGGCAAGAACTGGCCTGCACCCACAGGCGGGACAAACGTCAAAACCTTTAAAATCTACCGCTATGATCCCACTGACGGGAAGAACCCGTATTGGGATAGCTACCAGATTGACTTGGATGAATGCGGGCCGATGGTGCTGGACGCGCTGTTTAAAATCAAAAACGAGATTGATCCGACCCTAGCGTTTCGCCGCTCTTGCCGCGAAGGGGTTTGCGGCTCTTGCGCGATGAATATTGGCGGGCGGAATACTCTGGCCTGTACCAAAGCGATTGAAGATGTCGCGGGTAAAGATATTTCTATCTCGCCGCTGCCGCATTTGCCGGTTGTGCGCGATCTGGTGCCGGATCTGTCAAATTTTTATAAACAATATGCCTCTATCGAGCCGTGGCTGCACACATCCACGCCGCTGCCGACTGAGGAGCTGACGCAAACAGTTGAAGACCGTGATAAGCTGGACGGCTATTATGAGTGTATTCTCTGCGCGTCCTGCTCAACCTCTTGCCCGTCTTATTGGTGGAACGGCGACCGTTATCTCGGCCCTGCCGCGTTGCTGCAAGCTTACCGCTGGCTCGTCGATAGCCGTGATGATGCCAAGGATGAGCGCCTTGAAAAGCTGGACGACCCGTTCAAGCTTTATCGTTGCCATACCATCATGAACTGCGCCAATGTCTGCCCCAAGGGATTAAACCCGGCTAAAGCCATCGCAGATATCAAGCGGATGATGGTGGAGCGTTAAAGCCTAGCAGGGCTTATCTCTTTCATACCGCGAAGCGGCTCTTAAAAAACTAATCACGCAGCAGAACGTCATACCGCTTGAGCATATACCTATCCGAAACCTTACAAATACGACAGATGTCGTTTTATTCTTGCGTATTACGACACTTGTCGTGTAATGAGATAGCGTTCATTGTCATTAAGGAGACGCAACATGCATACGACATTTGAAATCGCCGGACTATCCCTCATCACTCTCGCCTTTACAGCAGGATCTGCTTTAGCCGGAGACGGTAAAAATTGTGATGACAAAAAGAAAACCGCGATGAAGACCCCGGCTACAGCCACAGCTATAGCCGCCACGCCGCAGACAACTGTCCTATCAGCGGCTGAGCGCAGTCCGGTGATGACGAAAAAAGCCAAGAAGGTCTATAGCTTTGAAGACGCACTTAAGCTCTGCCAAGAAAAAGCCGCAAGCGACCTTCAAGCCTGCGTGGATTATAAGACAGGCGTAACAGCTGCCAAAAGCTAAAGGAAAATTCTAGGCCCTACCCTTCGGGGCCACCCTAGCTTTTAAGGCAAAAGAGCCAACGCCCTAATGGGGCGTTGGTTTTTTTATGTATCTGCATAAAATGATACGCCCAAGATATGAGTGTTAAGAATTAACGCATGGAGAGGAAACAAAAAAGGTGCATACTTACCCTTAAGTCTGTATGTTTTTTAAACCAATAGATACACGATTAAGGTAGGTCATGGCTGAACGAAAAAATTGGCAACGACCTGAGCAAATGTTGGCGCTTGAGCTATATTTTATTACTCCCTTTGGGAAAATTCATTCTAGAAATCCTGATATAATAGTATTAGCTGACAAAATTGGTAGAACACCAGGTGCCTTAACACTTAAAATGTCTAATTTTGCAGCACTTGATCCTACAATAGATAGAAAGGGAATGGGTAATTTCAGCAAAACTGATGCTTTGATTTGGGAGGAGTTTTTCGCGGACCCTGTTCCGTTTTTAGATAAGCTACAATCACTTAAAACTACTGAAATGTATTATAGCCAAGTTGAGTCGCCTGATTCGTCTCAAAACGAATTGCGTGAAGGCGGAGAGGTTTTGCGGTTACAGAAGACAAGACGAAACCAAGACTTCTTTAGAGCCTCACTTTTAGCAGCATATTCGGGAAAGTGTGCACTGACAGCTATTTCTCAGACAGAACTTCTTATTGCGAGCCACATTGTGCCTTGGTCTGAAAATAAGGAGGCGCGGGTTAATCCCCGCAATGGTATTTTGTTGAATGCATTGCACGATCGGGCTTTTGATAGTGGGCTGATAACTTTTGAAGATAATCACGAGATGGTAGTTTCTAAAGAACTTCAGCTGAGTGAAATGGCTAAGCCATTTTTTGAAACATGCTCACTAAGAGCACCTGAAAAATTTGGACCTGATCCTATTTTTCTAAAACATCATCGCGACAAAATATTTGTTAGGTAAATATTTAAAGAATTATCACCTCACTTTATTTAGGTAATAACTGTATCCGTTTTCACAAGTTGACAAGAGGGTGAAGGCACTAAATATAATTTCGATAATCTATTTATAAACTTATCAAATGAAATATGAGAAGTGTTGATAATTTCATCAACTCCAAAATTTTTACCATCACTAATTTTTTTATTAAACTTTTCCGAAAGACTTTCGTTTGGGGTAATCAAAACTAGTTTAGATTTTGGATATAGTTGCTTAGCTACCATGCCCTCCAAATCCAATTGCTTAAATTTTGTTTTTAAGTTCATTGCCGATGAGATTATTATCGGTCCTGAATTTCTATCATATAAAACAAAGTCAAATTTGATGTTGGGTAGCCCATGAAGGCTTGCCCGTTTATGAATAGGCTTGGCATTTGCAGCGAACAAAACTATCGTTAGTAAGCTCGTAAAAATTCTATGGTTGAATACAATACCTTTAGAAGAAATATGTCTTATAGAGTTTTCTAAAAATTTCGAAGGTTTAGAATAGTTTTGACTTATCAAGTAAAGATAGTCATCTGATACAGGCTTTGGTAATTGTAGTATGTGTTTCATATCAGAAATTGAAAGTCTTGAAGCTTGTCGTATTTCTGCAAATGATAATGTCATATTGTACTCGAATGATTCTAGTCATCTCACTATAGGAAGATACGAGATAAAGTTAAAGTGGTTCTTTTTTTGTTCCAAATATTTCCGTTGTCATAACCCCTCAACAACGCGCCTTATCGCCTCGCTTGCCTTATCTGCATTTTTTGGCAAGCTGTCGGGGTCTATGGGGTCTCCGAAGGTTAGGTTGAAGGTCTGGCCTTTTTTATTGAGCAGTTCGTGGAACAGCGTGATGTCGCGCAATTCGGGGCTGGTCCAGCTAAAGAGATAATAGAGCCAGCTATTACGGGCCTTCATCTGTAGCGGGACAATGGGCGCCGTGTATTTTCGCGCGAGCATGGCGGCTGAGCTTTCCCAGTCTTGTTCTTTCAGGCCCCGCCATGTCATTTTCGCTAGCCGCCCGCTTGGGAAGATCACCACGCATTTTTCGGCCTCTAGGGCAGCCTTTATATCAATGAGCGTTTGACGCGTTTTGGCAGGGCTGCGTTTGTCTTTGACCCATTCGACAGGGATAATCAGATCACGCGCCTTGGGCATAACGCGCAGGGCATCTGCATTAGCCAGAAAGACATGATCGGGGCGGCGTTCTCTGATGGCTTGGAACACCGCCATGCCGTCCGCCAAGCCCGTGGGATGGTTACTGATAAGAATGCAGCGGCCCGTCTTGGGAAGGTGGGTTAAGTCCTGCACGGCTGTGCGGGGGCTGATATGTTTTGTGACCAGTTTAAAGGCTTCATGTCCCGTTTTGTTTTGTATGGCATCGGCTAAAAACACGGCCGCATCATAGGCCAGCATCCGATAGAGAAGCGGGCGGACAAGTTTGAACAGAGCCGGGCGTCCCGTAAGTTTCGGGGCGCGTTCCGTAATGAGCTGTTCGACAATATGCATAGGAATGTATTGACCAAGACGGCTGAAATTGGCAAGGGCGCGTTATGAGCAAACCTATCAATGTCTTATTTCTGTGTACGGGCAACTCGGCGCGGTCTATTTTATCCGAAGCCTTGATGAATGATTTGGGCCAGGGCCGTTTTTTGGGCTGGTCAGCAGGAAGTCACCCAAGCGGCGCGCCGCATCCTGACGGGCTTAAAGAATTAACAAAGCGCGGTCACCGCACGGATTTATACCGCTCGAAATCTTGGGACGAATTTACCGCCAAAGACAATCAAATACCGACTGAGATGGATATTGTTGTCACGGTTTGCGATAATGCGGCCAATGAGGTCTGTCCGGTCTTCCCAGGCGGTCATGTCAAAGTGCATTGGCCTGCCCATGATCCGGCGCATGTAGAGCCGCTAGAGGCGCGTCAGCAAGCCTTCTCGGATGTTTATGAGTTATGCCGCGCGCGGATAGAGGCTTTGATAGCGCTGCCTGATGATGCCTTAACAAATAAAATCACGCTTCAAGCTATCTCTGAGATAACAGTTTAGCTTATAAAAAACCGCCCCTCAATTTCTTGAAGGGCGGCTCTTGATTTTTAGAGCATTTTCGTGAACGTCCTCATCAATGATGAGGACGTAAACCGCTAGCGGTCACGTAAATGATATTACTTCTTACGTGTACCTTTTGCAGGCATCCACTCTTGGAGCTTCTTAGCAGCCCACTCGCGGCCACCTAGACCGAAAGCAATCGCGCCGCCAACACCACCGGCAACAGCTGCTGCCATGAGGGAATAACTAAACGCTGTATCAACGATACCTTCGCCAAGCTGCATGCTTTCAAGACCCATAAAGGTCACGATAACGATTGTTGCATATTTAACAATCTTACCAGCAAGCTCACCAGATGTTTGCGTAACGATCTTAGAGACGAAGTTTGCAATAAACAAACCGACACCAATGATAATGGCACCAAATACGACACGTCCGCCTACGCCGAGAATTATCTCGAAAATATTTGTAAGCTGAGGGATGTCTAGCGTGCTCATCGCAGCGATAAGACCCATCAGAGCGATACCGACAAAAGCGATTGTCGCAATGATGTTAGACGGAACAAAGTTAGGGCCGTCGCCATCAAGCGCAGCAACTGTGCTCAAAGACCTATCGACACCCAAAGCCGGCAAAGTACTCTTTGCGAGGTTTGAGACAAAACGTCCGATAAAGATGAACACGGCAAGGATGATAGCGGCACCAATGATGCGCGGGATATATCCAAGGATTGTGTTTAAGACATTAGAAACGGGCTCTGATACGCCTGGGATATCCCAGATGCCGATGGCCGTAACAGCAAAGATGATTGTCACGATAGCTGCGGCTAATCCACCCAGGCTACGGGCCAATGATGTCGTCGCAACGCCATCTTCGCGACCGCCCATGCCAAATTTAGTCGCAAAGCGGTCAACTTGAGCCGCTTCAAGTGTTGAAGACAAAGCTTCTTTGACGACTTTTGACAACATAATACCAACGCCAAGAACAACGGCACCTACAACGAGCTGCGGAAGATAATCGAAGATGTTTGCCATCATGCCTTTGATCGGTGCGAGAGATTCACTGACCATTGGGAACTGACCGAGGCCAAGAAGGATGAAGACTAACCAAAGAACCCAGAAAACGGCTTTTGATAGAGATTTACCGATATTTCCGCCAGTTGTTTGGGCTTTTTTGCCAATGCCTGTGCGGTTAATGCCGCCGGCAACGATAGCCGCAGCAATTTTAGAAATGAAATAACCGATGACGATTGTCACCAGAGCAATAATTGGACCTATGGCCCAAGAGGGTAGAAACCCTAGATGTTGTGATAGTTGGTCCATTACGGATACCCTCCATTAAAATTTTTTTTCAGCCCGAATGTGAGCCCCCAAATAACAGCAAGCATAGCTGCTTTACTGTATCTGTAGGAATATTAACATGAATGAATCCTAAACGAAAGCTTAACCTTGCATTCAGACTGCTTAAAACTTGACCAATGACAGCGCCGCGCTAGATAAGCTTATGCAGCCGGCTCCTATCAAAAATAAGCGTCTTTTTTTGCTCTTAACGCTCACCGCCTTTGGAGTGTTGGCCGCCGCAATTTACGTTACATTATATTAGGGGGTCATGTGCAGCGTGTCTTATTAGTCTTTTGCGGTTTGCTAATGTTGAGCTTGTTGGCGAGTTGCTCTGCCTTGCAAATGCGCGCAACGGAGTTGACGGTGCAAACCCAAGAGCTTGAAACATTGCTGTCTGAGATGCCTTGGGTCTCCGAGCGGATGTCGATTGACAGGCCAGACATCAAACCCGTCTATCAATTTTCATTTCGGACCTGTCCGCCTTGTATCAGCTTCAAGACGGAAGGCTGGCCCGTCTTAGAGGCCGCAGGGCTAGAGCCGCGCCTTATCATGACGGCGCGGCGCAGCAAAAGCACAGCAGATGAACGCACAGCCGTTGTCGAGCTGGCCCGCACCCGCGATTGGGATATGGCCAAGGCTTGGATGGCCGCTAATTCTCCCAAAGGCTATTACAGAAAGATGACATTCACAGCGGCGGATGGAAACGCGGCCCGCGAAGCGGAGCTGGAAAAGCTGCGCACACAGATAGACTCGCTTGATGACATCTTGGCGGCCAATAATGTTGACATGGCTTACCCAACCATTTTGTGGCAAGATAGCAACGGGGCCTGGCACGCAGAGGTCGGGTATCATAATCTGACGGCGCGGAATATTATTGCCTCTATGGGCGGGACATAGGTGTTAGCGCGATGAGCGTATCAGCCCAACTTAGAACCTCTATAGAGGCGGGAGACCTTTTTGAGGATGACGCGCAGCTTGAGGCTGCGGCAAAGCTAGATGAGCTATTGTTGCGATTGGAAGAGTCCTCGAAAAAATCATGGTTTTTCTCCCGCCGATCAGACGCGCCCAAAGGGCTTTATCTTTGGGGCGGCGTTGGGCGCGGGAAATCCATGCTGATGGATTGGTTCTTCGAAGCGGCGCCGATTGAGGATAAAAAGCGGGTTCATTTTCATTCTTTTATGCTCGATGTTCATGCGCGTATAAATCACTGGCGCAAAACCGGGGAGGGTGACCCTATCAAGCCCGTCGCCAAGGATATTGCCAAAGAGGCGGAGCTGCTCTGCTTTGACGAATTTCATGTCACCGATATTACCGATGCGATGATCCTCTCGCGGCTCTTTGAAGCTTTATGGGGCAGGGGTATTGTTGTTGTCGCGACCTCTAACCGCCCGCCCATTGATCTTTATAAAAATGGTCTGAACCGGCAGCTCTTTGAACCTTTCATAGAAATGATGTCCAAGCATCTCATCATTCATGAATTTGCAGGGAAAACCGATCACCGCTTTCGCCAGTTAAAAGCCGCGCCTGTCTATTACACCCCGCTCGGGCCTGAGGCAGATGCAGGGATAGAGGCGGCCTGGCAGAGATTAACCGGGGCCGCCAAAGAGCGCGAAACTGTGCTGACCGTGCAGGGGCGGGAATTAGTGCTTAAGCAAACCGCCGCCGGAACTGCGCGGACTAGTTTTGACCGCCTCTGCGCGACGGCATTGGGGGCCGCGGATTATCTGCGCCTCTCTCATGCCTTTCAAACGCTGATACTCGAAAACGTCCCGCAACTCGGCGCCCATAACCGCAATGAAGCCAAACGCTTCGTCACGCTGGTGGACGCGCTTTACGAAACCCGCACAAAACTCATCATGAGCGCGGAAGTCCAGCCAAGCGAGCTTTACCTAAAAGGCGACGGCGTCTTCGAATTTGAACGCACGGCCAGCAGGTTGATGGAAATGCGCAGTGAAGATTATCTGGGCGAACGCCGGAAAATGGGGGAGGCACATGCAGATGATCAAAAATAGTGTCATTCCGCTGTGCTGCATAGCAGCACCCGGAACCCATGCCTGAAACTTACGACTATCGCAAAATTGCATTTAGCTGACATGACAAGGCATGGGTTCCGTCTGTATTTGGCTGTGCCAAATACGAGGTCGGAATGACGATGGGGTGAGGGGGGAGCCAAGCGATGCTATAGTATGTGTGGCCCCCTCCGAGCCTCGCATTTTTTTCAAAACACCAAGCCCACCTCCCCATGAACAGGGAGGGAGGTGCCGTTAGTCTTACTCTCCCATTGCGACTCGCGGCTAACCCCGCTAAAGACTCCCCACATTCAGCCATCCCTATAGGGGATACACAGGAGAACTCCATGGCACGCGCTAAAATCGCCCTTATAGGCGCCGGTATGATCGGCGGCACCCTTGCTCACATCGCAGCCCGCGAAGAATTAGGCGATATCGTCTTATTTGATATTTTCGAAGGCACAGCCAAAGGCAAAGCGCTCGACCTCTCCGAAGCCGCGCCCGTCTTTGGTAAAGACTCCAACCTTAAAGGCACAAATGATTATGCCGATATTGCCGGCGCGGATGTTTGCATCATCACGGCGGGTTTCCCGCGTAAGCCAGGTATGGACCGCAAAGACCTTGTCGGGAAAAACCTCGGCGTGATTAAGCAAGTCGCCGAAGGTATTAAGCAGCACGCGCCGAAGGCTTTTGTTATTTGTATCACCAACCCGCTCGACGCGATGGTCTGGGCGCTGCAGAAATTCTCCGGCCTACAGCCGCGTAAAGTTGTCGGCATGGCCGGCGTTTTGGACAGTGCGCGTTTCCGCTATTTCCTCGCTGATGAATTTAAATGCTCGGTCGAAGATGTTCACGCTTCTGTTCTGGGCGGTCACGGCGATACTATGGTGCCGCTGATCCGCTATTCAACTGTGAACGGCGTGCCGCTTCCGGATCTGATTAAAATGAAATGGACAACCCAAGAGCGCGTTGACGCGATTGTTGAGCGCACCCGTAAAGGCGGCGGCGAAATCGTTGGCTTGCTCGGCAATGGCTCTGCATTTTATGCGCCTGCTGAATCCGCGATTGAAATGGCGACGTCATATCTTCGCGATAAAAAGCGTATCCTGCCTTGCGCGGTGCGCCTCTCAGGACAAATCGCAGGCGTTCGCGGGCTTTATGTCGGCGCGCCGGCTATGATTGGCTCCAAAGGTATTGAGAAGGTCATGAATATCCGCCTTAAAAATAATGAGCGCGAAATGTTCATGAAATCTGTTGCCGCCGTTGAGAAAATCATCGCCGAATGTCAAGAAATGGAGCCTGCGCTTCGCGACTAGGCTTAAATTACATCACATTAGAAAGCGGGCCTCGTAGCCCGCTTTTTTATGCCCAAATTTTGCCTATACACTTTGTCCGGATATGGCATTATCGAGGTGAAACAAGTCTGTGAAAGTAAGGTATGGTCGACGTATATAAAAATTTTCTGCCCGAAGATCATTTTGCCGACATACAGACCCTTTTCATGACGGGAGCGCTCCCGTGGTTTTTTTCTGACCAGGTTGTTACCACAGACAAACATTTCATGTTCCAGCATGTGTTTATGGATGACGGGCAGATTATAAATGATAGATTTTTTCATCCCGTGCGGGCCATGTTCCCGCATATTTTGCAAAAGCTCGACTTTATGGGTGTTAGCAGAGTGCGCGCGGTTTTATACACCAATCAAGGCCGCGAAATTCAGCATCCCGAACATGTCGATATTCCGCTGGATTCAGGTGTTTCTGATAAGTTTAAAACGGCTGTTTATCACGTGAACCGGTGCAACGGTAAAACCGTTATTGGTGCGAAAGAGGTAAAGTCCGAAGACAATCAACTTATCATCTTTGATAATGAACCTCACTACGGCACCGTTCAAACCGATACAGATACGCGCGTTGTTTTGAATTTTAATTTGCGCATGGCGTAACTCGATGTGTCGCCTGTAAAATCATCTCGCGCGTCTCAGGAATAGGCCTCAGGAACAGGTCTCAGGTATAGGTCTGGGGGTAGGCGTTACGATTTTTTTTGAGCCGCGGGAACCTTTGCGGGCCTCTTGCGTAAATTAGGCATGACATACAAAAACAAAACATCCCCTCTTATATATGTGGCCGCCTCGGCTCTGCTTATGGCGTCTTCTTTCGTCACAGCTGATGCGAGTGAAGCCTTTTTGGCCGCGCAATCGGCAACGGTTAAAACGCCAAAATCAACATTGTCTCTGAACGTCACCGGCATGGATAAGATCGAAGGCCAGCTCATGGTCGCATTATTCGATACAGAAAAAGCCTATGAGGACGACACGCCCCTCAAAGGCGAGATCGTCAATGTGACAAGTGACAGCGTGAAAGTAAAATTTTCCAAGCTTCGCATAGGCGATTACGCTTTTAAATTATTCCACGACGAGAACGGAAATGGTGAGCTGGACACAGACATGCTCGGTATTCCGTCAGAACCTTATTATTTCTCAAATGATGCGAGCGATCCGTTCAGCGCGCCAGAATGGGATGAAGCCCGTTTCTTAGTGCCGCATGGCCGCATAACAAAAGATATTACGCTCGATTAGTTTTAGTCGGACCTCCCCTTCACCGGCTTTCCTAGCCCCGCCTTTCACGGCGGGGCTTTTTTTATGGGAGCTGTCATGTCATAGCGCGGTTATGAAAACCGTTCTCGAAACACCCCGCCTTATCCTTCGCGAAATTGACCCCGCCGCTGATTTTGAGCCTTGGGCGGATTGCTTTGGCGACCCTGATGTTATGGCGGGGCTGGGCGGCGGACCTGGGATGAGCCGTGCTCAAGCGTGGCGGCATATGGCGACCTGCATCGGGCATCAATCCATTCATGGCTATAGCTTTTATTCCGTGGTCGAAAAAGCGAGCGGGAAATGGGCGGGACGCGTCGGGCATTGGAATCCCGAAGGTTGGCCGGAACCCGAAGTTGGCTGGACAATTCACAAGCCCTTTTGGCGCAAAGGCTTTGCCAAAGAATCCGCTCAGGCTTGTACAGATTATGCGTTCGAAACCTTAGGCTGGCCGCGCGTTGTTCACACTATCGCCATGGATAATGTTGCGAGCCTTAAAACGGCGGAGGCGATTGGATCTAAGCTGCTTTATACTGTCGATAATATACCCGCTATTTCAGACGATCCGCATTATGTTTATGGCCAAGATAATTCTAAATAGATTTCGACTAAAGCGCCTGACGATGGTTTTTTCCTGAATTGTCAATGGAACTGTTGCCATCATTGCTGCCAGAATTACGGAGGCCCTGAACGACAATTACGACAAGAATGCCTATAATAACATACTGAGGCGTTGCGATAATAATACCTATCAAAATTATCCAAATATCTGATAACATCAACATACGTTTCTCCTTTTACTATGAAGATACTCATACGCGAATGTCATGTGACAATCTGTGATGTCGTCACACTGCAACAAAGCTGGACATTAAAATATCAAATGCGATTAAACCCAACCGGCCTCGCGCAGGCTTTTAGTTTTATTTCGGCTGACGGGGGCGGTGGTGCCGTTTTTTAAGCGGACAGATAATTTGCCGTCTTGTTTCAAAACCTTGTCTATACCGGCTTCCGCAACCCAATAGGAGCGGTGGGTTTGCAGCCCTTTGAGCGGCGCTGTTTCTTTTATCGCGTCTGATAGGCGCATGAGTATAAGGTCGTCTCCTGCCGCCGTAATCACCCGCACATAATGATCTTCGGATGAGAGGGCGTATATTTCAGATCGTCTGAGCGCGGGTTTCAGGCGCTCCATTATATCAGGCCGCTGAGGCTCTACGGCCGCGCCCCCTTTGCGGCTGCGGACCAACTCCCCGATGCCGCAAATTAAGATGCTAATCACCCAGATAAAGAAGGGCATGGTCAGAAAATGTACCCAGCCCGGCCACCCATAGGTAAGCATGGTAAAGCCGAGAAGTATGACGGAGACAACTAACGGTGCGCCGACGGATTGTCCTAGAGCCCTTTGCCAAGAGGTGAGCCTCCAGCCTTTTTTGCGCGCGAACATATCCAGCATTGTGGCGCCAACTCCGCCCGCCATGGCCAGCCCGACCCAGTAGATAAATCTAACGGGCAATGAAAAAGTTGATGTTCCGTAAGGGGCTAGAATGGACAGTACAAGGCCAGCGATGAGGGAGACCGCCATCATCGGCGCGGCATGTTTAATGAAACCGTCTTTCATTGAGTCCGAGCCCTTTTCCACTGCCGTTTGCCCTATGCTGACAAGTTTGGCCGCATCTCTCAAGGGTTTTCCCTGACCATTGACGAAGCGCCAAAGGTATTGAGCCGCTATTCACGCAGCCAAAGGGCCATTTGGCGCAAAGGCGCTTTTATATGCGCACCTCTCAGGCAATCTGTTTTCATCGAACACATGAAAAGATGGAGACCTATATGAAACCTGACTATATTTTAAATGCCTCGCCCGCGATTCAAATCCATGTTGTGGTGGCTTTTATGGCCTTGTTCTTTGGGATTTTCATGTGGTCGCAACCCAAAGGGACGCGGCGGCATAAGCTGGTGGGGCGCGGCTTTGTCGGTCTGATGTTAGTGACCGCCCTAAGCGCTGTTTTCATCCGAGAGATAAATAATGGCAGCTTTAGTTTAATACATATTTTTGTGCCCATAACCTTATTTGCCAGTTGGGAGGCCATACATTATGTGCGCAAAGGCAATATAAAGCGCCACAAACGCGCGGTTAAAGGCATGTTCTTTGGCGCGCTCTTAATTCCTGGCCTTTTGTCCTTTCTGCCAGGACGTACGCTCTGGATGGTATTTTTTAGTTAGCGAAAAAGCCCGTATCGACTGTTGCGAGTCGCCGTCAGGCTGATATAGTCGCGCTAAGTCTGAGGCTCTTCAACAGGGGCCTCTTTTAGTGAGTGAACGACAACGGAACCAACTCCATGAATATACATGAATATCAGGGCAAAGCTGTCCTCAAAGAAATCGGCGCGCCAGTGTCTAAAGGCGTTGCGATTTTCAAAGCCTCCGAAGCCAAAGCCGCCGCCGAAGAAGTAGGCGGACCGCTCTGGGTGGTTAAATCTCAAATCCATGCGGGCGGCCGCGGTAAAGGTAAATTTGTCGGCGCGCCTGCGGATGCCAAAGGCGGCGTGCGATTAGCATGGTCAGTGGACGAAGTGGTCGAAAATGCCAAAGCGATGCTCGGCGAATATTTGGTCACGGAACAAACATCGGATGAAGGCAAGCAAGTCAACCGCCTCTATATCGAAGATGGCTCTGACATTGACCGCGAACTTTATCTCTCCATCATTATCAACCGCGAAACCTCGCGCGTGTCTTTCATCGTCTCGACCGAAGGCGGTATGGATATAGAAGCTGTCGCTCACGATACGCCTGAAAAAGTTATCAATTTTGACATCGATCCAGCGACAGGCTTTATGCCTCATCATGGCCGCACATTGGCCAAAGCGCTGGACCTGAAAGGCGATTTGGCCAAGCAAGCTAATAAGCTTGGCAAAATCCTTTATAATGGCTTCCTCGCTAAAGACATGGCGATGCTTGAAATTAACCCGCTTATCGTGACGGAAGATCAGCGCCTGCATTGTCTGGACGCGAAAATCAGCTTTGATGAGAACGCGCTTTATCGTCATCCCGATGTGCAAGAGCTTCGCGATATTACCGAAGAAGACTCCAAAGAGACTGAGGCCAAGAAATATGACCTGTCATATGTCGCGCTGGACGGCAATATTGGCTGTATGGTCAATGGCGCGGGGCTGGCTATGTCGACCATGGACATCATCAAGCTTTACGGCGCAGAACCCGCCAACTTCCTAGATGTAGGCGGCGGCGCGACCAAAGAAAATATTGTTGCGGCTTTTAAAATCCTGACATCGGATTCAAAAGTTGAAGGCATCCTCATCAACATCTTTGGCGGCATCATGAAATGTGACGTCATCGCGCAAGGTACCGTGGATGCGGTCAAAGAGGTTGGTCTTGAGGTTCCGCTCGTCGTGCGCCTTGAAGGGACGAACGTCGAAGCCGGTAAGAAAATTATCAATGAATCTGGATTAAACGTGATTGCCGCGGATGATCTGGACGATGCCGCGCAGAAAATTGTTAAGGCTGTTCAGGGGTAGGTGGGCGTAGACGCTACATGGAAGGACGTATTTTTCACAGCACTTATCATTTTGCCACTTTTGGGTGGTTTGGGGTATGTGATGTGGAACGGTGATAAGCTCCCAACTGAAAAGGAGTTAGTTTTATCATCATGTGTAGATTTAGTAAGTAAATATGATGGAGCTGATATATCGCGAATAGAGCCATTAGTTATAACTAAAGGTGGAGGCGGCCGTTTTGGGTCCCAAACCTTGGAAGTAATATGGAAACAAGATGAGTGGAAGCTCAATGTGCGATGTGAAGGATACAAAAGGCTTGAATCAGGAGAGTTTGTTTTTGTTAGTTTGTATTCAAACGGCAAAAATCTATCAAGATTAGTAAGACGCGAGGAGCGTAAAAAGTAAATGTCAGTATTAATTAACAAAGACACTAAAATCATTACCCAAGGTATGACGGGTAAGACGGGTACGTTCCATACGGAACAGGCCATGGCTTATCA
>ENA-ORXR01001475-ORXR01001475.1-marine-metagenome-genome-assembly--contig:-NODE-1475-length-24879-cov-5.898798_pt1 | contig 24879 bp, 24 predicted proteins | sample MGYA00237866_ERZ511479 | MGnify/ENA metagenome assembly ERZ511479 | reverse complement strand
TGATTGATCCAGCTAACACCGTTTCGAGCCATATACAGCGGCCCACCGCCACCGTGCCACATCAGGATCTTGTCAGCATCCAGATCAGGTGAGGTCATATCAAGCAGGCAACCAACCTTGCCAGTGAAGGACTTGACAACCAACTGACTTACAGCCCCTAACACATCACCTTCCGAAGCAACCGGCAGCCTGTCCTTCTCTTCAAGCCAGCTGAATGCAGCACCCGGATGCATGCCGGGGTGCTGTTGCAGCGCAGGCCAGTCGGACACTGTCAGCGCATCATAAACCCCATCACTGGCAATGCTGCGAAGCGCCAGTACAGCTCTGACGGTAAGCTCCATCTGGGCATCTGACACGCCGCATACGTCGGCTGCAGCAGTCATCTCAGCCAACTCGGCACGAATGTCATCTTCGCGCTGAATACCCATGAGCTCCGTCATCACATGAAGATCGATATGCTCAACACTGACTCCCAATTGACGCATCAAGGTATCCGATGAAACTTCCATGTTATAGAAGGTCGGAGCAAGCCCGCCGATCATCCCGATACGTGCCCCATCCAATGCTACGCGTGCTTGCAGTGCGGTCAGGGTTTGTTCAAGTCGTGCCACCAGTGCAGTATTATCTGGCGAGCCAAAATACCACTGCACCGGGTTTACGTTCATGTTGCGTACACCCCGTGCAATAGACATCGACATGTTTAGCGATACAAAATTATTGAGCTGAACATCGCCGGTCAACGTCGGTTCAGGTGTAGCCCAGATGCCCAGTGGTAGCGGTGACAAGGCAACCCTGCGCACAACATCGCCCATTGTAAAACCACCGTGCAACAGCAAGATCAGATCTGCACCTGCCTTCGTCACTTGCGAAACGGCAGCACCTGCCTGCGCTGCATTCATCGGAATACTGTCGGCTTCAACTACGGTATACCCACCCCTTGCAGCGATCTTGTTCAGCAGCGTACGCGCATCATCAAACACGCCGTGGCGTTGCGGGAAGTAGCTGGGTAGTGATGTATTGATCAAACCGATGGTCAATGTCATTTAAGATTTCCTGTCGTCATGTTCCGGTCTGCTGCGTTTTACCACCCGTCAGATCGAAGCTGATGGGCCCCTGCCGATAAACCTGATCAAAAAATACAGGCTTGTCGTCACGATCGAAGACGGTACAGGCCTGAGAAAGAATTGCGGTGTTTATCGCGATATCCAGGTGGGCTGCTATTTCGCTATCAGCGATAACGGAATCAAGTGTTTCGCAGGCACTAGTCCATTCAAGATGAAACTTCTGCTTCAGGATGCGCAGAATCGACTGCCCCTGCCCGGTCTCTGGAAAGTCATCAGGTGATACACCCGGCAGCAACTGCACAGGTATCCATGTTTGCGTTAGCATTTTGGGTGTGCCATTAATGGTGCGCAGTCTTTCTATCAGTACCATTGGTACATCAAAAAGAGCGGTTATCGTGTCTGGCACTTGCGTTGCAGGGTTTTGTACGAGCAATAACCTTGCGCCGGGCATGTGGCCTTCCATCAGCACCCGGTCAGTGAAAGAGGCCATGCAGGTAGACGATGGCGGCGACAAGGTTGCGACGACATAGCCGCTGCCTTGTCGAGCGGTCAGGTAACCCGCGCGCACCAGCATCTCAAGCGCCTTGCGAATGGTTACGCGGCTCACATCAAAGGTCTTGGATAACAGGTCTTCAGTTGGCAATCGGGTGCCGATCGAGTAATGCCCTAGCTGCAATCTATTCAAAAGTTCATCATGAACAATCTGATACTTTGGAAGTGCTGCATCTTTCATGGCACCTGACTCTAGTCCAGCTTAACCCGCGTCACGCGATTGCAGCCTTGAGTTGAGCGAGTCTGTCGCAGCCTGTAGTGAGCATCCATTCATGCATCGCTTCGGGACCCTGTGCACCAAAAATTGTGATCGCATCACTCCATATGGCGCGGCCACACATGAAGCCAAGTGAGCGCACGCCTGCCTGGCGCGAGAATGCCAAGGCGTCGCGGAATTGTTCGAACGTTACACCTGCGCTGAGATACAACAACGGTATGCCTCGAGCGGCATCCGATGCAGATACAAACGCATCTTCAGCTTCAGCTTTTGAGATGAGTGGCGTGCCGAAGCCTTCAACAAAATTGAAGTTGACGGGAATCTCTACCTTGAGTATGTCTATGCCAAATCCAGGATCGGCAAAGGCCCGGGTTGCAGCGCGAACAAGCCCGGGCTTGGCTTTTGCAAATTCAGCTGTGCTCACATCTGGCAATTTACGGTCATAGACGATGGGCTCAAACAGAAAGGTCACACCGTTGGCCTTGCATCGGCTGCCCACATCTTCAACAAGATCAAACTTGCGCTGATTCAACTCGGCAGAATCGTTAGGTCCGAAATACAGGAAAAACTTCAGTATCTTTGCACCCAGTTGCAAAAAATCGTGAACCTGCAGGTTCTCCGGCAATGCTGTTATACGGTCCTCGTCCGAGATTTTATAAACGTCAGCCTCAAATGCCAGCATTCTGATACAACTATCCGCATAGGAGGCCAGCAAGTCTCGGCCATAGTTCGCATCCACCAACAGCGTTGTTGCCTCCGGGCTTAACGTCTCTACAACGATACGCTTGAAGCTCAGCAAATCATCCTCTTTCGACGCCGCACCGCGCGCCTCCCTGATAGCAGCCTGTAGTCCACTGCCCTGATCTACTGCGACCCCATACACGAGGCCGTCAAACATTTCCGTAACCTTACTCATGATGACAAAGCCTTCTCTAGCTGTGTAATTTTGGGGAAAGACGGCGTATCCGACGGCGCACACCATAATGCGAGCATGTCATCCGTGGGGTCTATGAGCGAAATCGAAAAACCGCCCATTTCTTGAGTGGTGACAAAGCTGCCGATCATCGGTGCAATAGCGCGAATGCAATCTTTTGCAAGTCTGGCTCTGGTTTCAGTCCAGATGGTTAGCAGCTCCATCATTGTGGTGCCGCCCATACCGTTGATGATTACGCAGGCACGGCCACCCGAAGCGATGGGGCGATCCGCCAACAACTTGTCGATCATCTCTGCAACCAGTTCACTCACGGGCCCGACCTTGACACGCCCTACGCCAGGTTCGCCGTGAACGCCCATACCCAGAAATATCTCATCGTCAGGCAGGGTGAACATCGGCAAGCCCGTCAATGGGGACACACCCGGTGACACGGCAGCAGCCAAGGTTACGATTCTGTCCCGAGCCGATTCACCCAACGCAAACAACTCTGATTGCGACCTGCCTTGTTCCGCAGCAGCACCCAGTATCTTGTAGATGAACATCGTTCCCGCTGCGCCACGACGATCTTTTTTGCGCTCTGGTGGCGCGGCAGAAATATCGTCGTACATTGGCAAGGCGATCACGTTGATGCCTTCATCCTGTGCCATCATCACCGCGCCTCGTCCATTGATCATGTCGCCCGAGTGTTGCGATATCAGCAAGATTGAACCAGCCGCACCTGAAACCTCCGCAATGCCATCAAGAATAAGATCAGCCGAAGGCGCAGCAAATACATCGCCCACCACATTTGCATCAAGAATACCCTGCCCCACAAAACCCATGGCAATGGGCTCATGTCCTGAACCGTTACCGATCAACAGCGTTACTTTATCATCTGCACTTTTGACATTGCTGTCGCGAACAATCACACGCGAATCATTCACACCACGTTTGACCTGGGGATAGGCGCTGACGAATCCGTCGAGCATATCGTCCACCATCGTCTCCGCCGTGTTGAACAATTTTTTCACGATCTGGCCTCAGCCCTACTGGCTATTGTTTCAGCTAGTGTTTCCAGAAAAATTACTACAGATACAGCACCCGGGTCGATATGACCCTTGCCGCCATCTTCAACGTATTGTGATCGCCCACGACGCGCAACCAGCGCTCGCGTGCTGTCACGTCCGGCAGCTGCTGCGCTGATTGCCGCTGACAGATTATCCGCTGTCAACGCTTCAACTGCCGGTGCTAACGCATCGACCATACTCTTGTCACCGACCTTCACCTCCCCCAGATCACAGATGCGCGTACAAGCTGCAGACAGCCCGGAATCAAGTGCTGCACCAGTATCAAGATGCCTTTCAATTTCAATCAATAGCAGTCCGAACAATGTGCCCGAGGCTCCACCGGATGCTCGCATGAATGCCTTGGCACGCCGGGTATCCCCGGCAGCAACAGCCTTGCTCAGACCACGCAGCATCGTCGAGCCATGATCGCCATCTCCCACCGCAGCATCAAGCGTATTGAGATGCACCATTTGCGCGGTAAACTTTTGCTGAAGAGAGATAAAAAACGGCTCAGCTGACATTGCCAAATACCTTTCTGAGATAAGCCAGCGTTTGAACGCCAGCCTGTGTTGGATCCGCTTCGATATCGCGCCAGATGTTCAGGTCTGCACTGGCTGGATTGCCTGCAATGACAAACATCTCGGCCACAACCCAACTGTCATAACCGATATCTTCCAATGCCGCGGCATCTGCTGGAAAGTCGTAGCGTGCGCTGCCAGGCACACCACGATCATTGTCTGAAACATGGTAGTGGCGAAGCAGATCACCGGCTTCACGGATGGCAGCAGGCGGATCTTTTTCCTCGATGTTCATGTGAAAACTGTCAAGCAGCACGCCGATATGGTCAGACCCTGTCGCTCGTGCAAGCGCGCAGGCCTCGGCGGCCGTAGACGTCAGATCCGTCTCGAACCTGTTCAGGGCCTCGATGCCAAGGGTGACTCCCTCCTCAGCCAGTACCCTGTCCAGCTGGCTCAGGGTTTCAGCAGAGCGCTGAGCGCGCGCAAGCTTGTTGAGTGGATCAAAAGCACCCCAGGGTGCTGCGACCACACCAGCTAATCGTTTTGATCCCAGTAGTGCAGTCACTTCAATCGCCTCGGTCAACACGGCAACTGCATTGTCGCGCACGTCTGGGTCAGTAGACGTTGGATCGGCGTCTGCACTCAAACCCGTGGAGCAGGTCAATTCAAGAGCGCAATGCGCAGCTTGCGCACGAATGGTCTCGGCCCGATCACGCCCGATGCCCAGCAGCGACACCTCCACACCGTCAAATCCGATCTCGGCCGCGGTCCTGAAAATCGGTGACAGATCATCTGCCCACGTTTTCATCCAAAGCCCTGCATGTATTCCGAATTTCACGTAATCAGGTATCCCGTATGGCACATATCAGGTATTACTTGTAGATATATATTAGTAGTAACAAAAATGATCCGTCAACTATCTTCTCCAATCATTTCCACCGCGCGCAGCGCACGGCGGTTGATCTTGCCCGAAGATGTCATTTCAAAATCAGTGACAAAAGCTATTTCCCGGGGTGCCTTGTAAGCTGCCAGGCGCTTACGCACGTGATTTCGCAATTCGCTCTTCAAGTTGTCATCGCCCGTGAGACCGACTGATAGCCGCACAAATGCCTTGATGATGCTGCCGCGATCGGCATCGGGCTTGCCGATCACGCCGACTTCAGCCACCGACGGGTGGGCAAGCAGGCACTCTTCAATCTCAGTGGGACCGATGCGAAAGCCAGAGGACTTGATGAGATCGTCGGATCGGCCCTTGTACCAGAAATATCCATCCTTATCGCGCACCGCCAGATCGTGGGTACGCAGGTAGTCACCAAATTCCAGCTCGGCTTCTTTCTGCGGGTTGTTCAGATAACCGAGGTAGCGTGTCGGCGCTGTCTTCAATGTCATGATCTCGCCGGGTTCATCGGGCGCTACTTCAAGGCCATCTGCATCCACCAGGCGCACGTCATGACCCGGATAGGCAATCCCCATGGATCCGGGTTTTCGTGGAAACAATGCTGCGCAGTTTCCTATCAGATGGTTTACCTCTGTCATGCCATAGAATTCGTTGCACACCACTCCCAGTTCATCTTCAGCCCAGCCTAAAGTCTCCGCGGCCAATGCTTCTCCACCAGTGCAAATGATGCGTAACGACAGATCATATGTATCGCGTGGTGCGTCCGTTTCAGCCAGACGTTTTATGGCGGTCGGGGCAAGGAAGGTGTGTGTGATCTTGTGGCGCGACATGAATTCGAAGGCCCAGTCAGCTTTGAACCTCGCCTCGGATGTCACCACCGGACGTCCACCCAACCATGCAGGGAATAACATGTCGAGCAACCCGCCAACCCATGCCCAATCCGATGGTGACCAGTAGATCGCATCGGCATCATCCAGTGTCAGGTTGAAGAACAGATTGATGGATGGTTTATAAGAGGCCAACACACGATGCCCATGCAAAATGCCTTTGGGCATGCCCGTTGAACCTGAGGTATACATTAACAAGGCTGGGTCGTCTGCGCCGGTATAGTCGGGCGTAAAATCGTCAGGTGCCTCAGATGACAGTATTGTCGTCAGATTTGCTTCTGGTCCAGCGCATTGCGCAACCAGAACATCCTTGAGATGTGGCAACAGTGCCGGTGCCTGATCACGCAACGGCGCCCAGGCGTTTTCAACACTTAGCAGGCAGTAAGCTTTGCAATGGTTCAAGGCATGCGCCAGAGCATCAGGGCCATACAGTTGCGACAATGTGACCGCCGTTGCACCAAGCTTACAAATCGCCATATGCGCAATGGCCGTCTCCGGACGCATTCCGGTATGTAATCCAATGTAGTCTCCACGGCCATAGCCACGGCTGCGTAGATCGGCAGCCAATGCGCTCGCTTGCGTATCGACATCGCCAAAGGACCACTGTTGTAGCGTACCGTCTTCGCTCTCGAATACCAGCGCCAGAGCATTTGCACGCCCAGCTGTTATCTGCGCGCCAACCGTAAGCTTGTACAGGTTGGTATCTTCTGCAATGACAATACTGATCTTGTCCTGATTTCTTTGAAGCCCGATTTTTGCCAGTGCTGCATCACTCCACGAATCAAACATGGTTATCTCCATCTGTTGTTTCATTCAGTTCTATCCAGATACCGCTTTGCCCGTTGGCAAGTGATCGCAGTCTGCCGCTTGTTGTCTGTGAGCCTGGATTAAGCAGGCCAACCGTACTCAAGGTATCCGCTCCTGCAAATTTCACCAGTGCAAAGCTGAGCTCTGTTCCGTCCGTCCGATATATCAGATTTGCAAGGCCACTAAGTGCTGTCCACTGAACTTGATGCGAACCGCACGCTCCGCACACCATGCGCGCAGGAAAGGCAACACGCTGGCATGACTTGCATTCACTGGCCAGGGCCTCTGAGCGTGTTAATGCTTCAAAATAAGGTGCCAAACCGCCTTCAGCGATGGTGTATTGAAGATTGATTGGGTATTTCACGGGACCTCCAGAATGCTGACGCAGTTCAGGGTTGCAATGCCCCCGTGCGTATCCACCAACGCCATGCGCGGTGCATGTTCAGCTTGCTTACCCGCGTAGCGATCCTCTAGCTGGCAGGCGGCTGTAAACAGTTGCGCTACACCGGTTGCACCCACAGGCGCACCTTGCCCCAGCAAGCCACCAGACAAGTTCACAGGCAATGCACCATTGCTATCGAAAACACCGGAGCGTTCAGCCTGCAACACATCGGGCGCAAGGTTCAATGCCTCAAGCGCCTGCAATTGCGCACCCGAATAACTATCGTAGACCTCGGCCAGATCGATCTGGACTGGTGCAACATCAGCCATCTTGTAGGCGCGGGTGGCGCAGAGGTTTTTGCCATGGAAGTAGCCGGGGTCATTGCGTTCGCCCAATCTGACGGTGTCGGTTGCACATGTGGTCGCGCGAAAACGCGTACGTGGGCGGGCAAGCTCCGGCAGATTGGCAGCACGCGCCAGGATCAATGCTGCCGCACCGTCGCTAAGCGGTGAGCAATCCAGACGGTGATATGGAGAGGCAACGATTGGCGAAGCCGCAACATCCTCAATAGCAATCTTCAGCGGTAGATGCGCGTTCAGATTATGCTGCGCATGGGCACGGTTGCGCACGGCAATACGCGCAAAATCCTTATGTAAAGCTCCCGTGCGATTCATATAGGCGAGGACAGACAAGGCATAAAGCGAGCTTGAATCAACGCCCGTCATACCGTCTGTCCAGGCGTCAAACGACAGGCCATACAGCGCACTGACATCTGCACCGTCAAGGTGAGACGCCGATGGCTCAACACCGAGCACCATAACGCGCCGCGCAAGACCAGAGGCGATATCGGCAACACCTGCCTGAACCGCAACATGTCCCGATGCACCGCCACCCTCAACCCGCTTGGCGGCCACACCTGCCAATCCGCACTCATCCGCTAGCAGCGCTGCAGGGTTCAATTGCAGAGTAAAAAAATCGCTCTCGGAGGCAAGCACCAATGTGTCGATGTCTGCAGGTTCCAACGCCGCATCCAGAAGCGCGCTCTGCACCGCTTCCCGCGCCCAGTCGCGGAACGAGCTTCCATCCTTGCGACGATTGAAGCGGGTCATTGCACCGCCCGCAATCCAGACGTCGTTAATCATGCAGTTCCTCCACAGGTTTTAACTCTGGATAAAGCTACGATCATGCATAGCGCCACTGTGTTAAGTACAAACACGCAAACCATCATGCCGGCAAAGCCTGCGCTGCTCCACACCCATCCACCAAGCGCTGGCCCGAGCGCCATCATCACGATGCCAACGGTGGCAATACCACCCAGGCCACGGCCAAAATGTTGTGCTGGCAAGTGATGCTGTGCAAGCACCGGACGCATGATTGTATGTACCCCGTAACAGGCCCCCTGCACGATCAGTGCGCCGTAAACCAATCCAGTGCCCAGGTCTGAGACAAACAGCAGAACCGGTGGAATACAAAACAGAACAAACAGCAGCAACGCGCATTGTTGTGGTTCGAAACGGCCTGCGTAGCCTTTCCACGCTAGTCGTCCTACAATTTGTGCAGGACCGAGAATGGCAACAGCCAGAATGCGCATCTTGTCAGAGCCACTTTCCTGTGCCAGAACTATTGGAAGCAGAAACAGTAATATCGCATGCCCCATCATGCTGAGACCAAATGCAAACGCAATCAGAACCGGCCCTCTGGTGATCTTGAACCCCGATGTAATAGAACGTGTTTCTGTCTTTGCTGCACTGCGATCCTGTTTTGGAAGCAGCAACACGGCACCCGCAGCCAAAGCTGCAAAGACCAACACGATCTCACCCCATGCCATGGCACCCGACAGCGCCATTACAAGCGGAAACGTTACAAGTGTTGCCAGCCCTGCTATTAAAGTCACTGTGGCGGTAGCCTCCAGACCACCTGCCTCAAGACGCCGCATCATCAGTGCAAAACAGGGATCGTACAAGGTGGCTGCCATGCAAATTCCCAAGACCAACAGCGCGCCACTGAATACCCAGCGATCAGTGACGGTGGATAAAAAAACCAGCGTCAATGCACCCGCTATTCCGCCATACAGCATCACAGCGCCACCCCAGCCACGATCAATCAATGCACCAACGACAGGTGCAAGCATCGCCCAGACAAGAAACGCAAGCGTTAGAGAGATAGATATATGCAGTACTGGCCATGCAGTCTCGGCCACGATGCTGGCCGAAATAGCAGGCATCAAATAGTAAATGGCGCACCAGAAAAGCAGCTGCGAAAAAGCATGCCTGTAGACATAGGACCCGGCCCCTGCTGCATTTGAGTCACTATCCGGGCACGATGTCGTGATGGTTTTTAATCCTTATCAATTTGTAGTAATCAATAGAATTATTCACGACTTTACAAAATCTGTCAAAAACAAATTAGCGAAGCTGCAATGTCGAGCAATTTAAACCGGTGCAACTATTTGAAAATGCTTGTTGCGAAGAGCCAGAGCATGCGATCATCGCTCGTGCAACTCAGAGATGCTTGATGGCTTATCCCAACCGACCATAAAATGTCATTCGCGCCGATTCCGATAAAGCGATATCAGGCTCAGTGTTGTAAGCAAGCACAACCAGCATGCGCGTGATATCGCCTTGTGTAGGCGTCACTCGGTGTAGGGAATTTCGACCACGGAATAGGACCAACGCCCCTGCATCCATGGATAGTGTTTCCACAGATAGTTTCCCATCCAGAATTTTTCCAGCTTGTTCGTAATTCATCTCGCCAAGATCTGCATTGCGAACATCCTTGACATACTCGAAAACGCCCCCGCCTTCAGGCTTTTGAATCAGCAGTGTGATGGCGAATGAGGAATTGTCAAAATGCCAACCGAGTTCCTGACCCTGTGCCGCGTAATGCAGGTTAATCGACGACAATGGATCAGCATACTCGAACAGAGCGTTTTCATCGAGCACTTCGCACAAGAATGCTTTGAAGGAGCTATTATCATAGAGTTTGCGAAGTGTTGAATCGACGGGTATCTGATCGGTCGTGATACAACCCTTCGATGAAGCTATCGGAAAATTGCGGGGATGATCAACGGCAAACGCAGGATCGGCCGGTTTGAGATAGATATTATGGCTGCTATTAGTGAAGTACGCTTTATCGCAAGAGGTTTCGCCCTCTTTGGCGATGTGACTTACGGCTTCGGATGTCAGAAACCCGGGTAGAACCAGCACTCCCTGTTTTTCAAAGGTGTGTTTGCAATGAACTCGAAACACATCTTGATCGATTGGGTAAAGTTGCAGATCCACGATAGTATTTAACGAAAGAAGATCTTTTTCTTTAGCCAAGGGTGTAGCCTCATGTGTTGCTTGATACATAAGAGTATCACCGAGTTAGAGCCAACCCGCAACTGCCTGATACGGCTGTTTTGCTTATTGATCATGACAGTCCGGTTGAGGGATTTGTGATACCAGAGGAGAACAGTTGCTTGACTGGTAAAGTGTTTACCTAAATGCTATAAAGCGGAGGTTATTTTAATGTCTTCGTTTTTCGTGAGTTTCTGAAAATCCTTCAGCGCTGCTCAAACCCATGACATCAGTCGGGTATTTCGCATCACGTGCTCATGTGGTCATATATGACAACACTCTGTCAACGATACAGCGGTCACGAAAAACAGACATTGCTTTTTTTCTGCAACGGTCGGCAAATTCACCTCACAGGCTATCCTCAATCGGTTTTCACAGATCAGCTTCGTTTCAGCCCACACCATCACCTGGACAGTTCACAAGTAAAATCACCAAGCTATGCCATGTCGGTTACCAACATGACGTCCACACTGACAGGACGGTGATCGCTCGTAAAATCACTTTAAGTATCAAACACTGTGTTAATCGTATTGTGAATGACATGTTCATCATGACCTGCCTTAGCACAAACACGTATCCCGGTAGGAGGGTGGTGGCAGTCTCGGCCTATCCGATCCCTTTCTTGAAGGCTACCCAGAAAGAACCAATTGCGATTGCATTGACAGCGCCCAGTTTTGCATCAAGATGTTTTTGAAGGCAAAATAGGATCCCCAAGCTGGTAACGAAACCTACCGATGCGGAAGAGTGATACATGGTGTCAATGAACTACGCTGAACACATTCGTGAGATAGAGCGAACTGCACAGGGAAATCCTCCCACGCGTGATCTGGTGGTGGTAGATTCCTGGCTTCGCTGCCTCAATGACTATCGTCTTGACCCAACGAAACAGAGTGAAGCCTATATTGTTCCCGAGACTCAATTGCGGGAACATCAACAGCAATCAGAAGAGCTGATACATATTGCGCGCTCCGGACTGGACGCTTTGTATCAACAGGTTGGTGGCCAGAATTATGTATTGCTGCTGTCCGATCACCAAGGGGTTGCTGTGGAATTTCTCGGTGATCCCTCGTTCAATAACCCATTGCGCAAGGCCGGATTATTTCTCGGATCGGAGTGGTCTGAAGAGCGTGCAGGCACGAGCGCTGTGGGCACCTGTATCAAGACAGGTGAGGTGTTGACTATTCATCAGAATGATCACTTTGATGGTACCCATACCAACCTGTCCTGCACAGCAGCCCCTATTTTTAACACTACCGGCGAGCTTACGGCTGTTCTAGATATCTCACTACTCAGCTCGCCGATTGTGAAGACTAGTCAGAACCTGGCTCTACATCTTGTGGAAGCCTCTGCACGTCGAATCGAGTTAGCCAATTTGATGGCCCGATCGCGATATGATTGGGTGTTACGCTTTGCCAGATCGCCCGACTTCCTTGATGTTGATCCGGAAGCTGCCATATCTATAAACGGCTCCGGTTGCGTTACGGGTATGACCCACAATGGAGCAAAACTACTGGCACAAGCTGCAAACCTCGTCTGGCGAAAACCAGAGACTCTAATCGGCCAATCACTGAGTTCGTTCTTTGAAATCAACGTCGAGAAATTGCCTGAGTTAACGCGTGCCAGACCTTCAGTGGAGCGCCTGATTACAACAGTATGTGGTCGAACATTCTTTGTTCATGCCATAGAACCACAACCTCGGCATGCACAAGCTCAGCATGAGGGCCACGATATACCCGAGCCCTTACGCGCGTTGAGTGGACAGGATTCAGGCATGAACCGTCTGCTGTTCCGTGCAGGTCGGCTGGCGAAAACCAATGTCGGCATTTTGATCCAAGGCGAAACAGGTACTGGCAAGGAATATCTGGCAAGGGCAATCCACGAATGCAGCGGTCGGACTGGCCGTTTCATTGCGATCAATTGCGCTGCCATTCCCGAACATTTAATTGAAAGTGAATTGTTCGGGCATCTGGGTGGGGCTTTCACTGGTGCAGCCTCCAAGGGGCGTCGTGGACTTATCGAGGAAGCTGATCAAGGCACTTTGTTTCTGGATGAGATTGGCGACATGACATTGTCTTTGCAAAGCCGTTTGCTGCGTGTGCTATCAGAAAAACGAGTGCAGCCAGTGGGTAGTACAACAGAACGATCAGTCGACATTCGCGTACTGGCGGCGACACATCGCTGTCTGGCAGAGCAAGTCAGTGGCGGACGCTTCCGCGCCGACCTTCTGTATCGAATAAACGCTGCAACGTTAGCACTCCCAGCACTTCGTGACCGGACAGATTTCAACTGGTTGGTAAACACGTTACTGGAAGACAATCACTCCAGTAACGCCAAAGCCAGAGGTCAAGGAGCTGGTCGGCATAGTGAAAACGATAGGATGTTGCGCCTGTCAGCCGCGGCGCTTACTGCACTCCGAGCCCATTCATGGCCCGGTAACATAAGGGAGCTCGATAATGCCCTGGCCGTGGCATCCGCCCTGACTGATAGTTCGGTCATTGAACTTGCGCATCTGCCAGATTCACTGACTCCACAGCACCTTGACGATTACGCGGATCTTGAGTGGTCTGCGGACCCGAAACGTCAGCTTTTACAGGAATCGTTGCAGGCTTGTGGATGGAATATTTCGGCGACTGCAAAGGCTTTGAATCTGGACCGCTCAACGGTTCACCGGCAGATGAAACGCTTCGGGCTCGAGCGCCATCGGTAGATATTGAAAACGCCACAGTTGTTGCAACAACTGTGGCGTTCCAGTCACTACAGCCACACGATAATTTATCGTAATCCTATGTATTAATTAACTTTTTTTAGTTGATTTAAGTTGGCATACACTTTGACTAATGTGTCAGTGTGAAAGGTTTTGCGTCGGCGAAGAGCACAGTTTTCTGATTCGAAATGTCGCACCGTTCAATCAACTAAAAAAAAACAGAGGAGAATAGAATTATGTTGGACAAGACCAATCAGGCGATTCTAGAGGAGACCCTAACACGGCTTAGCAAGGCGCTTGAGAGCGGTGATATCACCGCTGCGTTAGCATTGTTCCAGGACGATTGCTATTGGCGTGATCTCGTCACCTTCACTTGGAATCTGCGAACGATGGAGGGTAAGGATCAGATTCGAGACATGCTGGAGAGCCAGCTGGCGAACGTAAAACCTTCCGCTTTGCGGGCTGCTGCTGGCGAACAGGCCACGGGGGATGATGCCTTGGTGGAGGGTTGGATCGAGTTCGAAACCGACGTATCACGAGGCTACGGTCATATCCGCATCAAGGACGGCCTGATCTGGACGTTGCTGACAACGATGAGCGAATTAAAGGGCTTTGAAGAGGCAAATGGCACCAATCGACCGATGGGCGCAGAACACGGTGTGGAGTCTGACCGAAAGACGTGGCCCGAACGGCTTGAGCAGGAGCGAGCATCTTTAGGATATACAGAACAGCCCTGGTGTGTAATTGTTGGCGGGGGTCAGGGAGGTATCGCATTAGGCGCTCGTTTGCGTCAGCTAAATGTCCCCACAATAATCTTAGAAAAAAATCCACGAGCCGGTGATAGCTGGCGTAACCGATATAAATCGTTGTGTCTGCACGATCCGGTATGGTACGACCACCTTCCCTATATGCCGTTTCCTCCTACGTGGCCAGTGTTCGCACCCAAGGATAAGATTGGTGATTGGCTGGAGATGTACACCGAAGTAATGGAGCTAAACTATTGGTCATCCACCGAAGCTACGAACGCAGTGTATGACGAAGAAAACGAAGAATGGGTTATCTCCGTCACCCGTGATGGCGACCAGTTAACGTTGCGACCCAAACAACTGGTTATGGCAACGGGTATGTCGGGTAAAGCCAACTGGCCAGAGATTGCTGGCCAGAACGTATTCAAGGGCGAACAACAACATTCATCACAGCACTCAGGACCAGATGACTACGTTGGCAAGAAGGTAGTTGTCATCGGGGCTAACAATTCTTCACACGACATATGTGGTGCTTTAGCTGAGGCGGGTGTGGATGTCACTATGGTGCAGCGTACCTCCACACATATCGTGCGATCGGACACCTTGATGGATATTGGTCTGGGCGCCTTGTACTCAGAGGAGGCGGTATCCAACGGCATGACAACCCGCAAGGCTGATTTGATATTCGCCTCCCTGCCCTATCAAATCATGCACGAATTTCAGATACCACTGTATCAGCAGATGAAAGAACGTGATGCTCAGTTTTATAGCGATCTTGAGAAGGCCGGTTTCATGCTGGACTGGGGTGATGATGATTCGGGGCTATTCATGAAGTACCTACGTCGCGGCTCCGGATACTACATTGATGTCGGAGCTTGCCAACTCGTGATTGATGGCACGATTAAACTCGCCAGTGGAGTAGGAATCGAACGACTGGACGACACCGGCGTGATGCTTGACAACGGGCGTCATCTGGAAGCTGATCTGGTGGTGTATGCAACCGGCTACAAATCAATGAACGGATGGGTGGCTGACCTGATTGATCAGGACACCGCAGACAAGGTGGGTAAGGTATGGGGGCTGGGGTCTGACACAACCAAAGACCCTGGCCCTTGGGAAGGAGAACAACGCAACATGTGGAAACCTACCCAACAAACAGCCTTGTGGTTTCATGGCGGTAACCTACATCAGAGCAGACATTATTCCCAGTATTTGTCCTTGCAACTGAAAGCGCGCATGGAAGGACTTGATACACCAGTGTACAAGCTTCAGGAGTCGCACCATCTCGCTTGATGTGAAAGTATTGAGAATGGCAAGTCGTAACGGATTACGGCCCGCTACTCACAACGCCCTATTAGAGAAGGTCTCACATGCCGACTGCCTACTTTCTCTGTGAGGTGTTGCTCTAAAGCTCTGGTGACTGCACATGAATTTCATCAGCGCGAGCGCGAACCTGTGCCAGGTCGTAATTCATCTGCAAGCGCAGCCAATGATCAGCTTTAGCCCAGCCGAACTTCTCCAGGCGCAAAGCCATCTCCGGAGAGATCCCGGATTTTTCATTCACATGGTTACTCAATGTCTGACGGATCACGCCCAGCTTGTCGGCGGCATCGGTCACCGATAGGGCTCTGTCGCAAATAGCGTTTAGGCGATTCTGAAACCCCTATTTTTATAGGCTTAAATTTCTTGAAATTTCGAGTTTGCGACAGAGCCTGTTCTAGGAGCCAATAGTGCACGCAGCATCCCAAATCCAGGACCCGAGGGCGTTGTCTTTTCTTTCGCCATCAGATTTCTTTTTCCCTTAAGTCATTCGATATTTCAAGTTATCTCGTCGATTATGCCGTCTTGAAATCCACTGAGCAACTTTAAGGCGGTTGGCGCCTTGGCGCCAACTTCTCCAACGAGACGTAAATTTCCATTCGCATCCGCTTCGGCCAAAAGCACATTTTCAACCGCATCGAGTACACGACGCGACTGCTCGCTGTGCTTGGTAACACATTGAAGGGCATCGTAACCTGCGAGCCAGGCGCCAGCGACTTCGTAATCAAAGTCTTCTCGTTCAAGGAGGTGTGCACCGACTTCATATAGTCGCGCGGTGTTCTCATTGTTCAGGTAGTGTCCGAGCACAAGGAACAGATCACTCGCGTCTTTTCGCGGTGTGTAGGTATGTCGCTCTGACCACGCCATGAGCTTCAGAATTGCGAGCATCGGCAAGCAGACTGTTGAAACAAGTATTTTGTCCGGCAACAGCACTTGCGTCGCAGTCGCACGCGCTTCTCTGTACCCCAATACACCCATTACCGAGTTGTCTTCGGGCCATTCAATCGTTCCATCGTCTCGTTCCACTCCGCCAAACGGGATAAGATTGAGCGGCACGCCGCCGCGATGGATAAGCCGGTGATTGCCAGGTCGGCCGGAGGTGAAGTGGCCGGATTTCAAGCAGGCGTCGCGTAGCTTACGAAATTCGACCCAACTGCCAACACTAACTCCCAAATCAATGTCCGTGGTCGCTCGAGTGATCGGCACACCGTGGCCATAATGAAGCAACAGGTCCCGCGCCATCGCGCCTACGATAAGGAAATCGATATCGGTAGCAGCGTCTCGCACGTTGGCGAATATCGCCGCCAGCCAGCGAAGATCTTGTTTATCGCTTAAATCCATTGATTATCTTTTCGTAGATGAGATCAGCGGCATCAAGGCAGCGCGCGTCACCGATATTCAGCAGGTCCGCATAGATCAGAGGATCGGGTGTCAATTCTTTGTCTTCTGTCGGGAACGTCCAGAAACGTTGCAGGATTTCGACCGGGCCATCCGGATCCTTATGCAGCTTGTAGTCAATCAACAAGCGTGGATCGGCCCTTTCGCCGTACAGCGTAACGGTCTCCGGTCGCAGTGCCTGGGTCAGGCGCTCCACCGCCACCTCGCCACCAAAGGCCAGCTCATATTTTACTGGCTTTGCTTTCGCCCACCACTGCGCCTGATCGGTGCGGAAGCGTCCGAGGATAAGCTTCGGGCGCAGTGTTCGTGCATACGCTTCTGCCCACTGCTTCAGCAGGAACTCGGGCCGTAAGAGCCTCCGCTCACCGTTGATTTCCGCGATGAATCCGAGGGTCGGAAGGTCGGCCATCACCCAACCGACCGTGCCGTGAGCCACGCCTGCAAGGCGCGCGATCTCGCGGTACGGTTCAGCGACCCAACAAGGATTGCACAGCAATGCGAACAGGACCTTGAGGCCGCTGGCCTGAAAGGCGCGGCCTTTCACTTTGTTCGTCGCTGGCGTTTCTAGTGGCCGCTCGCCCTTGATCCATACGTATACGGGTGGCTGATCAAGGAAGGCGTTGCCGGCGGCGTCCAGGAAGGCGATGTTTCGGGCTTTGAGTTTTTCGGCCAACGGTGGCGTTATGTAGTCGGTAACGAGCAACGGCGGCTTTCCGGCTTGTTCAATTTGATGCAGCACGGCCCCCAGGGTTGCTGGGCGGAGGCCCTTTTTGACCTCTACGGCATAGACGCGGGTTTTCCGGCCTCGTCCAACGCGAACGTACGCATCGACTCGGCGGTCGGCGATTTCGACGTCGCGCTGCTCTATTGTTGCCGTCAGACCGAGTTGTGGTACTTTGGCCAGAACTGTTTCGAGCAGTTGGGTTTCTGTAGTGGTATCCATTTCTAGGCATTGTCCACGTATCGTGGACAGCCGTCAACTATGGACAAGTGCGCCAGGCACGCTCCTAGCAGAGGGGCTGTCCCTACCAAAAACTCTGTCTGAATGTCCAGGGCGCAGATGTACAGTACAAACTGTTTTTGCTTCCAGTATCATGCTGCGCGCCGGTTGTCGCTGCCAACAATCCCACGTAACAATCCCACGTGCCAATCCCACGTAACAATCCCACGTAAACTGCGGATAACGCTGATTATGTTCAATGCCAAATGACCGGCACGTTGTCCAGCAGGGTAGAGGAGCGCCCCCCCCACCCCATAGGTCAGCGCAGGATTCATGGAATTATCGTACGCTTTGGCAATTCATAGAGAGGATGCTATGCGTACTCGCCGTCAACCAGATGAACGTTTTCTTCGCCGCCTGGAGGAACGTCGCAAGCCCGCAGTGAAACCCCCGTCCCGGATTCGTAGGTATAAGGATAGTGATGCTTGGTTGTGGACAGAAGTTGCCGCTGTATTCGTTGGATTGGCGTTTGTCATACCGACCGCAATTGCACTCTGTATTGATCTGGAAGATCGCCAAACACAGCGAATAGCTCAAGCATGGGAGTTGGTGACTCGAACAGCACCCGGTAATTCAGGTAAGGGGCCAGCACTGGAATATCTCAAAAGCCAAGAAATAGCATTAACAGGAATCGATCTATCAGCAGACAGTAATCGGGGGAGTAGCTACTTGTTTGATGTGGATTTATCAGAGGCTAATCTGATGATGTCCGCAGATCTATCAGGGGCTAATCTGTATTACGCCAATCTATCAAAGGCTAATCTCCATCAAACCGATCTATCAGGGGCTCATCTCGTAGGCGCGGATCTATCAGGGGTTTATCTCGGAATCGCCAATCTATCAGGGGCTAATCTCAGCAACGCGTATCTATCAGGGGCTCATCTCGAAAGCGCCAATCTATCAGGGGCTGATCTTATGGGCGCGGATCTATCAGGCGCTAAGCTCTATCTCACCGATCTATCAGGCGCTCATCTCTATGGCGTCAATCTATCAGGCGCTGATCTGGAACATGCCGATCTATCAGGGGCTCATCTTGGAAACGTCGATCTCAGTGAATTCAAGGAATTAGATCCAGATCAACTTGATGCTGCATGTAGCAATAAGGAGACGCGCTTGCCAAATGGTCTGACTATCAAACCTTGTCCTGTTGGAAGGGATGGGGGAATAGCAGAAGCGCCAGGGGCCAAGGCTGACTAACAAACAGATTCAATCCACGCTTGCCAGTAATGGACTCATAGGCTTCGGTGTAGCAGTAGATTCGGGGGTACATGCCCCAGCCCAAACGCCGGTCGATCATCGTGACCTTGTTGGATTCTGCAGAAATTCAACCGGAGGATCGTCAGTGGTACGGCGTATACAGAAGGAATAATGGAAGTTGTATCGATAACGGAACGTCACATAGGTGTCAGGATGAAAGGTCTATGCCTATACGATTCACAAATTCGATGCATGATGGTGCTGTGATTGAAATAACCCAAATTGTCAATGACAAGGTAATGATCGTTGTTGATGCAACTAGCGAGCTTGTAGAAGGTAGTGACCCAGCAATGTACAAAATGAATCACGAGACCAAATACAATAGCAAAGACGAGTGAGTTTTTATTGCTACAGATTGATTGTATAAGGCCCTACCCAGACTTAATCTGCCCGAAAAATGTAATTTTTGACCGACATGTTTTCTGCCACAGAACGGTTGAAATCGGTTTCTATTTGATCTGACACTGTCTGTGAGATCACGTCTAAGTTTCTACAAATGATGGCTGTTGACTCAACACACAAGTAGCGGCTGATAATCTGATAGTGTCCCACAAGTGTATTTTGGGACACTGCCTGGTGAGAGTCTTTGTTGTTCCAAATCATTAAATTTCAACTAATACGGAACAGTCTGGCAATGTCGAGTCGTGATCTCCCTACCCTACCGGACCCTTGAGAGTAGCCCGTGTTTGGCACTATGACGATTGATATTCACACGTCTGTCCACCTGCTGGGACTAATTTATTTACTTTGATGGTCATCACCATGGCAGAAGAATCCGAAGAATCAACCGAACTAGTGGCAGCAGAAAACACAGGGGGCAAGGCTGAAGAGCCTAGCAATCGAGCTGAAGAAAATAAGGCCGTTGTGATGGCTAGCACCTTCGGAAATGAGACACTGAGCGTGGCTTCAGATAGCGCTAAAAAAACAGCATCAAGTGTTTTGGGAGCCTACCTTGAATACTGCGCATTTAGATTCACTCCTTATGGCGATGTACTCGCATCCAATATTTATGAGAGGAAACTCTCCGAAAAAAAAGCAGCCAGATTACTTTCAGAATTAGACAAAATTGAACCCATGGATGTGACACCCTCACCGACGGAATTGTCGGTTCCATTGATAGAGCAGCTGAGTTACACGGAAAACGATGATTTGGCCGAAATTCTAATTCAGCTACTGGCCGCGTCTGGTTCAAAGTCAAAGCAACATCTCGTTCATCCGTCCATGGTAAATGCAGCAAGAAACCTAGCTCCAGATGAAGCGCTAATACTCAAATGGTTCGGTCAGAGCAAGGTGAGTGGTTTGTCGATGATCAGCTATTCTTCGAGAGATCCTCGACCGGAAAAGAAAAATGCAAGTATCATTTTAAGACAGTATTTCAGTTATTTGGATGATATTCCCGGACTCCAATTTCCAGAAAATGTGGAGCTGTATGCTGAAAATCTTCTTTCGCTTGGGTTATTCCGTACGATCGAAGGATTCTTTCTAGCCGAAGGCGCAAGCGGCGAAAATAAACCCCATCAGGAATATGACCGGCTAAAAGAAAAAGCTCAGGGAGAATTTGAACCCCATAATAAAAATGCTGTTTTTTCCAATGAAAAATATATGTTTAGGGTTACAGACAAGGGACGGATGTTCATCAAAGCAGTCCATAAAGTTTCCACAAAAAACACTGTTGAAACCCCAGACAACTAAGCTTAATCGCTCTGCCCTACTGGGCTGAAACTAGATGCCTTTCAGACGCACCAAAAGCCACCCCTTTCAGTGCGTACGATGCCGTACCGTTGGACTTCATAACCCAGTTCGACTTATGCAACCGGATGTCGCACCGGGGTATGAAGCCCAGCGGTATCGGACCTCGGAGTTAATTCAAGGATACTATATTATCCGTATGCCAATACCTGCTGAGCTAATGCTAGCTCGCTAAGCTGATGGGGCCAGATGATCGATGATCGGCTGAATCAGGCCGCTTGCGAAGTTCGAAGCAGCTAGTGCCTACCTTTTACACATATTATCAAGAGAAATCACCTTGCCCTTGTCCTGCACCTGCGTTGCTCGCTTTACGCAATTTTTTAGCAACTGCTCTATTTCCTCAGGCAGGCAAGAAATCGCTGCTACGGGCCAGCAGAAACTTTCTGCATTCGTTAACGTCCTGGCTCTGTTCGCTGTCGGCAAGCAACGTATAGAGGTCTAATTGCCAGACGTTGTAGCCATGGCGGGTTTAAATACTAGGAAACTTGAGTATGAAAATATCGTGCATTTGAGTCAAGTTTTGGATCAAGCTGCAAGTTGCACCTCCTGCAGTAGGCTGCTGATGGCGCGATCGAGTTTAGCGATGGTATCGGTTGGTTTGGATGTTGAGTCGGTATCGTTTGAACATGAGAATGCGGGGCGTAGAGCGCGCGCATAAATACGAGTATAGAAGTGCGCGGCCCTGGTGCCGAGTTCGGTGAGCTTGTAGCGGTGTGAGCCTGGTATGCGTTTGATCAGACCATGCAAGCGTAATCGGCGTAGATCATAGGTCATTCTGCCTTGGCTATAGTCTTGCAATTGAACACCTAGCAGTTGAGCCATCACGGGGCGCAGGTCACTATGTCGTAGCCCTTGAGGCAACAGGGTGAATTGACACAGCGCATGCATCAATGCCAATACCCGTTTGTCCCCGAAGCGCAGTGCCGAGGCTCGTTGCTCATCCACTTGTATCGGTTGGGTGAGTTGCTGAAACCTGTCCTCTCCTATCAGGCAGTCGTGACTCAATGTTTGGACGTTCAGTAGACGTCGGTTGGCGCTAAAGCCGATCTGGCGCAATTGGCCAAGATTCTTGAGCAAACGACCGATGTTGAAATCGTAGGTATCGTTGATGGTGGTCTCTGTGCGCAGAGCCTGTCCTTCCTTGTGGTACTGCTTTATCTTTGATCTCTTGTAGTCCACATGCAGGGTCGGCACCACACCCTGAGTCAGCACACGGGTGCGAAACTGTCCGGGTGTTGAGCGGATGATACGCCGGTCGAAAATCAACTGGACCTTGTCAGGCCTGCCAATGTCCAGATTCTCCCGGATCACTTCTTCGAAAAACTCTCGCCCACGCAAGGGGCGATCAAGCACTTGGGTCAGTGCAAATTCAGCCTGAAAAATAGATAATTGATAACGGTAGTCAGCAGCACGTTGCTGTGGTGTATAGGGGTGTGGCAATATTGCCAGCCACTTGCGAAACACCGCATCGATCTTTTTATCATTCAGCGAGTCGGCGATCTTCTGCGCTTGCACGGGATCATCACAACGCAGAGTGCCATTGTCCAGTGCCTCGAATCCGATGCCGCGTTGTTCCAACTGGCACTTGAGCCATTCATGGCCATTGATGCACAGTTTGATACCAAACGGAAAATAGGAGCAGAACTTGATGAACAGTGGGCCGAAGTCCTTGTCGTAGATAGAGAAGTAGTACTGATTCACCATCGCTGTGGAGCGAAATAGCCACGGATAGGTTGCACCAGTCTCGCTGCGTCGTCGTTCAGTGCGAAACACACTGGCCTTCTCCTGGGCCTTGCCGACGAACATGACCCCCTCCTCGTATTCGAACTCAGCCAGATAAGCTTTGGCGATATCATCCTTTCGCTCGCCCTTCTTGAAACTGATCAATTCCGGCTCTTCGTGAGCAACGAACTGTTTGACGTTGTCGATGTACTGCCGAGTCATTGGCTCCAGCTGAGAGGTGGACGCCATCGGGCTGTCAAACTGCTGGCGAATGAAAAAGGCAGCGGCAGCTCCTGTCTGTAGCCGTGGGACGTAGCCATTGAGGTACATCCGATCAATGCACTCAAGCTCATAGGTGACGTGGTTGTTGATGATCTGTGCGACGTTTTTGCGTACCATGATCGTGGGGTTCCCGGCAAGCACCGGCCCTTCAAGGCCAAGAGATCCCTAGGATCCAATATATTAGGAGTGGGAGCAATCCCCCCACGCTGCCGGGGCCCCACTAACGAGCAGTAACACGCTTGTCGGTTTGAGGCTTCGCCTCGCTAGATGTAAGGGTACCAACCGGTATTGTACTTTCGATTTAGTTTCAAAGTAAGTTTAGCCCTTGTCTGCAGTATAGCTGATTCCGGTATTCATGCCTGGCGCGTAGACTTGGATTTGAAAAGCTACACGTGATGAGCGAATCGCTAAAGATGCGCAGTAGTTATGAAGCGTTTCGCACGAAAGCGATGGTTGAACAGTTAAAGGAATTTGACAGACACGAATGTAAATACCAAGCTGGAGAGAATGCGATGCAATTAAACTTTCTGTGCGTTGGCTTAGCTTTACTGACTATTTTTAGTATGGCTGGATGCACCACAATTCCTACAGAAGAATTTAGTGACCACTTTATTTCTGTAGGGTCTGATGGAGATTTGGAATCAATAGAGCCTGAACGCAGACTCGGTGCGTTTGCAGTAGCAAGTGAAATTGAAACTAATGCATGTCTACAATCATCAGCAAGGTACTAATGAGCATACGAGTCTCGTCGACCACCTTGCCGGAACGAACCTGTTCGTCCAGCTGTAGTTTTACGTGAGTGATTTCCTCACGAATAGATGATGTATTGACGCTTGCCACGCATAATTATTTAGCTCAGAATTCTGACTATGCAAGCTTGAAAGTGATTGCTAAATCGCTCAGCACCTTATGAGGGGGTAGGCAGTTACCCTGTTTGAAGATCATACCGACATCGTGATCAAGGGTTCCAAAGACATAGAGTATAGGCACAAACTCAATTTAAGCTCGGGCAAAAGCGGCTTGATTCTAGAAGTAGTGATCGAGGAGGGCAATCCTGCCGACACGGATCGATTGCTTCCAATGATTAAGCGTCATGTGGCGCTGTTTGATCGGCCACCGCGATAAGAGGCCGCCGATGGAGGCTACGCCAGTGGGGCAAACCTTGAGGCTGTTAAGGCCATGGGTGTCACCGACATGGCGTTCAACAAGAAACGCGGTTTGAGTATTGTCGATATGGCAAAAAGTGCCTTAGTGTATCGGCAGTTGAAGAATTTTCGAGCTGGCATTGAAGCCGGCATATCGTGTTTGAAACGCGCCTACGGTTTAACCCGCTGTACCTGGAAGGGCCTACCGCATTACCGCTCGTTCGTCTGGTCATCAGTGGTCAGCCATAATTTGACGGTGCTGGCTCGATTACGCCCGATCTAAATCACTGAGTACCTCTGATTGATCGCGATGAGCGGACACGCTCAGGGTTTGTTACCTCCGCAGTATGTGCCATGCTTGCAATAGTGCGAAGAAATCGAGAAATTAGACATCCTGCGCAAATAGATGGTGCCAATGGGTTGCTGTCTGAATTTTAAATTGGCGGTTTATAGGGCTTTCAGGCTGTTTTCGGATGGACACTAGCTATTGCATTAGCTCTATGGCCGAGACTCCATTATTTTTTTTGTGAGGTAATGCTTATCGCGAAACCAAATACTGAATGCAAGTTGGTGACAGTCAGAATGGTTCCTGCCATTACTGAGTGTGAGATCTACAAGGCGCGCACTGCGGAAGACGTCGATGGCCCAAACGGTGAGCCTTGCCTTTTCAGAAGACGAGACAATGGAACCATTCGACCTAGCGAAGCCTTTGGAATAAATCGGAGCAGAGTTCCACGTCGCCGTAAAGATTGTTAAACTCTGATTCTGAAAAGATTATTTAGTGTCTGTCCAAAAACGGATGATTTGAGCAAATCTCTCAGCGACCATTTTTTTACGAATCTGAAGTCCATTATTTGACGTCGAATTATTAAGAAAACGCATGATTTACAGCAAAAACGGAGTTTCTGAGCGA
>ENA-ORXR01001474-ORXR01001474.1-marine-metagenome-genome-assembly--contig:-NODE-1474-length-24915-cov-3.888679_pt1 | contig 24915 bp, 19 predicted proteins | sample MGYA00237866_ERZ511479 | MGnify/ENA metagenome assembly ERZ511479 | reverse complement strand
GTGCGATATCTCCGGCTCGATGAGCGGCTATTCGCGGATGCTGCTGCATTTCCTGCACGCCGCCGCCCGGCGCGAGGGGGATGGCTGGTCGAAAGTCCACGCCTTCACCTTCGGTACCCGCCTGACCAATATCACCCGCGCCCTGCAAAAGCGCGACCCCGACGAAGCGTTGGAGATGGCAGGGTCGGAGGCGCTCGACTGGGAAGGCGGCACCCGCATCGGCCCGTGCTTGCGCGATTTCAATCGCCAGTGGGGCCGCCGGGTGCTGGGGCGCGGGGCCACGGTCTTGCTGATAACCGACGGCCTCGACCGCGAGGAACCGGCCCTGCTGGAGGCCGAGGCAAAGCGCCTGCGCCTGTCCTGCCGCCGCCTGATCTGGCTCAACCCGCTGCTGCGCTGGGACGGGTTTGCGCCCAAGGCCGCTGGCATCCGCGCGATGCTGCCCCATGTCGACAGTTTTCGCGCGGGCCATTCGATTGAATCGCTCGAAGCGCTGGCGGCGGCGATTTCAAGGCCGGATGATGCGGGCGAGAAAGCGCGGCTGCTGCGCGAAATCTACGGCGGGTAGGGGGCGCTGCCCCCCGCCGTGCTGGCGCACAGCACCCCCCGGAGTTTAGTGGAAAAATGAAGGGGCGGTCGGGGAGTTCATTCAGGCAGCAGGTTAGGCCACCGATTTTGCAAAGCTCTCGGAATAGAGTTTTGCCAGATCGCCGAGTTTTGCGGTGGCGGTGCCAAAGCTGAGGGTGTCGCCGCCAAAGACGCCTACATGGCTGAGCACCAGACCGATCTGTTCTGCCGCCGCGCGCAGGTTTGTGACGTTGTCGGGATGGGCGGCAATGAGGTAGCGGGCCTGATCCTCTCCGAACAGATGGGCAATGTTGTCGGTTTCCAGCGCGAGACCGGTTTTGCCGTGATGGGCCATTTCGAACGCAGCGAGCGCAAGACCGCCATCCGACAGATCGGTGCAGGCGGAGATCAGGCTGTGGTTGGCGCGGATAAAGTCGCCATGCGCGCGCTCTGCCTCCAGATCGACGGGGGGGGCATCGCCCTCGGCGCGGTTGAAGGCCTCGGCCAGAAGGGCGGATTGGCCGAGGTGGCCTGTCGTTTCACCCAGCACGAGGGCGGTATAGCCCGGGGCCACGTCAAAGCCGATAATGTCGGCGGTGGATTTCAGCAGGCCTACGGCGCCGATTGTGGGGGTGGGCAGGATCGCGCTGCCGTCGGTTTCGTTATAGAGCGAGACATTGCCGGAGACGATGGGCATGGCGAGGGCGGCGACCGCCTGCCCGATGCCGTTGATCGCGCCGACGAACTGGCCCATGATTTCGGGCTTTTCAGGGTTGCCGAAATTGAGATTGTCGGTGGTCGCAAGCGGTGTGGCCCCCACGGCGGTCAGGTTGCGGTAGGCTTCGGCCACCGCCTGTTTGCCGCCCTCGACGGGGTTTGCCTTGACGTAGCGGGGGGTCACATCGGAGGTGAAGGCCAGCGATTTATCCGTGCCGTGGATGCGCACGATGCCTGCGCCCCATCCGGGTGTGCGGGCCGTATCCGCCATGACCATCGTGTCGTACTGCTCGTACACCCATGCCTTGCCCGCGTAATTGGGCGAGGCGAGCAGGGCGCGCAGCCCGTCAACCGGATCAATCGCAGGAATATCGGCAAGCGGCGCGGGTGCGGGGGTTTCCACCCAGGGGCGGTCGTATTCGGGGGCGGTGCCGGACAGCGCCTTGAGGGGCAGATCTGCTTTCACCTCGCCGTGCAGGCGGATCAAAAAGCGGTCTTCGGCAATCGTCTCGCCCACAATGGCGAAATCGAGGTCCCATTTGTCAAACACGGCTTTTGCCTGCGCTTCCAGTTCGGGGCGCAGCACCATGAGCATGCGTTCTTGCGATTCGCTCAGCATCATCTCGTAGGCGGTCATGTTCAATTCGCGGGTGGGGACTTTTTCCAGATCGAGGATCACGCCCAGATCGCCCTTGTCGCCCATCTCGACCGCCGAGCAGGTCAGGCCTGCGGCCCCCATGTCCTGAATGGAGATCACGGCGCCGGTTGCCATCAGCTCCAGCGTCGCCTCCATCAGGCGTTTTTCGGTGAAGGGATCGCCCACTTGGACGGTGGGGCGCTTTTCCTCGATGGTGTCGTCGAATTCGGCCGAGGCCATCGTGGCGCCGCCGACGCCGTCGCGGCCGGTTTTGGCCCCGAGGTAGACGACAGGCATACCCACGCCAGACGCGGCAGAATAGAAAATCTTGTCCGTATCCGCGAGGCCTGCGGCAAAGGCGTTGACCAGACAGTTCCCGTTATACGCGGCGTCAAAGCGGACCTCGCCGCCCACACACGGCACGCCAAAGCAGTTGCCATAGCCGCCCACCCCCGCCACGACACCGTGCACGAGTTGCGTCGTTTTGTGGTGTTCGGGCGCGCCAAAGCTGAGGGAGTTCATGGCCGCAATCGGCCGCGCGCCCATTGTAAAGACATCGCGCAGGATACCGCCCACGCCGGTGGCCGCCCCCTGATACGGTTCGATATAGGAGGGGTGGTTGTGGCTCTCCATCTTGAACACGACCGCCTGACCGTCCCCGATGTCGACGACGCCTGCATTCTCGCCCGGCCCGCAAATGACCTGTGGCCCTTCGGTGGGCAGGGTACGCAGCCATTTCTTGGAGGACTTATAAGAGCAATGTTCGTTCCACATGGCCGAGAAGATGCCCAGCTCCGTAAAGGTCGGTGTGCGGTCGATCAGATCGAGGATCGTCTGGTACTCGCTGTCGCTCAGCCCGTGTGCGGCGACGATCTCGGGGGTGATTTTTGGCTCTGACATGGGATGTCCTGCGCAGATGATGTTCCGCTCCCTCCTAAGCTAACCGGGCGCTGAGGAAAACCGCGAAATCGCGGGCTTGGGGGACGCGCTGGTTTTTTCAGTTGCCAGGTGGGTTTTGCCTGTTGCAGGCTGGAGGAACATAAATAGGAGAATATTGATGCGTTATATTTTCAGGTTTGTTTTGCTTTTTTGTGCCACCATCACGCTGTCGGGCTGCTACGGGCACGAGCGCGGGTTTGCGACAGGTAAGGGCCATGTGGATTCATTGCCGAACGAATTGTTTTTGGCGAATGAGAGTGACACCAGCGGCCTTGTGCTGGAAAAAGCGGCCAGCGGGTATCGCAGCACAGACGGCGATGTCACGATCATGATGACACCCGTGAATGCATCCGCCGGCCAGTACTGGATGCAATACGAAGGGATTAACAAGGCCGGCAAAACCGAGTTCCTAAGCTTTGCCGCCGTGGTCAGGGGGAGCCGGATTGATCTTTTGATCACCGCGCCGAGCAAGGTGGGGAGTAAACCTGAGTTGCTGCGTATAATCCGCGATGATTTTACGGCGGCGAAATCAACGAAACTGACATACAAAGTGCTGGACCTGCAAAACAGCAGCGAGCGGCGCGAGGCGCAGGCATTTATCAAGAAAATTCGAGCCAAGCAGCAAAAGAAAGCTGCCGACAAAGCCGCAAAAGACAAAGCAAAATCCGCGCCCAAGCCAAAAGCGGCAGAGCGTGCCGGTCAGTTTGTCTTTACCGATGAGAAGGATGTGATGACGGGGGTGACCAAGCAGTTTATCTACGCATTTTCTAATCCGCAAAACATTGGCAAACCCCCATTTGTTCGTTTGGGATGCTATGCGCGTAACGATCAGTATCCGCTTGGGCTGACTGTGGAGTGGGGGCAGCCGCTTTATGATGCCTATAACAATCAGGGTGGTGAGCCCGTGGCCCGTGTCACGACAAAGTTCGGGGATGCGGCGCCGATTGAATTGGGGTGGAGTATGTCCGGTACACGCACGCAGACCTATGCACCCGGCGCCGCATTGAAGCTGGGTGGCAGTTTAACCAGCGGGCTTCTCGGGGCGATGGTGCCGGGCGCGGCAAATGCCAAGTTGCAGTTCAATTGGGATAACGACATTATCCACAGCGCGTTCTGGCGTCAGTCGACACTTGCCATGCGCGCCTATGCCCGGTCGGGCCAAGAGATAACAATGGTGTTTGATCTGGCAGATTTCCGCAAAGTATCGGGAAATTTCAGGGCGCATTGCAAACGGTAGGCCTGCCCGGCTGTGCCGCGGAAAAATAGAGTGCGCGAAACGGAGCGGGACAGGCGGAGGCAAAAAAAGACCGGGCACATAGGCCCGGCCAAGTCCAACAGGGAGGTATAAGGACGACACGAAAGTGCCGTAAACCTTATGAAGGTCAATTAGGCGGCGCTTTGCCCGTTATCAAGGCAGATTCAGAAAGGAATCAGGCATGCCTGCTATGCGGTTTTTGCATGGCTTGGGCGCTGTGCCGTCCGGCGCGCTCAGCCGTCGCGGCGCTGTTTGCGGTAGGTGATAATTTCGTCCTGTACAAAGTCCTTGAAGGCGGCGACGCGCTTGGACTGGCGCAGCTCTTCGGGGTAGGCGAGGAACACGGGCACATCGGCTGATTCCACGTCCGGCAAGACGCGCACAAGGTCGGGAAAATCCTGCGTGAGGTAATCAGGCAGCACGCCGATGCCCAGATTATGCAGCACGCCTTGCAACACGCCGAAATAGTTGTTCACGGTGAGCAGGGATTTCACATCGTTCAGCATCAGTTGCTGGATCAGGTTCAGCCCCGCGCCGACCTGATCGCTGTCGGTGTTCTGGCAGATCAGGCGATGCTCTGCGATGTCATGCATCTGTTGGGGCGTCCCGTTTTCCTTGAGGTAGTCGGGACTGGCATAGAGGCACATGCGCACTGTCATCAGCCGCTTGCGGATCAGATCGGCCTGCGATGGCTCCTTGAGGCGGATCGCCACATCTGCCTCGCGCATGGGCAGGTCCAGCACGCGTTCCTCCAGCATCAGATCGACCTTGAGGTCGGGATATTTATCATAAAGTTTGGACAGGCGCGGGGCCAGCCACAGGGTGCCAAAGCCTGTCGTCGTGGTCACGCGCAGCTCCCCGAATACTTCTTCCTCGCTGTCGCGGATACGGGCGGCGGCGGCGTCGATGCGTTTGGACATGGCGCGGGTGGCGTCGAACAACAGCTCGCCCTGCTCGGTGAGGATCAGCCCGCGGGCGTGGCGGTGGAACAGATTGGTATTGAGCTGTTCTTCAAGGCCGCGGACCTGACGGCTCACGGCGGATTGCGACAGGTTCAACTTGTCCCCCGCATGGGTGAGCGAACCTGCGTCGGCCACCGCGTGAAAGATTCTCAGTTTGTCCCAGTCCATCGTGCACCTCTTTCATTGCAGGGTCTTTAGCGTGATTGGCCCGGCACCCACAGCCCCAACCATAGGGGAAAAATGCAATAATTGCATTAGACGCTATACAGGTCAGCGTCTATGACCTATTGTTTTTGTGAATATCGCATGTAAATTTAGCACATCGCGCATCGGTTTCTTGGGAGGGGCACCATGACAACGCAGAAAATATCACTCAATGACCGGTTCGATCTGGAAAAGGATTCGGTTCTGCTGAACGGCACGCAGGCGTTGGTCCGTGTGGTGATGATGCAGGCCGCACGCGACAAGGCGGCGGGGCTGGATACGGCAGGGCTGGTGACGGGCTACCGCGGCTCGCCGCTGGGCGCGGTCGATATGCAGATGGCGCGGGCCGAGAAACAGCTGACCCAGCACGGCGTGACCTTTCAGGCGGGGCTGAACGAAGATCTGGCCGCCACCGCCCTGTGGGGCGCCCAGCAGGCAGAGCTGCGCGGCGAGGGCAAACACGACGGCGTGTTCGGCCTGTGGTACGGCAAGGGGCCGGGGGTCGACCGTTCGGGCGATGTGATGCGCCACGCCAATATGGCCGGCAGCTCAAAGCATGGCGGGGTGGTCATGGCGATGGGCGACGACCACACCGGCGAATCCTCGACCGTGCTGCACCAGTCGGATTTCGCGATGGTCGATGCCTACATGCCGGTGCTGTCGCCTGCGGGTGTGCAGGAGGTGCTGGATTACTCGCTTTATGGCTGGGCGCTGTCGCGCTACGCGGGCGTCTGGGTCGGCCTCAAGACGATGAAGGACACGGTCGAGGTGACGTCGGTGGTGAACGGGGATCCGCACCGCTTGTCCTTTGTCACCCCCGACGATCCGCTGCCCGAGGGCGGGTTGAACATCCGTCTGGTCGATGACCGGATCGAGCAGGAGGCCCGTCTGCTCAATCACAAACGCTTTGCCGCCGAGGCCTTTGCCCATGCCAACGGCATCGACAAGCGCGTGTGGGGCAACAAGGATGCCAAGATCGGGTTTGTTGCGGCGGGCAAGAACTATCTTGATCTGCTGCACGCGATGAGCCTGCTCAATATCGACGCGCAAGAGGCCACGCGTCTGGGGCTGTCGATCTACAAGGTCGGGCAGACATGGCCGCTGAACATGCGCGGGTTTCACGACTGGGCCGAAAATCTGGACCTGATCGTGGTGGTCGAGGAAAAGCGCAAGCTGATCGAGGTGCAGATCAAGGAGGCGCTGTTTGACGACGACCTGCGCCACCGCGTCTATGGCGGGCGCAAGAACGGGGCCGAGTTCTTCTCGGCGGCCTGGGCGCTGGACCCTGTGGATATCGCGGAAAAACTGGGCACGGTTCTGTGCGAGGAAGGTCGCGAGACGCAAGGCATCAAGGACGGGCTGGCCGACCTGGCCGATGCGCGCCGCGCCGACAACGCCGAAGTGCTGGCAGGGCGCACGCCCTATTTCTGCTCGGGCTGCCCGCATAATTCCTCGACGAAAGTGCCGGAGGGCAGCCGCGCCTACGCGGGCATCGGCTGTCACTTTATGGCGCAGTGGATGGACCGCGAGACACTGGGCTTTACCCACATGGGGGGCGAGGGCGCGAACTGGATCGGGGAGGCACCGTTTTCCAAGACGCCGCATGTGTTCCAGAACCTCGGGGACGGGACCTATAACCACTCGGGCGTTCAGGCGATCCGTGCGGCCATCGCGGCCGGCACCAACATGACGTATAAAATCCTCTATAACGATGCGGTCGCCATGACAGGTGGCCAGCACAACGAAGGCGATCTGGACGCCCCGCGCATCGTGGCAGAACTGCGCGCGATGGGGATCAAGGAACTGGTCGTGGTCTACGACGAAAAGGAGGACGTGGATTTTGCCGCCTTCAAGGGCGTCGAGACGTTCGAGCGCGCAGAGCTGCAAAATGTGCAGACCCGTCTGGCCAAGACCCCCGGCGTCAGCGCGATCGTCTACATCCAGACCTGCGCTGCCGAAAAGCGCCGCCGCCGCAAGCGTGGCCTGTTCCCCGATCCTGACAAGCGTTTGTTCATCAACACGGATGTCTGCGAGGGCTGCGGCGACTGCGGCGTGCAGTCCAACTGCGTGAGCATTGTGCCCGTTGACACGGAACTGGGCCGCAAACGCGCCATCGACCAGTCGTCATGCAACAAGGATTTCTCCTGCGTCAACGGGTTCTGCCCGTCGTTCGTGACCCTTGAAGGGGCCACCGTGCGCAAGGAAGCGACCACCGACGTCACCATCCCCGATTTGCCACAGCCCGACCTGCCGGTCATTCGCGGCACCTACAATGTCGTCATCACCGGCGTGGGCGGCACAGGCGTCGTGACCATCGGCGCCGTGCTGGCACAGGCCGCGCAAATCGACGGCAAAGGGGCGGGCATGATGGAAATGGCGGGCCTCGCGCAAAAGGGCGGCGCGGTGAACATCCACTGCCGTCTGGCCGAACAGCCCGGCGATATCTCGGCCATTCGCGTGGCGACGGGGGAATGCGATGCGCTGATCGGCGGTGATCTGGTCGTCTCGGCGGGGGCAAAGACGCTGGGCCTTACATCGTCGGCGCGGACAGGCGCGGTGGTCAACAGCCACCAGATCATCACGGGTGAGTTTACCCGCGATGCAGAATTCCGCATGCCCTACGACCGGCTGGAACTCGCGCTTGAGGCGCGGCTGAAGGGCAGCCTGTCGATGTTCGACGCCTCTGATCTGGCAAAAGTGACGCTGGGGGACAGCATCTTTTCCAACATGATGATTTTCGGCGCGGCGTGGCAGCGCGGTCTGATCCCGCTGACGCTGGAGGCGCTGACACAGGCGATCACCCTCAACGGGGCGGCGGTCGCGCGGAACCTGCGCGCCTTTGAGATCGGGCGCTGGGCGGTCCTGTACCCGCAGGAGGCGCAGAATGTGCTGACACCCAATGTCGTCGCCCTGCCCAAAACGCTGGAGGAACGGATCGCGTTTCGCCACGACCATCTGATCGCCTATCAGGGCAAGGGGCTGGCCAAACGCTATGCCAGGATGCTGGAGGGGATTTCGGATGCGGACGTGCGCGGTGCGGTGGCCGAGGGCTATCACAAGCTGCTGTCGTACAAGGATGAATACGAGGTCGCGCGCCTGCTGCTGTCGTCGCGCGAAAAGGCGCGTGCCGAATTCGAGGGCGATTTCAGGATGTCGTTCAACCTTGCGCCGCCGTTGATGTCCAGACCAGGCCCGAACGGGCGGCCGCAAAAGCGTGAATTCGGCCCCTGGCTGGAAAAACCGCTGCGCGTGCTGGCGAAGCTGAGGCGCCTGCGGGGCACGCCGCTGGATGTGTTCGGCTACACCGCCGAGCGTAAGATGGAGCGCGCGCTGATCAAGCAATACGAGGCCGACATGCGCGCGGTGCTGCCCGTGCTGGATGCGAATACGGCACAGGCGATTACCGCACTGGCAGCACTGCCGCTGCAAATCCGCGGCTTTGGCCCCGTCAAGCTGGAGGCAGAGCGCAAAGCGGCCAAGCGGCGCGAGGAATTGCTGAGCGTGATCCGCAGCGGCGGCACCCCTTTGGCCAATGCGGCGGAGTAGCGTCACGCTGCTGTAACATTGCGAGTCTAAAGCGCAGTCAGGCCAGTTGAAATCAGGCCGCTTCACGTCAGGCGGGCCGCAGTCAGAACGGAGAATGTCATGCGCAGGAATGCCAAGGCGGGCGGCGCCCGTGATCTGACCTATGCCAATGCGGCCCGCACCAGAGGCGGCAAGGCGGTCATTCGTCTGATGGAGCACGCCACAGGGCGGATGCGGCTGCTCAAGCGCGCGCAGGGCTTCGAGGCGGATGTGAACGCAGGCGCCGGTTTCTTTGACGTGATGATGGCGCGCTACGGTCTGAGCCTGGATGTTGTCAGTGGCGCGCTGGCTGCGATCCCGCGTGACGGACCGCTGATCGTGATTGCCAACCATCCTTATGGCATCCTTGACGGGTTGGTGATGGGGCATGTGTTGGGGCAGGCGCGCGACGATTACAAAATCCTCGCCAATGCAGTGTTTGCGCGCAGCGGGCAGCTGCACGACCACCTGCTGCCCGTCAGCTTTGAGGGGACGCGCGCGGCGCTGGCTCTTAATCTGGAGACGCGCAAGGCCGCGTTGGCGCATCTGGGGCAGGGCGGTGCCATCGGTGTCTTTCCGGGCGGCACGGTCAGCACCGCCGCACGCCCCTTTGCCCGGCCGATGGACCCCGAGTGGCGCAGCTTTACCGCGCGGATGGTCGCGAAATCGGGTGCCGTGGTCGTGCCGCTCTATTTCGACGGGCACACCAGCCGTCTGTTCCAGATCGCCAGCCATCTGCACGCCACCCTGCGCATGGGCCTGCTGATCAAGGAGTTCCGCGACCGCGTCGACACGCCTGTGCGCATCGCTGTGGGCCAACCCCTGAGCCGTGCGGTTCTGGACCCGCTGGCAGGCGATGCAACAGCGATGATGGATTTCCTGCGCAAAGCAACGTATGAGCTTGCGCCGGAACCGCTGGAATGTTTCGATGCGGGATATGATTTTGAGGACCGGTCGAAACGCCGGTAGGGCAGATGGCAGTAGGCATTTTTGATAGCGGTTTGGGCGGGCTCACGATTTGGGACGCGGTACAGGCGCGGCTGCCCGATCAGGATTTCGTCTATCTGGCCGACAGCGCCAATGCGCCCTACGGCGTGCGCAATGCTGATGACATTTATGACCTGACCGTCGCCGCCACGCAGCGCCTGTTCGATGCGGGTTGCGATCTGGTCGTGCTGGCGTGCAACACCGCCTCTGCCGCTGCGCTGCGCCGGATGCAAGAGGCCTGGGTGCCTGCCGACAAACGCGTGCTGGGTGTTTTTGTCCCGCTGATCGAGGCGATGACAGAACGCCAGTGGGGCGACAATTCCCCCCCGCGCGAGGTGGCGGTCAAACACGTCGCGCTGTTTGCCACGCCCGCGACGGTGGCCACCCGCGCCTTCCAGCGTGAACTGGCGTTCCGCGCGATTGGTGTCGACGTTGAGGCGCAGGCCTGTGGCGGTGTCGTCGACGCGATCGAGGAAGGCGACATGATCCTGGCCGAAGCGATGGTGCGCAGCCACGTTGACGCGCTCAAGCGCAAGATGCCGACCCCGCAGGCGGCCATTCTGGGCTGCACGCACTATCCGCTGATGAAGGACACGTTTCAGGACGCGCTGGGCGCGGATGTCGCGGTCTATTCGCAGGCCGATCTGGTGGCCGAAAGCCTTGCCGATTACCTGACGCGCCATCCTGACAAAACCGGCAGCGGACAGGCCGCGTTCCTGACCACGGGCGATCCCAAACGCGTCAGCACGCGGGCCACGCAATTTTTGCGACGACAGATTTCGTTCACCGCCGCCTGAGGGCATGCACGAAACTTGTATAAAACGGACCATCACATGACGTATAACATCGCAATTCTGGGCGCCTCCGGCTACACTGGTGCCGAGTTGATCCGCCTCATCTCCGGCCATTCCTCGATGCAGATCAAGGCGTTGGGCGGCAATTCAAAAGCCGGGCAAAGCATGGCATCGGTGTTTCCGCATCTGCGGCATCTGGCGCTGCCCGACCTTGTGCGGATGGAGGAGATTGATTTTTCTGCCATTGATCTGTGCTTTTGCGCGCTGCCGCACAAGACCTCGCAGGAGGTGATCGCGACACTGCCTGCGGACCTCAAAATTGTGGATCTGTCGGCGGATTTCCGGCTGCGCGACCCTGCGGAATACGAACGCTGGTACGGCAACCCCCACGCCGCGCTGGAACAGCAGGCGCAGGCGGTCTACGGCCTCACGGAATTCTACCGCGACGAGATCGCGACCGCGCGTCTGGTGGCGGGCACGGGGTGCAATGCGGCGACGGGGCAGTTCGCCTTGCGCCCGCTGATCGCCGCAGGGCTGGTTGATCTGGACGACATTATTCTGGATCTCAAATGCGCTGTGTCAGGTGCGGGTCGCGCGCTCAGGGAAAATTTGCTCCACGCTGAGCTGTCGGAGGGCTATCACGCCTATGCGCTGGGCGGCACGCACCGGCATCTGGGGGAATTCGATCAGGAGTTTTCGCAGATTGCCGGACGGCCCGTAAAGGTGCAGTTCACGCCGCATCTGGTACCTGCAAACCGGGGTATCCTCGCGACGATCTACGTTAAGGGTGACGCCCAAGCCATTCATAACGAATTAGAAAACACCTATAAAGCTGAGCCATTCATCGAGGTGCTGCCTTTTGGGGAGGCACCGTCGACGCGCCACATCCGGGGCTCCAACTTTTGCCACATCGGGGTGAGCGGGGACCGCACCACAGGGCGCGCCATCGTGGTTGCGGCCCTTGATAACCTGACAAAAGGTTCATCGGGTCAAGCGTTGCAAAATGCCAATCTGATGTTAGGTATCCCTGAGACAGAGGGGCTGATGATGGCGCCGCTGTTCCCCTGATGGTGGATTGAGGATGCGATGAAAAGCCTTAAGAAACAAAGACGTATTCAGCTGATCGCTGTGGCGGTTGTGGCCTTGATCGGGTCGACAGCCCTGATCGGCTATGGCATGCGCGATGGCATCAACTTCTTTCGCGCCCCCTCGCAGGTGATCGCGGAACCGCCCGCCCCGACGGAGGTCTTTCGCATCGGCGGGCTGGTCGAGGAAGGGACGCTCAAGCGCGGTCAGGGAGAGCAGATCAGCTTTTCCGTGACGGACGGCGGGGCCAGTGTTGCGGTCGTCTATACCGGCGTGTTGCCCGATCTTTTTGGAGAAAACGAAGGCATGGTGGGCACGGGCCGCTACATCAACGGTGTCTTTGAAGCGACTGAAATCCTTGCCAGACATGACGAGACATACATGCCCAAAGAGGTTGTTGACGCCCTCAAGGCGCAAGGCGTCTACGTCGAGCCCGAAAGCTGACACCGCACGCTGAGGTGAGGCTGCGTTAACCCGCATTATGTCCTGTTCCCCCCAACCAGCGAGGGGAGCAGCTATGCAGAGTGTTCGTGAAATTGCCGAAGAAATTGTCACCCGTGAAGGGGGCTTTGTGAATGATCCCGATGATCCGGGCGGGGCCACGAATTTCGGCGTAACGATCCATACGATGCGGCGTCTGGGCCTTGATCTGGACCGTGATGGCACAGTGTCCGTGGCCGATGTGCGCCGTCTGAGCCGTGCGCAAGCCATCGAGATTTTTCTGGAGCATTATTTCAACCGCCCGCTGATCGCGGAATTGCCGCAGCCGTTGCAGGCGTCGGTGTTTGACATGTATGTCAACGCGGGGGGCAATGCGGTCAAGATCTTGCAGCGGATGCTGGTCGAGATGGGCTATAGCGTCAGTGTGGACGGGGCGCTGGGGCCGCAAACGCTGGCGGCGGTGCGCGCGGCGTGGCAGACCGGCTCCGCGCATCTGGTCGATGCCTACGGGATCGCGCGGCGCAACTATTACTTTCGCATCGCGGACCGTCGCGCCGCGAGCCGCAAATTCGCCCGCACGCGGGCAGGGCGCAAAGGCGGCTGGATCAAGCGCGCGGAGGAATTCATGGCGCCGCGCTATCACCTCACACACAGCGAATTCAAAGCGAGGACTGCAAAATGGGTTTGATCGAGCGTTTGTTCGGGGTCGTTTTTGGCGGCGACCGCAACGTGATCCGCGACACCGTCGAGGTGTTTCGCGAAAATGCAGAGACGGGGGCCGCGCGCACTGCTGCGACACGCGGGCAGGCGATGGACCAATACGGCGCGGAATTCAGCGCGCGGTCCAAGGGCGGGTTTGACCGGTTCATGGACGGGGTCAACCGTTTGCCGCGTCCCGCGCTGGCGCTTGGCACGCTGGGCCTGTTCGTGTCGGCCATGATCGCGCCCTTGTGGTTTGCGCAGCGGATGCAGGGCATCGCGCTGGTGCCGGAACCGCTGTGGTGGTTGCTGGGGGTCATCGTCTCGTTCTATTTCGGGGCGCGGCATCAGGTAAAAAGCCAGGAATTCCAGCGCAGTATCGTGGATACGATCCACCATGTGCCTGCCGTGCTCGACAACATTCGTGCGATCGGGGCGCTGCGCAGTGACGCGATCGGGGTGGCGGATACCGGAGCGGATGCGCGCCTGACGGCCCAGGCGTTGCGCGCGGAGTCGAACGCGGCGCTGTCTGAATGGCGCGCGGCACAAGGCTAGACTGCGGCGCATTGCCCTGCACGCGCGATCCGCGCCGATTGCAGTTGGAACGGCGGCGCGCAGCGATTATGTTGCGCGCATGATTACAGAACTCGGACATTTCGCCTTGTTGCTCGCCTTTGGCGTGGCCCTGATCCAGACCGTCGTGCCGTTGGTCGGCGCCGCAAAAGGCTGGCCCGGCTGGATGGCTGTGGCCGAACCTGCGGCCAGCGTGCAATTCGTGCTGGTTGCGGCCTCTTTCGGGGCGCTGACATGGGCCTTTGTGACATCGGATTTCAGCCTGTCGGTGGTCGTGGCCAACAGCCATTCGATGAAGCCGATGATCTATAAAATCAGCGGAACATGGGGCAACCATGAGGGTTCGATGTTGCTGTGGGTGCTGATCGTGGCGCTGTTCGGCGCGATGGCTGCGTGGTTCGGGAGCGGCCTGCCCACCTCGCTGCGCGCGCGGGTGCTGGCGGTGCAGGGCTCTATCGGGGTGGCGTTCATGGCGTTTATCCTGCTCACGTCCAACCCGTTTGCGCGGCTTGCCGTGCCGCCCTTTGACGGGCAAGACCTCAATCCCCTGCTGCAAGACCCCGGTCTGGCGTTCCATCCGCCGTTTCTCTACCTCGGGTATGTGGGGCTGAGCATGGCGTTCAGCTTTGCCGTGGCGGCCCTGATCGAGGGGCGTGTGGATGCGGCATGGGGGCGCTGGGTGCGCCCGTGGACGCTGGCGGCGTGGGTGTTTCTGACCATCGGTATCGCGCTGGGGTCGTGGTGGGCCTATTACGAACTGGGCTGGGGCGGGTTCTGGTTCTGGGATCCGGTTGAGAATGCCAGCTTTATGCCGTGGCTTCTGGCGGCTGCCCTGCTGCATTCCGCCATTGTGGTGGAAAAGCGCGAGGCGCTGAAAAGCTGGACCATCCTGCTGGCAATCCTCGCCTTCGGCTTTTCGCTGATCGGGACGTTCATCGTGCGTTCGGGGTTGCTGACCTCGGTGCATGCCTTTGCCAATGACCCCGACCGCGGTGTGTTCATCCTGATGATCATGGCGTTTTTTATGGGTGGGGCGCTGATCCTGTTCACGCTGCGCGCGGGCGCATTGGAGGCGAAGGGCGTGTTCAGCCTTGCCTCGCGCGAATCCGCGCTGGTCGTGAACAACCTGCTGCTGGCCGTGTCGTGTTTTGTGGTGTTCGTCGGCACGATGTGGCCGCTGCTGGCGGAGATGTTTTTCGACCGCAAGCTGAGCGTGGGACCGCCGTTCTTTGATGCCGCCTTTACCCCGTTTATGATCCTGCTGGGGCTGGCACTGCCCATCGGCTCTTCGATGCCGTGGAAGCGGGCGTATATGTCGCGCGCGCTGTACCCGCTGCGCTATGCGTTTGTGGCGGCTGTGGCGATTGGCGGGCTGGTCTGGGCGATGCAGACGGGGCGCAGCCTGATCGGGCCAGTGGGCATGTTTCTGGGCGCGTGGGTGCTGATGGGGGTCGTCATTGATCTGGCGCAGCGCACAGGGCGCGGGCCGAACCGCTGGGGGCGTCTGATGCGTCTGCCGGGTGCGGACTGGGGCAAGGCCACGGCCCACGCAGGCCTTGGGGTGACCATGCTGGGTGTCGCGGGCATTTACGCATGGACGGTCGAGGATATTCGCGTGGCGCAGATCGGCGTGCCCTTCGAGGTGCACGGATACGACATGACCCTGCGCAGCGTGACCAACAACAACGGGCCGAATTATGTGGCCACGACGGCTGTGATCGACGTGGCGCAGGACGGTGAATTCATCGCGACGCTGGCGCCGGAAAAACGGTTCTACCCGGTGGCGCAGATGCCCACGACCGAGGCCGCGATCGACCAGAACTGGCGCCGCGATCTGTATGTCGTGATCGGCGACCAGCAGGAGAGCGGCGGCTGGGCGGTGCGGACCTACATCAAGGTGATGACCAACTGGATCTGGGTCGGCTGCGCGCTGATGGCGCTGGGTGGGTTTTTCAGCCTGCTGGACCGCCGCTTTCGCGTGGCGGCAGGGGCACGCAAGGCACCGCAACCGGTGGCGGCGGAATGATGCGCGCGCTGGTCCTGATCGCCGTACTGCTGGCCACGCCGCTGTGGGCCGTTGAACCGGACGAGGTGCTGGCCGATCCCGTGCTGGAGCAACGCGCGCTGGCCCTGTCAAAAGAGCTGCGCTGCCCCGTGTGTCAAAGCGAAAGCATCGACGAGAGCAACGCGCCCATCTCGAAGGATCTGCGCCTGCTGGTGCGCGAACGTCTGGTGGCGGGGGATACGGACGCGGCCGCGTTGGAGTACATCGTGGCGCGCTACGGGGAGTTTGTGTTGCTCAAGCCGACGTTCGGCGGCGCGAACTGGATCCTCTGGGCCGCCGGGCCGCTGATGCTGGTGCTGGCGGGGCTGGTCGGGCTGTCCTATCTGCGCGGGCGCAGCCGTGCCGCTGCCCCACAGGATGCGGGGCTGAGCGCGCAAGAGCAGGCCGCCCTCAAGGACATCCTGCGCAAGTAACGTGCCGTCGGGGTGGCGGCTGGCCCGCGCTCTGTTAAGTTGGGATCAACTGGATCACAACGGACGAGGGCGCGATGGACTATCAGACAATCACCTATGAGCTGAGCGAGGGGCTGGCGGTTATCACGATGAACCGCGCAGACAAGTACAACGCCCTGACCACCCAGATGCGCGCCGAAATCGAACATGCGTTCACCGCAGGCGGGCGCGAGGCGCGGGTCGTGGTCATCACGGGCGCGGGCAATGCGTTTTGCTCGGGTCAGGATCTGGGCGATGCGGCCTCCAGCGGCGCGATTGATCTGGAGCGGACGTTGCGCGACGAATACGCGCCCATGCTGCGTGCCATCACCCGGTGCCCTGTTCCGACGATCGCGGCTGTCAACGGGCCTGCTGCGGGGGCAGGGGCCAATCTGGCGCTGGCCGCTGACGTGGTTTTCGCCGCAGAGAGTGCGTATTTCCTTCAGGCCTTTACCCGCATCGGGCTGATCCCCGACGCAGGCGGCACCTATACCCTGCCGCGCCAGATGGGCATGGCCAAGGCAATGGGCGCCGCCCTGTTCGCGGACAAGATCAGCGCACGACAGGCCGACGACTGGGGAATGATCTGGGAAGCGGTCGAGGATCACCAGTTTCACGCCCACTGGCGCGCCAAGGCCGAGCATCTGGCCGCAGGTCCGACAGCGGCCTATGCGGCGGTGAAAACCGTCTTGCGGGACACATGGAAAAACGATTTCGAGGCGCAGTTGACGCTGGAGGCGCAAGAGCAGGGCAAATGCGGCAAGTCGCGGGACTTCAAAGAGGGGGTGCTGGCCTTTACCGAAAAGCGCCCTGCCGATTTCGAGGGGCGCTGAACCGGATCACCGTCAATGCCGGCACCGCTTCATTGTCGGCCTCGCCTCATTGTCGGCCTCGCCTCAATACCGGCCCCGCCCATTACCCGAGATGAAAAAAGGCCGCGTTCCGTTTCAGGAGCGCGGCCTTTTTTCATCAGGTCAGGCAGGGTTCAGGCGTGAACGCGGCGCTTGACCAGCAAAACGTCCGAGGGGGTAGGGGCATCGCCTGTGGCGCGGGCAACAACAGCAACGGCAATCCCGTTGGCCAAGACTGTGTGCACGGTGCCCGATACATGGGCAATTGTGATTTCGGGGGGCGTGTCGCCCTCGTCATAGACAACTGCGATGTGGTCTGTACCGCCTTTGCAATCAGGGACCAATGCGCCCTGTGGACCTGTTTCAAATTCTGCTGCGAGGGGCATCAGGCTTTTTGCCTCGGACCACTCATAGCGTTTCGTCAAATTATATTGTGAGGGTGCCATGGGGGGACTCCTGTCGGGCTGGCGTCAATATTGAGTGTGGGGGGAAGGGCAATTCTCCTCCCCCCACAGGGCCATTCAGGATTAGGCAGCAGCGCTGTTGGGGTCAAACAGACCTTCGACAGTGTTTTCGGCGATCAGGGTGATGTCACCCGCAGCAAGGTTGCCTGCGGCACCTTCTACACGCGCGACAATCGTGTCACCCATGCGCACAACGGCGTCTTCACCATCGTCCGTGACCGAGATATCGGCGTCAACGCTGGTGTCGTCCACGATCAGCGTGATCGCATCCTCACCCGCAGTATAGTCGCATACGGTCGCAGCGCCGGCGTTATCGGTGTTCTGCTCGCTCATGATGTGGAAGGTGTCGGCACCGTTGCCGCCCACGCCCATATCGCCCGAGCCCATGACCAGATCATCGTCACCTGTGCCACCGCGCAGGGTGTTGCCGATGCTGTCATCGCGCATTTCGATGCCGCCGTTGATAACGGAGAGGGACTCACCGTCGCGCAGCGCTTCCATTTCGGACAGATCAAGGGGGATGCCCTCGATGATGCCGCCGAACAACAGGTCATCGCCCGCGCCGCCTTCGACTTCGTCGCTGCCACGGCCGCCCATAACGGTATCTTCGCCCGCGTCACCGCGCACGGTGTCAGCGCCGTAATCGCCCGATACCCAGTCGTCGCCGCCCTGACCTTCGATCATGTCCAGACCACGGTTACCGGTCACGATGTCATCGCCATCGCCCGAGCACAGCATGTCGTCGCCGTCCTCACCCTGAAGAACGTCTTCGCCTTCACGGCCAAAGATCGTATCATTTCCGGCTTGACCGTTCAGAATATCGTTGCCGGCCTGACCGTCGATAAAGTCGCGGCCTTCATCCCCTTCGATGCGGTCCGCATCGTCGTCTCCGACGGTTCTTTCTACGGGTTCTTCATCTTCGTCAAAAAGTGTGAAGCCGAGGACGGCGAGTGGTACTGCCATTGCAAGTAACATTAACATTTCAATAATTCCCTTGTACGTGTCTCTTGGCCTGAATTACGCAGGCTTCCCGAGACCGGTCAAGGTTACGTTAACTATTGTGTTCCCCACCGAAACAATGCTGCAATTTCCTGCCGAAATCGGCGGGTCTGTTTCGGATCTGGCAAGTCATGCGTGCACAATCCTACCTGTATACAAGGATTAGATGTGGACCGCGCACCGGGATCAATCGCGCAATTCTGTTTTGCGCCAGTGATTCGGGAAAAACTGGCGCGGAAATGTGTCATTTCTGTGCCCGTTCGGCCTGTTTGCCCCCCGCTCACGCGATCATCACGCGCGCAGAACGGGGGGGCAGGGTTTAGCGGTTTTCGATATCGGTGTAGCTGCGGATGTCCTCACCCTTGTACAACTGGCGCGGACGGCCGATTTTCAGCTGCGGATCATTCAGCTGTTCTTTCCACTGCGAAATCCAGCCCACTGTACGCGCCAGCGCAAAGATCGGCGTGAACATCGACGTGGGGAACCCCATCGCCTCAAGAATGATGCCGGAATAGAAATCCACATTGGGAAACAGCTTTTTATCCGCAAAGTACGGATCTTCCAGCGCCTGTTTCTCCAGCTCTTTGGCGACTTGCAGGATCGGGTTGTTCTCGACGCCCATCAGCTCCAGCACTTCGTCGGCCGACTGTTTCATCACTGTCGCACGCGGGTCAAAGTTCTTGTAGACGCGGTGGCCAAAACCCATCAGCCGGAAGGGATCGTCCTTGTCTTTGGCACGGGCGATGTATTCGGGGATGCGGTCGGGGGTGCCGATCTCCTTGAGCATTTCGAGACAGGCCTGATTGGCGCCGCCGTGGGCCGGCCCCCACAGACACGCGATGCCCGCCGCGATGCAGGCAAACGGGTTCGCGCCTGACGAGGACGCAAGCCGCACAGTCGAGGTCGAGGCGTTTTGTTCGTGATCCGCATGCAGCGTGAAAATCCGGTCCATCGCGCGGCTGAGGATGGGATCAACCACATAATCCTCGGCAGGGACGGCAAAACACATCCGCAAGAAGTTGGAGGCATAATCCAGATCGTTGCGCGGATAGATGAAGGGCTGGCCGATCGTGTACTTATAGGCCATCGCCGCAATGGTCGGCATCTTGGCGATCAGGCGGATCGAGGCGACCTCGCGCTGGTGGGGGTCGTTGATGTCTGTACTGTCGTGATAGAACGCAGACATCGCACCCACAACGCCGACCATAACGGCCATCGGGTGCGCATCGCGGCGGAAACCGCGAAAGAAATTCATCATCTGTTCGTGCAGCATCGTGTGGTTGGTGACCAGATCCTCGAACTCCTCCAGCTCTGCGGGGGAGGGGAGATCGCCGTAGAGCAGCAGATAGCAGACTTCGAGGTAATGCGACTTTTCCGCAAGCTCCCCGATCTGGTAGCCGCGGTGGGTCAGAATGCCCGCATCCCCGTCGATAAAGGTGATCGTGCTGTCGCAGGATGCCGTAGAGGTAAAGCCGGGATCATAGGTGAACACGCCCGCCTGGCTATAGAGCTTGCGAATGTCGAGCACATCGGGGCCTGACGTGGGCGTGTACATCGGCAGTTCAACTGTCGTGTCTCCGACGGTCAGCGTCGCGGATTTCTTGCTATCGGCCATGTGGTTGTCCCCTTTTAGGTTGGCTACAGGTGCATTCTGCCCCCGTGGTGCGCACATCCTCGAATGCGGCACCCGTCTTTTTATCCGGCACATCCTTAATGACAGATGTACAGTCGCCGCGCGGGCGCCCTGCCGGGCTGTCTCAGGATGCGGCGTCGTTCAGGCGGGCCAAAGTCTCGTCTTGGCCCAGCACCAGCATCATATCAAAGACCGAAGGTGTCACGGCGCGTCCGGCAAGGGCTGCACGCAGCGGCCCGGCCAGCTTGCCGAATTTGGTGTCTTTCGCGGCGGCAAACCCGTTTAGCACCTCTTCGAGTGTCTCTCGCTTCCAGCTAACATGGTGCAGCTGCGGCGTCAATTCTCTCAGTATACCACGGGATACCGCATCGAGGTGCTTCGCGGCCTTCTCGTCGGGTTCGACAGGTCGGCTGGTCAGAATAAAGTGACCCTTTTCAAGGAGTTCCGGCAGGGTCTTTGCGCGCTCCTTGAGGCAATACATTGCCCGCTCCAGACCGCCGGATTGTGCGGGCGAGAGGGCCTTCAGGCCTGCGGCGCTCAAAAATGCCTCGACCTCTTGCCGCAATGCGGCATCCTGTGCCGTGGCAATGTGCTGGCCGCAAATGTTTTCGAGCTTTTTGAGATCGAATTGCGCGGGGCTTTTGCGGATACCGTCGATGTCGAACCACTCGCGCGCCTGCGCATCGGTAAAAAATTCATCGTCTCCGTGGCTCCACCCCAACCGGGCAAGGTAGTTGCGCATGCCCGCCGCCGGATAGCCCATGACCTGATATTCCTGCGCCCCCAGCGCGCCGTGCCGTTTGCTCAGCTTTTTGCCGTCGCTGCCGTGGATCAGGGGGATGTGCGACCAGACCGGCACGTCCCAGCCCATGCCGTGATAGATCATCATCTGCCGCGCGGCGTTATTGAGGTGGTCGTCGCCGCGAATGACGTGGGTCACGCCCATGTCGTGATCGTCCACCACGACCGCCAGCATATAGACGGGCGAGCCGTCCGAGCGCAGCAGGATCATGTCGTCAAGCTGGGCATTGTCGATCGTCACATCGCCCTGCACCGTGTCGCGGATCACCGTCTGCCCGCTGTCGGGCGCCTTGATGCGGATGACATAGGGCGCGTCGGGGTGGCTGGCAGGATCTGCATCGCGCCACGGTGAGCGGTAAAGCGTACTGTGCCCCTGCGCGCGGGCCTGCTCGCGGAACGCCTCGATCTCTTCTTGGGTGGCAAAGCATTTGAACGCCGCCCCTTTTTCCAGCAACGCATGGGCGACCTCGACGTGGCGCGGCGCCATTTCGTGCTGGCTCACGGCGTCGCCGTCATGGTCAAGGCCCAGCCACGCCAGCCCGTCCAGAATGGCCTGCGCAGCCTCGGGGGTGTAGCGCGCGCGGTCCGTGTCCTCGATCCGCAGCAGGAATTTCCCGCCCCGCCCGCGCGCATACAGCCAGTTGAACAGCGCCGTGCGCGCGCCCCCGATATGCAGGAAACCTGTGGGCGAGGGGGCAAAACGGGTCACGACATCGGCGCACATAGGGGCATCCTTTCGGGGATTCCGGTGGGGCTGGCGGCGGTAACACTCTGGTCATGTTTACCATTTGGTAACCAGCCGTGGCTTAGGGTTCGGGTCTGTCTATCCAGTGCAGCGAACGGGGGCAAGCAATGGGCGCGACGTCAGCGTTTTCCGACATCATGCGCCTCCAGCGGGGTGCGCTTTATGGCTGGGTGCCGGTCTGTCTGGCGTTTGGCATCGGATGGTATTTCGCCCTGTCAGTCGAACCCGGCCTGATGACCCTCGGTCGCGCGGCGGTGATCGCCTTGTTCTGCATGGCTTTTGTGCGGTTGCTGCCCGAGGGGGTGCGGCCCTTTGCCGTGGCGGCAGTGCTGGTTGCGGCGGGGTTCTTGCTGGCATCCGCGCGGGCGCATTCGGTCGCAGGCCCCGTGCTGGAGCACCGGTTTTACGGCGCTGTCGAGGGGCGGATTGTGGCGATTGACCGCAGCCGCTCGGACGCGCTGCGCCTCACGCTCGACCGTGTGGTGCTGGACCGGATCGCGCCTGCCGATACGCCACTGCGCGTGCGCGTGTCCCTGCACGGTGACCGCAGCATGGATATCGCGCCGCAACCGGGCATGCGTGTCATGCTGACGGGGCACCTCTCTGCGCCCTCCGGCCCGGTAGAGCCGGGCGGGTTTGATTTCCAACGTCATGCGTGGTTCGCGCGGTTGGGGGCTGTGGGCTATGCGCGCACGCCGCTGATGGGGGTGTCGGATGCGGGGCGCGGGCTTGGCGTGTTTCGCATTCGCATGGCGGCCTCGGCGCGTATCCAGCAGGTGTTGGGGGGCGACATTGGCGGTTTTGCAGCGGCGATCACCACGGGCGACCGCTCTGCCATCAGCCAGACTGCGCTGGACAATCTGCGGGCCAGCAATCTGGCGCATCTGCTGGCGATCTCGGGGCTGCACATGGGGTTGATGACGGGGGTCGTGTTTGCCGCGCTGCGCATCGCGCTGGCGCTGGTGCCGCCGCTGGTTCTGCGGGTGCCCGCGCGCAGCATCGCGGCGGCTGGGGCGCTGATGGCGGCGGCGGGATACCTGGCGCTGTCGGGCGGCAATGTTGCCACGCAGCGGGCGTTTATTATGGTGGCGGTGGCGTTGGTGGCGCTCATGCTCGGGCGGCGGGCGATCAGCCTGCGCAGCGTGGCGATTGCCGCGACAATCGTGCTGGTGCTGCGGCCCGAGGCATTGATGGGCCCGGGTTTCCAGATGTCTTTTGCCGCGACCACGGCGCTGGTCGCTGTGTTTGGCTGGATGCGTGACGCGGCGTGGCAGCCGGGTCCGCGGTGGATGCAGCCTGCGGTCGCGGTTTTCATTTCCTCGTTGGTTGCGGGGGTAGCCACGGCACCGATCGGCGCCGCGCATTTCAACGCGGTTGCGCAATACGGGCTGCTGGCCAATTTCGTGAGTGTGCCGCTGATGGGTGCGCTGGTCATGCCGGCCGCTGTACTGGCTGCCGCCCTTGCCCCGCTGGGGCTGGAGAGTGTGGGCCTGTGGTTGATGAGCCTTGGCGTGCGCTGGATCCTCTATGTCTCGGATTTCATCGCGGGGCTGCCGGAAGCGCGGATTTACGTCGCGGGACCAAACGGATGGGTCCTGCCACTGCTGGCGCTGGGGTTTCTTGTGGTGCTGTTGTGGCGCGGGCGTCTGCGGTTTTTGGGGACTGTGGCGATGGCCGCCTCCTTTGCCCTGTGGTCCGGGGGCGAGCGACCGGATGTGCTGGTCTCGGACAAGGGCACGCTGGTGGGGGTGATGACGCCGCAGGGTCGCGCGCTCAGCAAATCGCGGGGGGCGGGGTTTGTCGCGCGCAACTGGCTGGAGAATGACGGCGACGGCGCGGCGCAAGAAGCAGCAGGCGCGCGCTGGCACGCGGGCGACATCATCCACTTGTCGGGCAAACGCGCGGTCGCAGGGTTTTCCGGCTGCGTCAAAGGGCAGATCGTCGTCAGCTCGGTCGCCTTTGATCAGGGGCAGTTGCCTTGCACAGTTTACGATCCGGTGCGTCTGGCACAGACGGGGGCATTGGCATTTTCAATGGGGCCGGATGGTGTGTGGCTGCAACGGACCGCACGCAGCGTTGCGGGCACGCGGTTGTGGACGCACTGGCCACAAACCGGCCTGCCGTACAAACGCGTCCGGCCAACGCCACAGCCAGATGCACACAAACCTGCGGTGAAACGGCCGGCTGCGGAAATACCCGCACTTGAGCAGACCGCTGTGAAACGACCTGCCGCGAAAGCACCCGCTGTGGCAGTAGCACATGCAAAACTGCGGCGCGCAGCGGACCCTCACGCAGGACGCCGCGGGCATTAGATCGACAGGCCCCGCTGCGGCGCAAAGATGTCGCTGGCCCCGCGCGTCAGTAAGAGCGGATCAATCCGACCAGACGGCCTTGCACCTTGACCTGATCGGCAGGCAACACGCGTGTCTCATAGGCCGGGTTGGCAGCCTCGAGTGCGATTGCGTCGCCTTTGCGTTTGAACCGCTTGAGCGTCGCCTCGTGGTCCTCGACCAACGCGACGACGATATCGCCGTCTTCTGCGGTCTGTGTTTCACGGATCACGACGACGTCGCCGTTGTTAATGCCTGCGTCGATCATCGAATCGCCTTTGACCTCCAGCGCGTAATGGGCGCCTTTCCCTGACAGCATCGCATTGGGAACGGTCACGCCATAGGCGCGATTGCTGATCGCCTCGATCGGGACACCAGCGGCAATTTTACCCATCACGGGCAGCTCGCTCGCGTCGATGACCGTCGCGGCGGGCGGGGTGTTGGCGGGGACAGCTGTGCCGGACAGATCCCCCTCGATCACACGCGGGGTAAAGCCGCCGCCGCTCATGCTGTCGGGCAGTTTGACCACCTCGATCGCGCGGGCGCGGTGGGCCAGACGGCGGATGAAACCGCGTTCTTCCAGTGCGGTAATCAGACGGTGAATACCCGATTTCGATCGCAGGTCCAGCGCTTCTTTCATTTCGTCAAAGCTGGGCGGAACCCCGTCGCGCTGCACGCGCTTGTGAATAAACGCCAACAGATCAAGCTGCTTTTTAGTCAGCACTGCACATCCCCTCATCTTGTTTTATCTTGCTTTGTTCTAGGGACGTTCCTGTTTTGTGTCAACTGTTGTCTATCACCTCGACCAGCTCACCGGTTTTGCGGGCAGGATCGTGGGGTGGGCGGACCAGCAGGGCATTGGCGCGCGACAGCACGCTGAGCAGCGCGCTGTCTTGGCGCGCAGAGGCGGTGACCTGACCGGCCTGCACCTGCGCGCGCATGTAGTGTTCGCGCGGCCCGTTGGCGGGCAAGGGCGCGGCCAGAGGCAGGGTGCGGCGGGGGGCTGCGTGCTGTCCCAGCCCCAGCATCGCACGGATCATCGGCACCACGAAAATCACACCGCAGACCATCGCCGAGACGGGATTGCCGGGCAGGCCGACCATTGCCGCATCGCCCATCCGCCCTGCCATCAGTGGCTTGCCCGGGCGCATGGCTACTTTGTAGAACGACT
>ENA-ORXR01001473-ORXR01001473.1-marine-metagenome-genome-assembly--contig:-NODE-1473-length-24916-cov-23.243166_pt1 | contig 24916 bp, 14 predicted proteins | sample MGYA00237866_ERZ511479 | MGnify/ENA metagenome assembly ERZ511479 | reverse complement strand
CATTCTCTTAACATTAAGAGCATTTTCGTTAAACAATTGTTATACCTCGTAATTCTTAAACTATATCATAATTCACCGCGTTATGTAGTTGTAATTCAAAAGGGAGTTACATTGAGTTAAGTAAAAACTTTTCATAGGTAGTGTAGTTAGTTTGGCAATGCTGTCATCTGGATCTTTGGAGGAGGAACCGACAACAGCATTGCTTTTTTATTTATCCCAATTACTCTGTTATTTCTTCCAGTCCCAATCGTATTACTCCAGCAAGCCCACTCCCGCTTAAAAATCAGCTTTCAGAAATGTGGCACACACAACTATAATGGAAGTTTTACGTATATTTGAAGGCAGTTTACAAGTAATACCAATCAATAACTATGAGAGTAATTATACCAATGGCGGGACGAGGATCAAGATTAAGACCTCACACCCTTACTGTACCTAAACCACTAGTGCCAGTAGCAGGAAAACCTATCGTACAACGAATTGTAGAAGATATTGCGAAGTCAATCAATGAAAAAATTGAGGAAGTTGCCTTTATCATAGGAGATTTTGGCCCAGAGGCAGAAGAATTACTACTAGATGTCGCCAAAAAATTGGGGACAAAAGGAGTCATCTATCATCAAGATCAACCACTCGGTACAGCACATGCAGTGCTTTGTGCAAAGGAAAGCCTGGAAGGACCCTGTATCGTTGCATTTGCAGATTGTCTGTTTCGATCAGATAGCAAGCTAGATACCTCAAAAAAAGGGACTATTTGGGTTAAAAGTGTAGAAGATCCTTCTGCTTTTGGTGTAGTGCAGCTTGGCGAAGAAGGATATATCACAAACTTTATTGAAAAACCGGAAACCTTTGTATCTGATTTAGCGATTATTGGAATTTATTACTTTCAGGATGGCAAAAACCTAGGCGATGAACTTCAATATTTAATAGATAATGACGTTATATACAAAGGGGAGTATCAAATCACCAGCGCCCTTGAAAACATGACAGCAAAGGGATTGAAGTTTTTCCCGAACGAGATTGACGAATGGCTGGACTGTGGCAACAAAGACGCAGTAGTCTACAGTAACCAGCGGGTTCTAGAGTTTAATAAAGGCACGAAACTTGTATCTAGTAAGGCAACCATTGAGAACTCAACAATTATCGAGCCATGCATGATCGCGGACGGTGCCCACATCACAAATTCAGTGATCGGACCTCACGTTTCTGTTGGACTCAATACAAAAGTAGTTTCTTGCGTGATAAAAAACAGTGTGATCCAGAACGATTCACACATTGAAAATGCAGTTTTAAATAATTCCATGATTGGAAATAAGGTAGAGTTTGATCCTAAAATGAATGAAGTAAGCATCGGAGACTATTCTAAATTATAGCAAATCAATCAGGTTACATTTACCGAAAGGTATAAAATCATAGTACACCATGCTGGTTAATATACACATTCACACTTTCTTGTCCTTATGTATTGTTGCAATAACACTCACTGCTGTCAACGCTCAAGTGAATCGACCAACAGAACAAAGAGTACAAATTGAAAAGGTGTTCATTGAAGCCAATAAAGAAAAGGTATTAGAAAATTATGATGACGCTGCTTATCTGTTTGAGGAAGTACTCAAAAAAGATAAGGAAAATCATGCTGCGTATTTCGAATTAGCGAAAATCAATATCATTCAAAAAAACTATAACAAAGCAGAAAAGAACATCCTGGTTGCTATCAACTACAGTCCAGAAAACCTATTCTACAACGGTTTGCTTGCAGAAATCTATGACATTGAGGGCGATTATGAGAAGGCAGGTGAGGTGTACGAAAACATGACCAAAATCAATCCAGACGAGATAGATTTTTACTTTAAACGTGCCATGTACTACCAAGAAGAAAAGAAATATGACCAAGCACTGAAAGTCTATAATGAAATTGACAAAAAGATAGGCCCAACACAACAGACCACAGCCGAGAAGTACACCATCCATATGGAACAAAACAAGCCAGCAAAAGCAGCTGCAGAAATCGAAAAACTTGTTAATACATTCCCGCGAAACTCAGATTTCAGACTTATGTTGGCAGATCACTATGAATACTCAGGCGAGAGCGAAAAAGCGACTGAACAATATAAGGAAGTCCTGAAAATTGATCCAAAAAACGATATCGCTAATCTAGCAATGGCTCAATCCCTTAAGGGTGGAGGAAACGAAACGCAATACCTGCAATCACTACAAGAGATTTTCTCCAATCCGGAAATCAATATCGATGTGAAGATTGAGGAGTTAGCACCATACATCCAAAAGATCGGCGACTCCAAGGATGATGCCTTCAGAAATGAAGCACTAGGACTAGCGGAAACCCTTACCAAAACTCATGATAATGAGGCTAAAGCATTCTCCATTTACGGTGATATGTTGAATTTTGTTGATAAGCCAAAGGAGGCGCTCGTCCAATACAAAAAGGCAATCAGCCTCAATAGCAATGTGTTTACCATTTGGGAGCAAATTCTTTTTATCAATAATGCGCTCGGCCAAAATGACGAGCTACTGAAAAATAGCAACGAGGCCATCGACCTCTTCCCAAATCAGGCCATCGCTTACTTCTTTAATGGCGTGGCCAATAGCAGAAAGGGTGATCACAACGAAGCGATTGCTGTACTCCAGCAAGCGGCACTCATGTCTGGAAAAAATGCTTTTCTCAAGGAACAGATTTTCATCCAACTCGGTACCGAATATCACAATACCAACAAATCGGCAAAGTCGGATGAGTTTTTTGACAAAGCACTTAAAATCAACGACAGCAACCCCTTAACACTGAACAACTACAGTTACTTTCTTTCTGAGCGCGGCGAACAGTTGGACAAGGCACAAAATATGATCGAAAAGGCGCTTAAAGCGGAGCCCAATCAACCGAATTACCTCGATACTTACGGTTGGGTATTATACCGTCAGGATAAGTTTAAAGAGGCTAAAAAGTGGATCCAAAAAGCATTGGATAATGGTGGCAGTAAGTCCCCTGGCATCCTCGAAAACTTCGGCGACACTCTTTTTCAGCTTAATGATGTTGACGCTGCTGTCCAGTACTGGCAAAAAGCATTGGATGCTGGCGGAGACGATAGCCTAAAAAGCAAGATTTCGAATCGGAAAATTGTGAAATAAGGCATTCCTCTATTCAATAGTCGAATTTCAGATTTCTCTTAGTAGTATACAATTGTTTTGGGGCATCCAAGACCTAGCTGATTCTGCCATGGAATTCCATGTCTGTCATCAACTAGGTCTTGTCGGGCTCCTCGGCACTCTCCCTTCGGCAGGCAATCACTCAAGGCCAACCCGCACTGCCTCTGGGTTCAAACAAAACCTCATATCCCTATGCCGCACCGTTCTCGATTTTTCTAAGTTCCTGAGAATTTAAGGTTTTTCTGTCCTAATTGTTGTATTGAATACTCGTATGACATCTGTCAGCCCAGGGTAAAACCGGGTAAAACCCTGGGACCCAGCATTACCCCATACCTGTAGCGCTGTAAGTGCTGCCATTTTGATCTTACATTAAGAAATTTGTGTACTTAGCTACGAAAGGCTTTGTAGCATTTGATTCCTTGATATTGCCTTTTTTGATTGGAAACATTGGGTAGCACTTTCTTTCAGCGCTACGGTTCGTGGGGTGGCTTGAAACCCAGGGTTTTTACCCTGGGCTGGCAGATTGAGCACCTTCAGTGCACAAAACGCACCTTCAGTGCTCCTTCTCACGCTTTCAGCGTTGGTGGTCCAAGGAGATTGCACAGTCTTCGCTATTCTATAAAAAAAGGAGACTACCGTTTCCGGCAGTCTCCCGTCTTTCATATTCAGCCTTTATATTATTTTATCAATGTAATATCAGCGTTGTACTCAATTACAATTCCGTCGATGAACTCAACAACTGCATGGTATACATAAACGCCACTTTGAGCCTTCTTGCCTTTAAATCTTCCATCCCAGCCAAATTCAGGATCATTAGGTGCAAAGCTAGATGCAGTGTGTAATTGCTCACCCCAGCGATCAAAAATATTAAATGATCTGATCACTGCAACATCTGGCCCACCAAATGGCAACAAGACATCGTTGATGCCGTCTCCATTAGGAGAAAACGCATTGGGAACAAAGAAATGTCTTTCCTTATTTACTGTGACTAGAATTGATGCAGATTCATTACAACCATATAGCGAATCTGTAACCGTCAATATGTATTCCGTATCATCAAATGGTTTCGCAATTGGTTCAGGGCAATCACTACAGCTAAGCGTTTCTGTTGGCTCCCAAGAATAAACATGGTTCGTATCAACAGGAGTAACGGTGTTAGCAAGTTCAAGGCTATCGCCCAATACAATTTCGATTGTAGGTGCATCCAATATCTCAATTACGATTGGTTCATTTTCATCAACGATAACATTGTTCGTTTCTAGGATACAACCATTTAAATCCTGCACATAAATATCATAATTACCTGCCGTCAGTCCAGTAAATACAGTATCTGTTTGGAAAAAATCTCCATTCGTAGAATATATATAAGGGAAGACGCCTCCTGTAACTGTATCTACTGCAATACTTCCATTAGCCTCTTCTGGACAAATCGCATCTGTTACCTCTATTTGTGCAAACATTTGAGTCGGTTGGTCAATTAACATACCTGCCACTGCCATACATCCATTCTGGTCTGTAACCGTCACAGCATAATTACCAGCAGACACATTGAAAATAGTTTGTTGTACCGACCCGTTGTTCCACAAGTAAGTGTAAGCAGAGTTTCCTCCAGTTGCCACAACAGTGACCATTCCAGTGGTCTCACCAAAACATTCAACATCAGTGCCAGAAATCTGTATACCCATTGCTGTTGTAGGCTCGGTAATTGCAACATTAGCAACCAACTCACAACCTGCAATATCAGTAATTGTGATCTGATAGTTGCCAGCACTCAAGCCAGATTCAGTATTCGTGTTGGCTCCAGTAGACCATTGATAAGCGTAAGGTGGTGTCCCGCCAGTTACATTGACAGTAGCACTACCATCATTTCCACCAAAACAAGCAACAGGAACTAGATTTAAGTTAACCAGAGTAATCGCATCTGGTGATCCAATCACAAACGAGTTTGCAGCAGAACAACCATTGGAGTCCGTTACTGTCACCGTATGTTGCCCAGGTGTGTAAGAGACAGCAGTTTGTTGTGTTTCTCCATTACTCCATTGGTAAGCGTAAGGTGGTGTACCACCAGCTCCTTGCGCGGTAGCTGTTCCGTCGTTAGTTCCTATACAAGACGTATTTCCTGCAGTAACGGAAACGGAAACCGGTTGTGGTTCCGAAACTCCAACACTTGTAATCGAAACACAGCCATTTGTATCTGTAACCGTTACACTATATGATCCAGGACCAACATTTGTCAATTGGTTGCTGACCTGACCATTAGTCCACATATAACTATAAGGAGAGACGCCACCCAAGACGATTACCTCAGCGTTTCCATCCGCTAGTCCATTACAGGAAATATTGTTGATTAAAGCTGTTGTTGTTGTTAATGCTGTTGGCTCATTGATAATGGCTGCTGCGGTGGAAATACACCCATTGGTATCTGTTACCGTTACAACGTTTATTCCGCCACTCAAATTGACAGCTGAAGGGCCAAACTCACCGCTATCCCATTGATATACAAATGGACCAATACCACCTGTCGCTGTTGCTGTTGCCGCACCATCCGTCAATCCAAAACAAGTGATATCTGTGACCGCTGATATGTTTACAGTAATCGCTGTTGGCTCATTGACTGTAACACTAGCTGTTGCGGTACAACCATTGGCATCCGTAACGATTACAGAATGTGCTCCAGCGGTTAGGCCAGAAGCTACTTGTGAGGTTTCTCCATTATCCCATAAAAAGGCATAAGGATTAGTTCCTCCCAAACCGGTTGCTATCGCACTACCATTCGCCTCACCGTTACATTTAACGTTACTTCCATTAGTGATATTCGCCGTTAATACTTGTGGCTCTGTAATCACAACACTTGAAACCGATGTACATCCATTAAAGTCTGTAACAGTAACAGAATGAGTTCCACCTGTCAGATTTAGAGCAGTTGGTGTTGTTTCTCCGTTATCCCATAAGTAAGCGTATCCTGGTGTTCCTCCCGTTTGACTAACCGTAGCACTTCCATCTGCAAATCCATTACAGGTAACATTACTTACTAATACACTTGAGCTCGTTAATGCAGTTGGTTCACCAATAGTTACTGTAGTTGTCGCTACACAACCATTGCCGTCTGTGACTGTTGTCGTTTGACTGCCAGCTGTAAGGTTTACAGCAATAGCAGTTGTTTCTCCACTAGGCCATAAGTAGGAATATGGTGGCGTTCCACCGACTCCATTTGCTCCTGCCACTCCATCGCTTCCACCATTACAAGTAACATCAGAAACAAAGACGGAAGTCGCCACTAACAATGGTGGTTCCGTGATGATTACACTTGCCGTGGTAAGACAACCATTAGCATCAGTAATTGAGAGGATGTGGGTACCAGCATTTAATTGTACTGCGGATACTGTTGTTTCTCCATTATCCCAATTATAACTAAAAGGTAAAGTACCACCTTGTGCAAGCACCGTAGCCCCACCATCTGATAAGCCATTACAAGAAACATTATTGTCTACACCAACACTTGCTGTTATTGCATTCGGTTCAGTGATTAACAATGTAATAGAAGAAACACATCCATTGGCATCAGTTACAAAAGCAACATGACTACCCGGTGCAAGATTACTTGCCGTTTGAGTCGTTATTACTCCATTATCCCATGAATAGGTATAAGGAGTGGTTCCACCCGTTCCATTGACTGTGGCATTACCATCATTTTGACCATTACAAGTAACATTATTATTAATGGTAACACTAGAAGAAAGTACTGGCGGTTCTGTTATGGTAACGCTCGCTACAAAAGCACATCCATTAGCATCTGTGACTGAAACCGTGTGAGTACCTGCGTTCAAAGTATTTGTATTTACAGTATTTACTCCATTATCCCACAGATAACTGTATGGTGTTGTTCCTCCAGTTGCCGTAACTGTTGCGTCACCATCATTCAGCCCATTACAAGAAACGTTGCTGTTGTTGGTTGTGGTTGCAGAAAGCACTGCAGGTTCATTAACAATCACTGAGTTGGTTGTGGTACACCCGTTAAAGTCTGTTATTGTTACAACGTGTGTTCCAGCGTTTAATAGTTGTGCTGTGCCATTTGTTTCACCATTATCCCAAAGATATGTATAAGGTACTGTTCCTCCAGCACCAAGGGCGATGGCACTACCATCACTATCTCCATTACAAAGCGCATCATTAATAAGCGTTACTGTGGATGTTAATACCAACGGTTCTGTAATCAAAATACTGGCGACCACGACGCAACCATTATTGTCTGTTACAGAAACAGCATGTAATCCTGCCCAAAGGCCCACTGCGGAGCTTGTTGTCTCGTTATTATCCCAAAGGTAAGTGTAAGGGACGGTTCCACCATTAGCGTTGACTGTAGCGCCTCCATTCGTTTCACCATTACAGGTTACATTTTTGTCTAAACTTGTAGTTGCTGCTAAAACGGTAGGTTGTGTTATGACTACGGTTGCCGTCTCTGTACAGCTATTCGCATCTGTTAATGTAACAGTGTGTGTACCCGCCAATAGGGCAGTCGCAGTACTGTTCGTTTCTCCGTTATCCCAGAGGTAAGCGTAAGGACTAACACCACCACCACCATTTGCAGTAGCACTTCCGTCATTAAATCCATTACAACTGGCGTTATTAACCAAGGTAGTTGTTAAGGTGATTACTGTCGGTTGGGTAATATTGGTACTAATGACAAGAATACAGTTATTGTCATCTGTTACTGTTACATTATGATTACCAGAGTTTAATCCAGTTGCAGTAGCCGTCGTTTCATTATTGTCCCAGTTATAGGTATACGGTGGTGTTCCGCCTCCAGGACTAACCGTTGCATTTCCATCGCTTCCCCCATTACAAGAGACATTGTTGTTGACTGTTATTGCACCAACCAATACAGCAGCTTCTGTAACAACAACCGAGGCGGTAGTTGTACAGCTATTAGCATCTGTGACAGTTACGATATGTGTTCCAGCATTTAAATTGGTAACCATTGCTCCTGCAACGCCATTATCCCAAAGGTATGTATAAGGAGTTGTTCCACCAGCACCTTTGGCAGTAGCGCCTCCATCACTTCCTCCATTACAAGGAACATTATTGTCAAGTATAGTTGAAGCGGTAAGTGCAACTGGTTCTGTTATTACAATTGTTGAAATAGAAAGACAGCCATTACCATCAGATATAGACACATTGTGCGTACCCGCATCAAGACCAGATGCAGCAATCGTTATTTCTCCATTCTCCCATAAATAAGAATAAGGAGGCGTTCCTCCTGTTGCAGCAGCTGTCGCACCACCGTTTGACTCGCCATTACAAGCCACATTATTGTCTAAGGTTGTCATTGCTGTTAACAATGTTGGTTCGCCAATCAGGATTGAAGCTGTTTCAGCGCATCCATTATTATCTGTTACGGTTACGATATGTGTTCCAGCATTGAGGCTTGTGGCGGTAGCAGTAGCTTCTGTATTATCCCATAAATAAGAAAATGGAGCGGTTCCTCCAGCACCAGTCGCCGTAGCACTTCCATCACTTCCACCATTACAGGAAACATCATTAACTAGTGTTGTTGATGCTGTAACTATAGTAGGTTGAGTAATATTTGTATTGACTATTATTGTGCAGTTGTTTGCATCAGTTACCGTTACATCATGGCTGCCAGAGGTAAGACTGGTTGCAGTAGCAGTAGTTTCATTGTTGTCCCAGTTGTATGTGTAAGCCATTGTTCCTCCCCCTACATTAACGCTTGCATTTCCATCGCTTCCACCATTACAGGAAACATTGTTATTTACTGTTATCACACCCGTTAAGGTAACTGGCTCAGTAATAACAACAGAGGCAGTAGCCGTACAGCTGTTTGCGTCTGTTACTGTTACACTGTGAGTTCCTGCAGGCAGGTTAGTCGCTGAGGCAGCTAAAACCCCATTATTCCATAAAAAGGAGTATGGAGCAGTTCCTCCAGCACCTGCCGCGGTGGCAGATCCATCAGTGCCTCCATTACAGGAAACATTACTATTTAATGTGGTTGAAGCGGTTAAAGCCGATGGTTCTGTGATTGTAATAGTTGCAATAGAAAGGCAACCATTAGCATCAGTAACTGAAACACTATGTGCACCAGCATTTAGACCTGTGGCTGCATTCGTTGTTTCTGAGTTATCCCATAAATAAGAATATGGGGCAGTTCCTCCTGTTGCAGCAGCTGTAGCGCCACCATTAGTTTCACCGTTACATACCACATTGTTGTCTAAGGTTATATTGGCAGTAAGCAGTGCTGGTTCGCTAATCACGACTGAAGCTGTTTCAGCACAACCATTGTCATCCGTTATAGTAACGATGTGTGTGCCAGCATTCAGGGCAGTAGCCGTACTTGTGGCTTCCGTATTATCCCATAAGTAGACAAATGGAGCGGTTCCACCACCAGCGGCAGCTGATGCACTTCCGTCACTTAATCCGTTACAACTGACATCATCAATTAACGCTGTAGAGATAGACATACTAGGAGGTTGTGTCAAATTAGTACTGACTACAATAGAACAACCATTTACATCCGAGACAGTTACATCGTGATTTCCAGAAGTTAATGCTGTGGCTGTTGCAGTCGTTTCACTATTATCCCATGAATAAGAAAATGGTGCTAATCCTCCTGTTACTGAAACTGTTGCACTTCCATCGTTTCCTCCGAAGCAACTTACATTATTGATTACCATTATTGACCCAACCAATGTTCCTGGTTGGTTAATGACCACGCTTGCTGTTGTAGCACAACCTGAAATGTCTGAAACAGTGACAATGTGTGTGCCCGCTGTCAAGTTTGTAACGGTAGCCGTTGTGGTTCCATTGTCCCACAGATAAGAGAGTGGTGGATTTCCACCTGCTCCATTGGCTGTTGCACCACCGTCTGCTGCGCCAGAACAAGAAACATCGTTATCTAAAGTGGCTGTTGCCGTTATTGCTGCTGGCTGTGTAATTGTTGTGTTTGCTATGACATCGCAACCATTATCATCTGTAATAGTTACAGTGTGTGCGCCTGCAGGCAATGAGCTTGCCCCTGCTGTAATTTCACCATTATCCCATAAGTAAGAATACGGAGGCGTTCCGCCTGCTGGTGTTACCGTGGCACCACCATCACTTAATCCATTACAGGATACATTGTTATCTACTGCTACAGTAGCTGTTAAAGCTGTTGGTTCTGTGATTGCAATTGAAGCCGTAGCCTCACAACCATTATCATCCGTAACCGTAACTACATGTGTTCCCGCGCCTAAGCTAGTGGCAGTAGCATTTGTTTCAGTGTTGTCCCATAAATAAGTATATGGGGGCGTTCCGCCTTGTTGTGTCGCTGTAGCACTTCCGTCTGTGTCGCCGTTACAGGTGGCATTACTCACAACTGTAGCACTTGCTGTAAAGCTAGCTGGTTGCGTAATCGTAACGGAACCAGTAACTGAGCAACCTGTATCGTCGGTAACCGTAATGTTTGTTGAACCATTAGCCAAAGCCGTTGCTGTTGCAGTAGCTTCTCCATTACCCCACGTGTAGGTATAGGGAGCGGTTCCTCCACCTCCAGTTGCTGTTGCTGAACCGTCGCTAGCACCAAAGCACCCCACATTACTGTTTACTGTGGTAGCAACACTAACAGCAGTCGGTTCATTAATTACAACAGTGGTGATATCGGTACATCCATTATTGTCGGTAACGGTAAGTGTATAAGTATTCGCTGTTAAGTTAGTTTGATTAAGGACAGTACTTCCATTACTCCAAAGGTAACTCAAAGGAGGCGTTCCTCCAGTGGCTGTAAGGGAAATCGATCCGTCCGAAAGTCCGTTACAAGATACATCGACATGTGTTTCTGTAACAAAAACGAGAGGAGGTGAGGTAATCGTTACTGTCGCTGTTTGTGAGCAACTATTTGCGTCTGTTACAGTGACAGTATGCGGACCTCCTGTAAGTGTAGTTGCGGTAGCTGTAGCTTCAGCATTGTCCCATAAAATAGTATAAGGAGCGTTTCCGCCATTAGTTGCAACTGAAGCACTACCGTTTGTATCATTTGGGCAACTTACGCCTGAGATAGAAGTTGTTGTAAGCGCAATTGCAGTAGGTTCTGTGATTGTCACACTTCCTGTAGCAGTACAGCCTGTATTGTCTGTTACGGTAACCAGGTGTGTTCCTGCATTTAGTGCAATAGCAGTGGCAACATTTTCCCCATTATCCCAAGAATAAGAAATGGGATTGGCGCCACCGTTTGCAGTTGCTGTAGCACTACCGTCCGAAGCGCCATTACAGGACGCCTGACTTACGACAGTTGTCGAAACGCTTATTCCAGCAGGAGCTGTTATAGTAACAGAAGCAACAGCAGTGCAACCGTTGGCATCAGATAAAGTGACGTTATGAGTTCCTGCAGGTAAATTGTTGTTGGGGCCAGCGGTAGAACCATCATCCCATACATAAGTATAAGGAGGTGTACCTCCACCCTGGGAAACTGTTGCACTACCATCGCTTGCTCCATTACAGGAGGCATTGCTGAGGACAGTTGCGGTAAATGTGATCGCTGCTGGTTCTGTAATATTGAGAGTGCTGACTGTCGCACACCCATTAGAGTCTGTAATAGTGACGCTATGATTACCACCAGTAAGTGTTGTGTTAGTCTGGGTCGTTATACCATTATCCCACAAGTAGTTGTAAGTTGGTGTACCACCACCGCCAGTGACCGTTGCCGAACCATTGGAAGCACCATTACACGTAAGGTTTGAAATGTTGGAAATTGTACCGGTTACAGCAGTAGGCGCGGAAATCGTGACTGTCACTACATCAGTACATGTCGCTGCTGTAATTGTACAGGAGTGTGATCCAGCGGAGAGATCTGATGCTGTAGCATTTGTATTTCCATTATCCCATAAATAAGTATATGGTCCACCTGATACTGATATTGTTGCAGAACCGTCTTGTGTATTGGAGCAAGAAGTTCCATTATTGACGGTTGTTGTTGGGTTAATCGTACAACATTGACCTAGGCAATTATCTATTCTTGATTCTATTAATGTTGCTACTTGAGGACTAAATCCATTATTGAAGTTAATGCCTGGATTGGCTCCGAGGTGGCAATAGCTCATTATTGTACCTCCTCCACCGGGTATTGGTCCTTGAGGACAACCTCCTGGCTGAGAAGGATTTCCAGAAGCGGGTCCACAACCGTCTATAGCCGTATTATTCCCGTTCCAGACACAATCGTGTGTGTGTGGGGAGGCCAAATTATGACCCATTTCGTGTGTAATTACTTCTACTGACCATGAGAAGGTCGGGACATTTTGGTAATTGGCCTGAATCCAACTGTAAGCATAAGGTAAAGCGGAGCACAATTGGTCTAGCCACGCTACTCCACCATTGGTAGGACTTCCTCTTGACACTAAATGCCCAAGATCTGCTCCTGCAGGAAGTGCGTTGTTATCAAATGCCTGTAATGCAGCAATGGTACTACCAGTAGGGTAACCGTCGGGGACATCCCACGCTAATATTGAGTGTGATTCAACACAAATATCATCATTATCGTATAGAATTGCGATTTGAGCAAAAAGACCATTGAAAAAGTTGGTCGCTCCGACGACACCTCCTTTTTCCACAACAAGATCATTATCTAACTCAAAATAGACTTGTACACAACAAGTAGGTGGGTTGTTCCCAGCATTTTTTTGATTGATTTGTTCATCAACTACGTTAATTATTCTATTCCCGTTCTCTGGATCGAGTAATTCACAAGAAAAATCAATGTCAAACATTGCGTTATTTACATGAAAACCAACGTGCAAACACATGTCAGAATTGTGTATTTTACCAAAATTGTATTTTCCTTCTTCATGACTAGACATCATCCCAATCACCTCATCCTTAAAAAAGCTGAAAGAGACCATTGAATTTTCAAACCCTTCGATTACACCACCATAAAACATTCCTGGTTCATAGTCGAACGGTTGATCTTTTGCGCTAGCCGCTCGCACGACAAAGTCTTCGCTAAAGATATTCCACGCTACTAGTTTTACTGTTCGAATGCCGTAGGCTGTAGGAATACTAAATTTGATGGCTTCTGGACGATTTTCAAGGATGTGGTCGATTTTTCCTTGATCTAGGAAAAAGTAGTTGGCTTTAGAAAGCACTCTTCCATCTATTTCTGGTTGTCCTTCAAATGATTCCTGCATGAATTCGATTGGCTTAAAATCTTCTTCATTTCTGTGATCTATCAATTGTTGAACATTAGATTTTTCAGCAGAAAGTGCTTGAGCAGAAATAAGACATAAAAATAGAGAGGATAGTAGGATAATTCGTTTCACAAGTATTGAATTAGGTTTTGTAATGTTGTTTAAACCCAATTTTTGGAAGTTGGGTTTAGTTGGATAACTAAGTAAAAATAGGTCAAAAATCTGAAGGGAAAAACGCTTTAATCCTTGACGGAATCGACTTTGGGTGTTGAATCAATGATCTTCACATATGCTTAACATATTAGTTAAAATGCTATAGTCCGTTGCGGCCTTTTAGTAGAATTATACATTCCTTTGCTTTAAACAAAAAAAAGGATTTTCAATTTCTTGACAAGCAGTAATACACAAAGCTTTTTTTTTGTTTTCATGAATTTATCCTGCTTAGTGTTTAACAGAAGTTTAACTTTCTATTTCCTAGTATCAATGCAAAGAACTAAGTAATTCAGGCTTGAGTGTTGCACATTGAAGCCATAAATCAAAACTCCTCCACTGGAAATTTCCTATAATTCATGAGCAGAACCGTTGCCGATAACAACAAGAAAACACTCAATATACCCAATGCGTAAATGATATTATTTGACTTATGAAAAAACGATAAATAGAATAACATTGTAAACAGAATCCTAAACAAAACATTGGCTATAAAAAAGATACTATTTGCCCGTCCATAAACCTGATTCGGAACATGCTGAAACAAGTAACCTACCCGTAGGATTCGAGTTCCTGCATTTGTAACACCTAAAATGAGGCATAAACCCAAAAACAAGGCAACAGATTTGCTAAGAACCATTGTAAAGAAAAGTCCACTGGTTATCAGCGTCATTAGTGTAATTGCAGCCACCGTGCTTGTGCGTTTGAAAATATGTCGTATCGTTAACCCTGCAAAAACAGCCCCGAGTGCATAGGTTAATTCTGCGAAAGCAAAAACACTACCTCCTTCTTGAAGATGATTGTTGACATAAATTGCAAAAATGAAAAAAGTTGTGATAAGTACTGTCACAAATATAGCATAGGAAGCTACCCCGAAGATAAGTATGTTAATATTGGAACGCAGATAATTGAGTCCAATTTTGATTTGTTCCAAGACCGTGCCTTGTTCTGGACGTCGTTCTTTCATGGGAACAAAGCGTATGAAATAGATGAATACTAGTCCGACGAAGTAGGTACAAGCGTCCAACAAAAATATTTGGTGGATCTCCCATTTGGGAATTGAAAATGGGACATTGATTGTCCATTTTCCAATAGTTAGTGCTCCTTTGGTTATGCCTTCGAGGAGTAATGCGCCACCTGCACCAGCCAACATGCTACTAAGTTGTCCTTGAATTTCAATGTAAGAGGCAATTTTTCCATAGTATTTGGGTTCGGAAATTTCCTGTACAAAGGCATATAGGTTGGGATAATGAATGTTATAATTTAAAAAGGTGAATGCCAATACGAATGCTACCCAGTACCAGGGTAGTTCTCCCATTTGAAACCCAAGAAATGCGACGATGGCCAAAAGGATACCACTTACAATAGTAAGTACCATGAAAATATGCTTACGATTGTATTTGTCAACAAACGTTCCGCTAAGTGGTCCCCAGAAAAGCGATACTACATTGATTAACAAGTAAATAATTGCGTACTTTTGTGTTTCTTCACGTTGTGCAAAGTACCAAGGAATGGCAATCATACTAATTCCCTGAGCAATTCCGGATATCGAATTTGCTATGAAAAGTAAAATTATTGCCTGTAGATTCTTCAATGTAAATAGTTAGAAATATTTTTGTCCTTATTTTGTAACCTGGTTTGACTTTATTTAAAGAAGGTTTAACTAATAATTACTCAAATTGTTTTGAAAAAAAGTTATCTCACACCCGTTTTAGCGCTTGCGAAGTTACAAAAATACTGCGCATATCAAGATAGGTGTATTTATGAGGCTCAAAACAAATTATCCCTGCTAGGTATTAGGGGAAGAGAAGCCGATGCCATAATTGCTGAGTTATTAAATGAAAACTTCTTAAATGAGGAACGGTTTGCGCGATCGTTTTGTAGAGGGAAGTTTTATATGAAGGGCTGGGGTAAAATCAAAATCAAAGGTGAGCTTTATAAAAAAAGAATAGACAATCTACTTATTAATAAGGGAATGGAGGAGATTGAGCTTAAAGATTATAGAAATCAATTGGCTAAAATACTACGGAAAAAACATGCTAGACTTAAGGGACAAGATTGGTATACTTTAAAAGTAAAACTAGCTCGCCATGCCCTGTCTAAAGGCTATGAGATTGAATTGATTTATCATATGATAGATGAGTTAAAACTAAACAATAAGCCATGAGTAAATCAGTCATTTGGAATTGTGTGCCCTTTCACCAATTAACTCTGGAACAGCTTTACAAGCTACTTCAAATTAGGCAAGAAGTGTTTATTATTGAACAAGATTGCCCTTATCTCGATAACGATGATAAAGATCAATACGCCTGGCATTTGTGGGCAGAACAGGATGGACAAATCTTAGGTTGTAGCAGATTGTTACCGTCTGGCATTTCTTATCCAAATGCGGCTTCCATTGGTCGGGTGTTGACTCACTCCTCGGCGCGTGGTACTGGGTTGGGTAAGGAATTGATGGTTCGCTCTATCCAGAGGACTAAAGCACTGTTTCCTGGTGCTGCTATTAAAATAGGGGCGCAAACTTACCTCAGGCGGTTTTATGAAGGGTTTGGCTTTGAACAGTGTGTTGAAGAATATTTGGAGGACGATATACCTCATATCGGGATGCTGTTGTCTGATTAAGTTATTACTTACAGTGTTCAACCTAGAGCCCAGATTATATAACAGGGAAGTTTCGTTTTTCGGAGTTATGTTTCAGAATACTGGTAATTTCTTCCAAGGTGTCTTTCCTAAGGAGCATGAAGTCAATCAATGTTTTAAGCATAAAAATCGGTTCTTATTTTTTAAAAATTACGGCAAATCAGCCATGGTTTGTCATTAAACATAAGGCTTGGCCTGTTTTTCATAATAAGTTTGCCGACAAATTGAATTATTTGTCTGATTACTTACTACTCGTTTATTCCGATTTTTATAAATATTGAAACTATTTACATAATGAGTAAAGCAATAAACAGGTATGTAAAAGATTACTTGCGTTTAGAGGAAGGAACCAACACCATCCGACTCAATCACGCCAGGCGCCTCGTTTACTGCAAAGGTCAACTGTATTTGGTCTTCTGATGCTACTTGATTGATACCCGGTATTGCTTTTATCAGATTATGGAAAACCCAAAAGTTATTGGCCGCGGCTAAAGGATGGGAAGTGCTGTTTGAACAATGCAGCAGCGGAGCAGCGAAGCGTTGTGTTTAGCCGCATTGAGAGTGCTGGACAGCCTGACCCGCAGGGGTAGCCCCTAAAAAAACCTATTTTCGTGATGCAAATGCACTTACATTTGCCCGATCAGATATAAGTAAAGCGTGGCGAAGGGAATCACGAAGATAAACGCGTCAAACCGATCTAAGGAACCACCGTGACCAGGCAAAATCGTCCCCGTGTCCTTGATGCTGAGGCTTCGCTTGAACATAGACTCGACTAAATCGCCTAGTGGGCCAAATATAGCAATGACGAGCCCCAAACCTAACCACTCTAAAAGACTTAAGCCGAGATTGGTAAATACAAAGAAACAAAGACCTGAAGCGATCAGTGCTCCGACACCGCCGCTGATAGTGCCTTCCCATGTTTTATTAGGAGAGATCCTTGGAAAAAATTTGTTTTTACCGATGCGGGAACCTGCCATGTAGGCTGTTGTATCTCCTGCCCAAACCAAGATTAACATTCCGAAGACCAAGGCTGGGCGAAATTCGCCTTGCCCCAGCCCTACAAAACTTAACAGCGTGAAAGGGACAATGATATACAGTAGTCCTAGTGCGAGCATTGAGACATTGGTAAACGGTGCTTTGGTTCTAGTAAACAGTTCATAGATAAAAAACAGAAAAAACAACACCGGCATCAAGAATAGTAGCGGTGTGATGATTGGTACTAGCGGTAATTGTTGTAGCAGCGAATAGTCTATTGCGATTAATGGTAGAATAGAAATGGCAATGCCCGCCCACTTTCTTATTTGTCGCTGGCTTTTGTTGTCGTCTTTTTGTGCATGTGTAAATAGCTCTTTCAAGCAAAATACACTGATGACGACAAATAGGATGGCAAAGGAATATTGGTGAGCAAAAATACATCCGATGACTACCGCGGCAAAGGTTAAACCTGTGATTGCCCTTGTTTTAAAACTCATACTTGTGGGTTAATGTGGATCCCTTCATCGCTTACGATCCTGTTTTCATAAATGATTTGTTCTTCTCGGGTAGATTTATACATGTAATAGCATAAACCTGCCAATAATACTAGCGCGACAATGCTTGAGCCACTAGGCAAGTAGTTGAGATTGTCTGGATCAAGCGCTACGCCTCTCTGCTGACTGTAATAAGCACCAGCAACCTGAAACCCATTATACACAAAATGAGCGATGATAGGAATCCAGAGACTAGCTGACCAATACATCAAATAACCAAGCAACGCGCCAAGGAGTAAACGAGGGAGGAAGCCCGCAAATTGCATGTGGAAGGCGCTAAACAAAAATGCCGTACCCAAAATCGCAAAGTGAGCACTCTTGAACCGTCTACCGAATATCCGTTGTACGGTGCCCCGAAACAACAATTCTTCACCCAATGCGGGTAGAAAGGCAATGGCAAAGAGATTCAACGCTAACATCCCCATGTTGTCTGCACGGATAAAGTGTTTGATCATCTGTGTCGTGCTTTCTTCCATTTCAAGGAGCGACTCGGGCAGCGGTAATTGCTTGTTGATCCAATAAATCAGCAAGGCGACAGGAAATGACAATAGAATAATTGCCATGCCCATAAAAATGTGCTTTAATTTTGGAATGCGATCCAAAAATAAATAGTGAAATGGCTTGGGATACTTGATGATGGCCAAAAATAACAGTGGTGTCAACACAAAGAGGAACAGCTGCCCTACGATATGTAATATTTTTATTGCCGTAATGGTTTCTTGTGGTGTATTTTCATTAAAGTTATTGATGGTGTCCTGCACATCAGCAATACCAATAGCTGGAGCAAGCGATTGCATGGCTGCACCACTGAACATCATCGTAATGAATAGTGCGCAAAGTAGCATCAGTAATTCAAAGAATGGAGTATTTCGAATGGGATTTTCCCTTGAGATCATATGCCTTCTAAATTTTTCGTAAATTTACACTAAAATAAACGGTTTAGCGAAATCAAATATAATGGTAAAAATAGATCATATCGAACTAGGGGAGTTCCCATTGTTACTTGCACCGATGGAGGATGTAAGTGATCCGCCTTTCCGCGCCTTGTGTAAACAGCATGGTGCTGATATGATGTACACTGAATTTATTTCTGTGGAAGGGCTTATTCGTGATGCACATAAAAGTGTACAGAAGTTGGATATTTACGATTACGAACGACCTGTTGGTATTCAAATATTTGGCTCCAACATTGAGTCTATGGAGCGGGCTGCTGAAATCGTAGAAGAAGCGCAGCCAGAGGTGTTGGACATCAACTTTGGGTGCCCGGTAAAAAAAGTGGTCTGTAAGATGGCTGGGGCGGGTATTTTGCAGGATATTCCCAGAATGGTTAGTCTGACTGAGGCGATCGTTAAAAAGTCAAATCTCCCGGTTACCGTCAAGACGCGGTTGGGGTGGGACGATAATACCAAGTACATTGTAGAAGTTGCGGAACGCTTGCAAGATGTGGGTATCAAGGCGTTGAGTATTCACGGTCGTACTCGTAAGCAGATGTATAAGGGGGAAGCCGACTGGTCACTGATTGGGAAGATCAAGGAAAACCCGCGGATGCATATCCCGATTTTTGGGAATGGAGATATCAATAGTCCTGAGAAGGCCAAGTTATATAAAGAGCGTTATGGCGTTGATGGCATTATGATTGGCCGCGCTAGTATCGGATATCCTTGGATTTTTAACGAGATCAAGCATTTCTTTAAGACGGGAGAGAAATTGGCGCCACCTTCTGTTGAAGAGCGTGTAGACGCCGCTAGGCAACACTTACAGCACTCATTGGAATGGAAGGGACCGAAGCTCGGTGTGCTTGAAATGCGTCGTCACTATAGTAGTTATTTTAGGGGATTGCCAGGTGTGAAGGAATATCGGACGATGTTGGTGACGGTACATGATCCGGTTGAGTTGTTTGAGATTTTGGAGATGGTGGAGCGACGGTATGCTGGTTTTGAAATGGTTGCTAAGTAGTGGTTGGTTTTTGATTGATTTTGAATTGGAATTTGCTTAAAAATTAGAGTTTTATACCATTGGTATGGGAGCTTACTCCGAAAAGTCGACTTTTGAAGCGCTCGAATCATAATTGATGAAATTAAAATGTGTTGTTTGCTGTAATTGTTCGTTTTTGCCTTGACGCAAATGGGCAAGTAATACAGACTGGATATTACGGCATAAAAAAGTCAAGATCTGTAAACTCGCTCCGCTCAAACACTACAGATCGGCTCTCCCATGTTGATGCTTCATGGGATTCTTGCAATTTAGCATTACAATGGTAACTTATTTAGTTTGTTTTTATTGAAAAATCGGAGTGTGCTCGACCCTTCCTATTACAATTTCTCTGCTAAATACTTCCCGGTATAAGACGATTTTTCTTTGGCCAAATCTTCTGGTAGGCCTTGGAAAACTAAGTATCCGCCATCTTCTCCGCCATCTGGTCCGAGATCGATGATCCAATCTGCGGATTTGATGACTTCCATGTTGTGCTCAACGACTAGTACGGTATGTCCTTTTTCTACTAGGGCATTTAAGGCTTTGAGCAGTTTGCCAATATCATGGAAATGTAAGCCGGTTGTTGGTTCATCAAATATGAAGAGGATGTGGCTGGAAGATCGGTCTTTTGTAAGGAAGGAGGCTAGTTTTACCCGTTGCGCTTCGCCACCACTGAGTGTGCTTGAGGATTGTCCTAACTGCACGTAACCGAGACCGACGTCGAATAGGGGTTTAATCTTGCTAATGATGTCCTTTTCTTCACTAAAGAAGTCTAGTGCTTCCTCAATGCTAAGGCACAGGATGTCGTAAATCGATTTGTCTTTGTATCGCACGTCTAGCACTTCTTGCTTGAACCGTTGGCCGTTGCATTCTTCACAAATTAAGCGGACATCGGCGAGGAACTGCATTTCTACTACCGTTTCGCCTTCTCCTTTGCAGTTTTCGCAGCGTCCGCCTTCCACATTAAAAGAAAAATGCTTGGGCTTGAAGCCGCGGACTAAGGATGTTTGTTGCTCAGAAAACAGTTTTCTGATGGCGTCATAAGCTTTGACGTAGGTCACTGGATTGGAGCGTGAAGATTTTCCGATAGGACTTTGATTGATCATCTCCACTTGAGTTATCAGTTCCGTATCACCCGCCAATTCAAAAAAATCGCCAGGCTTGATGGGTAATGGCTCATCTAGTAGATCCTTTAATGCGGGATACAGTAATTGCTTGACTAGTGTGGTTTTTCCTGACCCTGAGACGCCTGTTACTGCTGTTAATGTATTGAGCGGGATGGTGACGTCAATATTTTTTAGGTTATTGTGGCAAGCTTCTTTAATCACAATTTTATTGGTAACCTTTCTTCGTCTTTCCGGCACTGCGATTTCCATTTTGCCGGTCATGTATTGTACCGTCAAGCTATCCTTGGCTGTTTTAAGGATTTCATCATAGGGGCCAGCATACACCAAACCACCGCCATGGATCCCTGCTCCCGGACCGATGTCTATTAGGTAATCACTGTTTTTGATAATGTCTTCTTCGTGCTCTACTACGACTACTGTATTGCCGAGGTCTCGTAGTGCTTTGAGCACCGTTACCAGTCGTCCTGTGTCTCTTGGGTGTAGGCCGATGCTTGGCTCATCAAGGATATACATAGAGCTGGTGAGGTTGCTCCCCAGGGTTCTGGTGAGGTTGATCCGTTGGGTCTCGCCACCACTTAGTGTTGAGGAAATACGGCTTAGATTTAGGTAGCCCAATCCCACATTGAGCATAAACTCAAGTCTGGTATTGACTTCAAGGATGAGTCGTTTGGCGATGGTGAGGTCGTGCTCATTGAGTGTGATGTTATCCAGGAAGACTTTGAGGTCTTTGATCGGCATATTGACGAGCTCAGAAATATTTTTGCCATCAATTTTCACATATTGCGCATCAGCACGCAGTCGGTATCCGCTACATTCAGCACATTCTGTTTTTCCTCGATATCTGGCCAACATGACCCTGTTTTGAATTTTATACAGCTTTGCTTCCAACTCACTAAAGTAGGTGTCGATTCCTTTAAAATAAGAATTGCCTGTCCAAACGAGTTTTTGCTGTGCTTTGGTAAGATCTTTATAAGGGCGATGAATCGGGAAATCGAATTTAATGCCGTTTTTCAACAATTTTTCTTTTAATTTGGATCCTTTTTCTCCTTTCCAACAAGCGATTGCTCCTTCGTAAATGGAGAGGTTCTTATTGGGGATGACCTTATTTTTGTCGATGCCCATTATTTTCCCGTATCCTTCGCAAACCTTGCAGGCACCGTACGGGTTGTTGTAATTAAAGAAATGTGGGGACGGTTCTGCAAACTCAATTCCGTCTAACTCAAACCTGTTATTGAAGCGTTTTTGTTGGTTCCCCATGACATCAACCAGGCATTCTCCTTTGCTTTCTGAAAAAGCAGTTAACACGGAGTCTGCAACCCTTTTGCTGTTTTCTTCGTCTAAGGTATTAACAACGATACGATCAATTAGTACAAAAATTTCGCTTTCCGAATCTACATCTACACTTTTAGTCTTTAAGGGAATGTTTTCAAGGATATCTTCAATTTGCTGAAGTTCATTATCTAGCAATATTCGTGTGTATCCTTTTTGAAGCAAAAACTTTAGTGTTTGTTCTTTATCGTCAAATCTTTCTGGTTTGACAGGAGCAAGCAACTGAATTTTAGTCCCGTTGTCGAATTGTTGAATAAAGTCTACTACATCAGAAATCTGGTGTCTTTTGACTTGTTTACCAGAAACCGGAGAAAAAGTTCTTCCGGCACGAGCATACAAAATTCGGAGGTAGTCATAAATCTCGGTTAAGGAGCCGACGGTTGATCTGGTATTTCGGGTTGTCACTTTTTGTTCGATTGCAATAGCAGGGCAGATGCCTTTAATGTAATCGACGTCAGGTTTTTTCATTCGCATGAGAAACTGACGAGCATAAGAGGAGAGACTTTCCACATACCTGCGCTGGCCTTCTGCAAACAGGGTATCAATAGTAAGGGAAGATTTTCCTGAGCCTGATACACCAGTGACAACGATGAGGTTATTCTTAGGAAGTTCCACATCAATGTTTTTCAGGTTATTTGCACGAGCCCCTTTGATAAAAATTGAATTTTTTCTAAGCTCTTGTGAAATATTTTCAGATTTAGTTCGTTTAGACATAGATTGTTCTATTGATACAGCAGTTTTATCTTTTTAATGTAAAATTAATGTTAAAACTGTTATAGAGAGATTAATGTTGTTGCATTGAAACTATTTTTCAAATAACTTAAGCTTATTATTATTAATTACAAATAAAAAACAAATTTATAGCGATCAAAATTTTACACTTACTTAATCTCAAGTTTACATATTAATTGTACTGTTATGGAATATAAGAAGTTAACTGATCGCGAGCTCATCCACGCCTACCTAGGTGGAAGTGAAATAGCATTTGAAGTACTACTAACAAGACACAAAAGTAAAATTTATACCTCTATTTATCTCTTTGTTAAGGACGAAAGTTTAGCAAATGATATTTTTCAGGATACTTTTATTAAAATTGTTGATACGATCCGAAAAGGGAAATATAATGATGAAGGAAAATTTCTTCAGTGGGCGTTAAGAATTGGATATAATCTTTGTGTTGACAATCATAGAAGAACAAAAAGAGTTTCTTTTGTTGCATCTAGCGAAGAATTTGATATCTTTGATGTAATTCAGGATCCTTCGAGAAATGCTGAGTCTTCAATTATTAGGAGTCAAACGCACGAAAGAGTTAGAGAGATCATAGATCAACTCCCTGATGAACAAAAAGAAGTGTTGATTTTAAGGCATTATGCCGACCTTAGTTTTAAGGAAATTGCTGACCTAACGAGAGTGAGCATCAATACTGCACTCGGAAGAATGCGGTATGCAATTATCAACATGAGAAAAATTATAGAAGATAATGCAATAACTTTGCAATAAGACTTATTCCTATTTTAGGTGTAAATCTATGTTACTGCCCTGGTTCCCAAGCCGGGGCTTTTTTATTGTTTATACTTATATAATGCGGAATTTTACTTGAAAAACACCCCGTTTTCCTACTTTGGCACAACATATGAAGTAAGTTACAATAGTTGCTTAACGGCAAGTATTAGATTTTTTAGTATTATTGTAGCAAAATATAGATATGCAAGAAGAAATAGACTTTTATTTTGATGAATCCAAAGAAGCGATGGAGGCGACTCTAGTTCATTTGCAAAAGGAATTGTCTAAAGTAAGAACAGGAAAAGCAAGTACCAATATCTTTGATTCTGTAAAAGTAGAATATTATGGGTCTCCAACTCCAATTCGACAAATTGCGAATATTGGAACACTGGATGCGCGAACTATTAATATTCAACCTTTTGAGAAAAAAATGATTGATAGTATTGAAAGAGCTATTTTCGAAGCAAATCTTGGCCTGACGCCTCAAAATGATGGTGAAAACATTAGGATCACTATCCCAATGCTAACTGAAGAGCGTCGACTTACACTAGTCAAACAAGTGAAAGCACACACTGAAGAGGCCAAGGTTCGTATCCGTAATTCCCGACGTGAGTTAATGGACCTTCTTAAGAAAGCGGTAAAAGATGGTTATCCTGAGGATATGGGGAAAAAGGCAGAAGCCCAAGCTCAAAAACTAACAGATGATATGGGGAAGAAGGCGGATGATTTGGCAGTGATTAAGGAGAAGGATATTATGACGGTTTAGATTAGTGATTAATGGTTAGTGTTTAGTGGTTAATTATTGACGTAAAGTCGATTTTTGAAGAACTTTTAATCATATTGAGGGCATTAGCAATGTGTGTGGTTTGCTGTTATTGTTCGTTTTTGCCTTGACGCAAAAAGAACCAAAAAAAATCATCCTGAAAGCTTTCGCAGATATAAACTGTTTTGACAGCCCGGTCGGTCCGCTCAAACACTGGTTCGCAAGCCCGGTACAGTTCGGCTCTCCCATATTGTTGCTTCATGGGATTTTATCATTTTGCAATACATATTTTATTTTGTTTTTATTTGATTGAATTTAAACAAAATAGGACTTTCTGGAGTGGACTCAGTGTTTAATGATTAATTATTTGACGTAAAGTCGATTTTTGAAGAACTTGATCATTTTGATGGTATTTGCAATGTGTGTAGTTTGCTATTTATTTATGTTCATTTTTTTCTCACCTAAAACAAACCTAAAGTTACAAGCACAAACTATCTTAGGAAAATTGTAAATCAG
>ENA-ORXR01001471-ORXR01001471.1-marine-metagenome-genome-assembly--contig:-NODE-1471-length-24932-cov-19.363951_pt1 | contig 24932 bp, 15 predicted proteins | sample MGYA00237866_ERZ511479 | MGnify/ENA metagenome assembly ERZ511479 | reverse complement strand
AAATATCCATGTTCAGCAAAGGAATTCGCCTTGCGACTCGCGTATAATGGCTCACCCTATTTTTGTCGAACACCACCGAAATCTCAAATGATTATAAAATTTCACTGAATGTCGAAAACACAAATGATAAACACCGTACTGATTGCCAATCGCGGCGAAATAGCCTCTCGTGTCATTCGCACCTGTCGCAAAATGGGCATCCGCAGTGTTGCCGTTTTCTCGGAAGCGGATAAGGATTTGCCCTATGTTGGTGAGGCAGATGTGGCGATACATATCGGAGAGGCAAGTCCGGCGGAGTCGTATTTGAATCAGGAAAAAATCATCGAAGTAGCCCAACAAAACGGCGCAGACGCGATACATCCCGGTTATGGTTTTTTATCTGAAAATGCCGGATTTGCAGAACGGTGCGCGACAGCAGGACTCATTTTTATCGGACCTAATGTGCAGGCAATCAAGGCGATGGGTTCGAAGTCAGCAGCCAAACGGCTCATGCAGCAGCACGATGTCCCGACCATTCCGGGCTATCAAGGCAGCGAACAATCCAACGAACGCCTAGGCAAGGAAGCCGCCCAAATCGGTTTCCCCGTACTACTCAAAGCAACAGCAGGTGGCGGTGGCAAAGGCATGAGAATTATACGCAAAGCGGCTGAAATCGACGCAGCTATAGAAGCCGCCAAGCGCGAAGCACAAAACGCTTTTGGTGACGATGAAATGATTATCGAAAAATATATCGAATCGGGGCGGCACATCGAATTTCAGATTTTTGGCGACCAACATGGCAATGCCATTCATATTCTCGAACGCGAGTGCAGCATCCAACGCCGCTATCAGAAAGTCATCGAAGAAAGCCCTTCGCCGATAATGAGCGATGCCCTTCGTACAGAAATGGGTGCATCGGCAGTAGCGGCTGCAAAGGCATTGAATTACGATAATGCGGGTACAGTAGAGTTTATTTTTGATGAACCGTCGGGCGCGTATTATTTTCTCGAAGTGAATACCCGCCTGCAAGTCGAACATCCTGTTACAGAGGAAGTTACAGGCTTGGATTTGGTAGAAATGCAAATAGAATCGGCGATGGGTTTGCCCTTGCGTGTCACGCAGGCGGATGTGCAGTCGCGTGGCTACGCGATAGAGGCGCGGCTCTACGCCGAAGATGCTGCGAATGACTTTTTGCCCGTTTCGGGTACGGTATCACGCTTCGAAATACCGGATGTGGAAGGGCTGCGTGTGGAGACCGCCATACGTTCCGGCTCACAGATTTCGATGTATTACGACCCGATGATTGCGAAGCTGATTGTATGGGATACGTATCGTGTAGCTGCCTTGCGAAAGATGCGTTATGTATTGCGAAATCTCGTTTGTTTGGGAATGACAACCAATCAGGATTTTTTGATTCATCTTTTAGAAAATGCTGATTTTCAAGAAGGTAAATACGATACACATTTTATCGAACAAAAAATCGACCTCAATAAAATTACCGAAACCAAAGCCAGTCACGCCCCCGCAGCCGCACTCGTGTGTACGATATTCAATTGGCATTTAAGAGAAAAAAACAGAACGCAACTAAAATCTATTCCCTCCGGCTGGCGCAATAATTTTTACGAACATCAGCGCGATATTTATCATTTTGAAGAACAAAAAATCGAAATAAAATATCGTTTCCAACACGGTAAGTTTGCAATTTTAATTAATGAAAAAAATCACAGTGTAAAATTTATTTCCTGTGATAATCACACACTCTGTATTGAAGTGGACGGACAGCGGCAGTATTTTCACATTAGTAAAAATAAAAATAATTATTTCGTTCATAATGAAATGCTTGGTGTGATTGATTTGGTGTTGCAAGAAAGATTGCCACGAAAAGAAGTCGAGCGCGTACAAGGCGAATATCTTGCGCCGATGCCTTCACAGGTCATCAAAGTTTTGGTAGAAGCGGGAGTGAAAGTGAAAGTAGGGGAGGGGCTTGTCGTCCTTTCTTCCATGAAAATGGAAAATACGATTTGTGCAGAAGAAGGCGGCTTGGTAGAGGAAATTTATGTGGCGGAAAATACGAATATTGAGGCGGGTACGGTGTTGTTGAAGTTAGAAACGTAGAACGGTGCTTCCAGCCCGTTCCTTGCGTTAGTTTTGTACTAAAGGAACGAACAGGAATGTCCGTGTTACGTTAAAAGCTCCCCTGCAAACCCACCATAAAATTACGCCCTGCCGCGCTCACGCCCGATGAGAAGGGACGATAATGCTTATCCAAAATATTCTCTATACCAAAAGTAAATCTGAATTGCTTGGTCAACTGATGCGAGGCATAAAAGTTAAGCGTGTACCATGTAGGCGTACCCGTCGGAGTGGCTTTATCGAAATTATCTGAAGAAGTGTCAGAATATGTTGCGAGGGCTTTTTTGCCGTTGAAACGCGAAATAAATTCAAGCCGCGTTTTTTCTTTTTGATAATTCAGGCTTAATAAACCATATAAAGGTGGAATATGTGCAAGCGGACCGCCATCCGAAATATTGTGTCCGAAGGTGTAATTGATGCTGCCTTTGAATTGCAAATCGTCTCGCAGATTCGCCAATAGGGTGGCAGAAGTTCCATAGATAAAGGCTTCTCCGGCGTTGATATTCGTTTGAATGGTATCGAAAGCACCATCATAATAAATCGTCAATTCACCGCTTTGCAGAGAGTCGCGACGTTGGACGATGGCATCAAAAAGGTAGGTATAAAAATACGTTCCACTCACACGAACTTTGTTGTTGAAATTCTTGGCGAGCGAGAGTTCGGCATTAAGTGACTTTTCGGCGGTGACACCATCGGGGTCGGAGGTCGGGAGTATAACAAAGCCATTTTTTGAGCGAATTTTACCAACATCATCCACATTAGGTGCGCGAAAGGCATTGGAGGCTACGGCGTGTACGTGGTAGCCTTTACCCATATCCCAAGCCATACCTACGCTACCGGTAAACGCAGGGGTGCTAAGCGAAATTTTGCCGTCTTGATAGGGTGCACGAATGAAGGTCGTATCTATAAAACGCGACGACAAGGTAATATTTGAATACCGTACACCACCCATAAAATTTAAGCCTTTGTGAATATTGGCATTGAGGTTGGTATAAATAGCAAAACCCGTCATGTTACTGCCACCATCGGGGTAGCGTGTAGGTAAGCGATTGTCAAATTCACCCGTAGAAAGGTCTTCGCGCTCGGCGGTGGAATTAACCCTGTTATAAGTAAATTCGCCACCATAAAGTACTTTCATGCCGGGAAAAATCTGCTTATTCAAATCAGCATTAAAAGAGTAAACATAGACATCTTCGTAGCGATAATTTTTCCAGACATTATCAAAATTACGCGTAATCCTATTCTCATCAATTTTTTGAAAAGCTGCTATCAGTCGCGCTTCATCAAAAATATTATTCGTACTGCGAATATCGCTAGAAAGAGCAGCCATCAGGCGCGATTGCGGACCGTAATTCCACTCTGCAAATTTGAAACTAAAAAAAGGCGGATCTTCTGTCAAATTGCCTTCGGTGAGTTGGTCGTATCGTGGTACATCCGTTGTGCTAGAGTATTGGAGGTTGAGCATGAGGTCAATATCTTTATGGACTTTAAAGCGTGTTTTTTGCGTGACATCCAATCGCCCGTATGCTGTTCCGATTTGTCGAAATGGATTGTCGTTTCTTAAAATGGTGTCGCGGTCATTGATTTGTGCAACGTATAATGGAAGCTCACCGTAACCTTCAGGATGCTTGCGATTCTTTACTTTTCCGGCTAATAAATCATCAAAATCCGAATAAGAAACACTCAAGAGTGTTGCCCATTTTTCATTACCAAAATTAGCATTTGCGTGTACGGTTTTTTCTAAATTGGCAGATGCAAAGCGAGTCATAGTATTGACTTCCCATTGCTTGTCGCCTTCGGCATGATATTTTGGCATTTTGGTGTAAAAGTGCATCACACCACCCAGTGCATCACTTCCATAAATGATAGAAGCCGGTCCATACACGATTTCTGTGCGGTCAAGTGTTGCATTGTCTATACTAATCACATTTTGAAGGTGCCCGGCGCGATAAATGGCATTATTCATACGCACACCATCCAATACAATCAATATTTTATTGGCTTCAAAACCACGAATAATCGGGCTACCGCCGCCCATTTGGCTTTTTTGCACAAATACGCTGCCGGTATTCGCCAACATATCCGCCGAAGTTTGCGGATTGCTAAATTCGACATCCTTACTGCTAATAACTTCCACGACGGGCGGGATGTCATCAGAGCGTTCCATGTGCTTACTTACTCCATATACGATTGCTTCACCCAAAGTGGTAACCGAAGATTTCAGATAAATACGGTTGCCCCGCTTACGAATGTCTTTGACAGACATCTTGATTTCGTCAAAGGAAAGGAAATTAAAAAACAAGGTATCGGAAGGAGCAACGCCGCTAATATCTGCTTGCCCTTTTTCGTTAGTAAATGCTGTAAAATTTCTAGAAATATTATAGATATTGACTCCGGGAAGCGGGTCATTGACATCTGCATCCAAGACCGTCACTATATTCTCATCGAAAGGTATCACAGGGTCATTGGCATATGCAAATGCAGATACCAAGACCATCGCCACAAGCAGACTTAATTCTTTGATAGACAATTGTTTATTGATTTTATATTTAAATGATTTTTGATTTTTGATTGATTGAGACATAAAATTAACATGATATTATATCAATCGAAAATCAAAAATCAAAAATCAAAAATCTTTGGGGAGTTGAATTCTAAATGTTGTTCCTTTATTGAGTGCTGATTCTTTTACAAAAATCCTGCCAGAGTGGTAATTTTCGACAATGCGTTTGGTGAGTGAAAGCCCTAAGCCCCAGCCACGTTTTTTGGTGGTATATCCGGGCTGAAAAACGGTTCTCAATTTACCGGGAGAAATGCCTTTTCCGGTATCAGAAATGTCAACGTAAAGATATTGTTCATCCTCAAATACTTCTCCGCTGATATTGCCTGTTCCATCCAGTGCATCCAAAGCATTTTTCAATAAATTTTCCAAAACCCAATCAAAAAGTGGCGGGTTGATGTGGGCTTGCAGGGGTACTTGAGCAGTGTCGGGATAGTGAAATTCGACATTTTTTGGAGCGCGGCGTTTCATGTATTTAAAGGTACTTTCGAGGGTTTCATAAATATTGACGGGTTCGAGCGTAGGCTTCGAGCCAATCTTGGAAAAACGCTCGGCGATGAGTTCGAGCCGCCCAACGTCTTTGCGAAATTCTTTCAAGATACTTTGTTGATATTCATCGCCTTCGGCGGCTATTTTGAGGTGTTCGTGCCATGCGACCATTGAGCTGATAGGTGTGCCGAGTTGGTGCGCCGTTTCCTTTGACATACCTACCCACACTTGGTTTTGCTCTGCGCGTCGTGCAGAGCTAAAAGCCCAGTATCCGACCAAAAGAAATAAGGCAATTAAGCCGAGTTGAATGAAAGGGAAATACTGTAATAAGGTCAGTAAGCGCGTATTTTTGTAGTACAAATAATTGACGACACCATAATTTTCAATCTTTATCGGTTCGTTGGCTTGCTTCATGATTTCGAGTTCTTTCTGGAGGTAAGCATCGGTACGTTCGCGGTTGGCGGGAAGGTTGGTGTCATATTGGATGTTGCCGAGTTCGTCGGTGAGGATGGCGGGAATAGTTTTGTTGCCAATGAGGATATTAGATACAAAAGTCAAACCCTTTGTTTCGTTGAGTACGGTTGAAGCATGTACGGCATCCGCCCAAAGTTTGACTTTGGTACGCTCTTCTATGGCAATTTGCTGTGCAATTTGATTGGTATAAACCAATGAAATCAACACAATCGTCAAGCCTGCTAAAACAAGCATTAATTTCCAACGTGATTTTTTTTGATAGATATCCATGGTGGTGAGTTGTTGAGTTGATGAGTTGATGAGTTGTTGAGTTGATGAGTTGATGAGTTGTTGAATTGTTGAGTTATCGTATTTTTTGCTTCGCAAAACACAACAACTCGATAACTCGACAATTCAACAACTCAACAACTCATTCCCCCTTTTTACGTAGATATCTTATGAAGCCTAATGTGAGCGCAAGAACGGCGTCCGTTTTTTGATGAAGTAATTGAATATCATCCGGTTGTAAGTAAGATAAATCTTCAAAAACATAAAGCATACTTTTGACTTCTCTCGCGGAACTTTGAGCAATATCCAAAAATCGAATAAATTCCTTATCACTAAACCGTCCAAAGCCTTCTGCGATGTTATTCATAGAGGATAATGCCGTTCTTCTAAATTGACTTTTGGTGTCTCTATCTGTTTTGAGTTTACCTTTTTCACTCAATAGAAATGCTGTTTTGACTAATTCGCGTGAAGCCTGCCAACATTTCAAGTCTTCAAATTTTTTAAAATCAGACATGGGAATCAATGTTATTTTTAATGATAATGGGGTGTTGAGTTGTCGAGTTGTCGAGTTGATGAGTTGTCGAGTTGTCGAGTTGTCGAGTTGATGAGTTGTCGAGTTGTCGAGTTGATGAGTTGTCGAGTTGTCGAGTTGTTGTGTTTTTTTGCTTCGCAAAACTCGACAACTCATCAACACAACAACTCATCAACTCATCAACTCGACAACACAACAACTCGACAACACAACAACTCGACAACACAACAACTCGACAACTCGACAACTCGACAACTCATCACTCCCCGTCCTGCAATTCGGTAGGTTCATAGAGGGCATCTACGGCGAGTTCGCGGCTCACTTCGCGGCGGATTTGCTCGTATTTTCGCCCCAATCCTGAATCCAAGACGCGGTTATAATTTCTTTTTCCGTATTTAAAATCGTATTCGTCGAGTGTGCCGAATACGTGTGTGTAAATGTTGATAAAGCCTTTCTTTTTGGCTTTGAGGGGCTTACGATTTGGGTTAAATCGTTTGAATTTATTCATCAGTGTTTGCCCGCCGTTCACTTTGATGAGGTAGTCCATTTTATGGTCAACGGTATGTCTGCCGGAGAAAGTCATGTTTGTGGCATTACTTTGAATAAACATCGTGGGAATGTAAAATGTATTATTTTTTAAGGCAAATTGATTTTTTGTATTAGAAAATTTTATTCTGCGTAAATCTTGTAATTTGATGTATTTAGAAAAATCTTCGAGCATTTTAAAACCCACTAATTCACCGTCCGTTAATTCTACATCAGAAAGTACCGTTAATTTATCACTCAAAAACTCTCCTGCCTCATCCCACTTTGCATCAATTTTGATTTTCGCATCGAGTGTACCGCGTATATTTTTATCAGTCAAATAATCTTGTCCGAAATTTTCTGCTTGTTTGAAAAATTGTCTTGCGTCAATATCCTCACAGTAAATCATGGTGGTCAGGTCGGGTTCTTCGTCAAAAGTAACGTCGCCACGTAGCGTAAAATTGCCTTTCATTGCATCGACTTTTACATTGCGGATTTTGAGTTTGCTATCTGCGAAGATAAGTTGTCCGGTCAGATTTTCGGCTTCTATTTTCCGGTAATTTACCTCATCAATATTCGCTTCAAATGTACCATCCAACAATGCGAAAAAATCTTCGTTTTGTGCTACTTCGTTTTGCTTCAATGAATCATATTCTGCTTCCGGCACATCTCCTTCGTCAATATCCAAAGATGCCATGTCAATCAATTGGTCGATGTCGAGTGATTTGCCGTTTAATATGGCATTAAATTCGAGTTGCGCTTTTTTTGTATTTAGTGAATCTTTGAAGAAAACGGGGATGAGGTTTTCGAAATCACCTGTAATCGTCAGGTCAGTACCGGGTCCGGTAATGTTCACATCTTTTACGGAGAGTTTATTATTGTGCATACTCAATTCACCTGCTTCAAATGTGACAGATTTTCCGTTCATTTCCAATTCAAAATCATTAAAATTCATTACTGATTTTGCATCCACGCGACCTATGGCATAAGGGTCAATCATATCTCGATATTTCCCCGAAAGAGAAAACTCTTTCACCTCAAAAAGACCACTACCGTCTTCGATAATCGGCAAATTGAATAAATCGTGAACGGCATCCATAGAAATGTTGCCCTTAAAATCAAAATCAATATCGGGGTCGTCGAGATTCACGGCTTTGATATTCATCGAAATGGGTTCGCCGCGCAATTTTGCCGAAAAATCGGGCATACTGAAAGCACCGTTTTGGGGCTTGCTACCGCCATTGTCAAAGATCGCATTGAATGAAGCATCTTTTAAGGCATAATCCAAGCGTGGCGAGGTGATTTTTCCGTCGTCCAATCCAAATTCGATATTCGTCCAGGGCGTATTGAGCGCATCGTATCTGCCTTTGACAAACGATTTGAAAAAGAACCTTCCCGTACTTTCAAAATCACCAAATGGCTTGCCGTACTGTATAGGTAAAATTCCCAAGACAGAACTCAAGCTACAATCTTCTCCCTTGATAGTCAGGTCATAATCCGTAGCGTTTTCCTTTGATTCAATCGTACCATCTACGATAAATGTATTGGCATTATCGACTTCCAACACCATATCGCGGAGTTGGTAAATACCATTTTCGAGGTCGGTATCCATCTTGCCTGCGTAGTCGAGTTCTTTGCCGGTGAGGTATCTTTCGCCTTTTATTTCGATGTAATTGGAGAAGATATTACTTTTGCAATTTAATACGAATTTTTCATTGGAAAATTCGCCTGAAATATCCGCACTTTTGATGTCCATAACGACTTCCTGCTTGGTGATTTCGTCAATGTAAATCAGTTCGATATTATTGAGCGTCGCGCGTTTTAGTGCCAAGTCAAATTTGGCATTACTGCTACTCGTTTCTCCCGTATCTTTGAATATATCGTAACTCGCCCTGCCTTTTTTGTCAATCAAAACACTCATCGACGCATCATTGACATCAATGGAATTTATCTTGTATGTTCCACTCAATAAACTCATCGAAGCAAAGCGCAGCGAAAGGTCCTGTGCCTGTAAAAATGTACCGCTATTTGAGTGACCGCCTTTCATTTTGACGCCTTCTAATGTGACACCCGCTTCAGGGAAATATTTGATTAATGATAAATCGACATTTTCGATGCGAAGGTCGTTTTTGAGGCTTTTATTGAGTTCGCGCACGAAGAGTTCGCCGACTTGGTCTTCAAAGAACGCCGCAATGACGACCATAGCCAACAAGACCGTACCAATGAGGATACCGAAAAAGGATAAAATTTTGCGAAGCATGATTGATTTTTTGCGAATTTAATACAATAAGTTTAAGTTTAAGATGAAGTTTGGGTTTAATTTCTGTCTATTGTGCTACTTGTTGTTATATCATTGAATTATCGGTGGAAAAACAGTATATTTGTAGTATTATTTTCAAGGAAAAACAATAATTATGAGTGCAGTTCAGGCATTAAAAAAGCAGGAAATTCAAACGGCTGTGACGATAAAATCTGTCAAGATTGAAAAGCTGTTTGAGATTTTTGATTACGATATTGAGTTTGCAGAGGGGGAAAATGTGTTGATTTTGACAGGACCGAATGGGTTTGGGAAGACGACTATTTTGAGGATTTTATATACGTTATTTAGTTGTCAAAGTGAGAGCCTTCTTTCGTCATTTTTAGCTCCACATCCTTTTAATTTTTTTGAAAAACTTGATTTTAATAGAATTTCAATCTCACTAAATAACGATAATGTAATTGAGATAAAGAAAACATCAGCAAAACCTAACTTATCATTTGCTTTTTATGATAATAATGGTCAATTAATTGATGATGAGCTTAATATAATTAATGGAAATTATCAATTCTCAAAAAGAAGTTATGAGATTCTCAACTCCGTTAAAGTTTACCTTATAAAAGAACAACGTTTACGCAAGGAAATTACCATTGAAACCGGAGACAGCTACTATGATTATACGGAAGAAGCAGTGATTGAAGACAGCTATAATTATGGGGAAACACAAGTTATTGAGGATAGCATAAAAATATATTCGCAAGAATTGAGAGATGTTTTTTATAATTCTGTCAAAAAATCCTACACCATTTCACAAGAAATTGATTTCAGTTATCCCATGCGGTTAATTTCCGAAAAAAGAAAAATCACAAAAGGAGAGTATAATAAACGATTTGAAATTTTAAGAGAAAAACAACACAAACTCATCAAATACGGTTTATACGAAAAACAATCAACACTTGAATATAGTGAAGCAGACGCAAAAGCCTTATTAGTCTATTTGGATGATTTAGAAAAAAAGTTATCTGTGTTTGATAAACTATTGGAAAAACTTGATTTATTCACAGAGATTCTGAATAAACGCCGTTTTACCTTTAAATCTATAAAAATCAATCGCGAAAAAGGATTTTACTTTGAAACTTCAACTGGTAAAGAACTACAAATGAACGAATTATCTTCGGGCGAACAACATTCGGTGGTTTTATTATACGAATTGATATTTAACACCACCCCAAACACATTAGTCTTAATTGATGAACCAGAAATCTCTCAACACATCACATGGCAAAAAGAATTTGTCAGAGATTTACTAAGGATAATTGAAATTCAAAATTTCCAAGTCATGATAGCCACACATGCCCCTGCGATTGTTAATGGTCGTTGGGATTTGGTGTACAATTTAGGGAAAGACATCTGATGAACCACAAGAAAGATATTACTTACCAAGACAGGCTGGACGAACTCAGACTTGACATCTCACATCCTAATAATCAAGGAATTAATTTTGTATTGGTAGAAGGAGACAGCGACATCCGCCTGTTTAGAAAGTTGTTTGATTCGGAAAAATGCAAGGTCGAATACATACCCGGCGGTAAATTCAAAGTAGAAGAATGTGTAAGCGAATTACTACAAAAATACGCGCTAATCGTAGGTATTTTAGATGCTGATTTCAGTCATTTAGAGGAAACGAAGGAGGATAAAACCAATGTTTTTCTGACCGATTACCACGATATTGAAATGACGATGTTAGCACAAGATGACGTGCTGCATACGATTTTGTTTGAATATACCGACATTCACAAGAACAATCATCATACATTTTGCGATAATATTTTGGAAACTATCGAACAAATCAGTTATTTGAAATGGCTCAATGAACGCGAAAATCTCAGGCTAACCTTCAAAAAAGTGGGTTTCCAAGACTTGATTTCTATTTCTAATTTCCGTCTTCATTTTAATGAATATTTATCTCGCGTCTTAGCCAAATCTAATGATGCAATCACGAAAGATAAAGTTCAGATTTTCGAAAAAATATATGAATTAACCCAATTAAATCCCGACCTTTTTCACCTCACAAACGGACATGATGCCCTTTTGGTTTTTACCAAATATTTTAGAAGTAAAGGAAACAAAGGACTTAGCGACAGCAATGTTGCGCGAGTATTCAGAGCAGCATTTACAGACGCTCATTTCCGGGAAACTAACTTGTACAAATCTCTGTCAGAATGGGCAACTGAAAACAATACCAAATTATTTGTAACAGCAGAATAACAAAACACATCTTAGTAGTCAGTCAAGTTAATAGTGTCGGGTAACGTGATACTTCCTGTTTGCTCTGCGTTAGGAATGTGTATAATATGCGGCGCGAGCCGGGAACATCGCACTACGTTTTCTTGAATCCCATGCAAAAAAACCTTAAATTTACCATATCATAAATCAGCAAAAATGAATACAGCTAAAAAATTACGCTCGGATATTATAGAGATGCTACCGCAGGTGGATGCTGTTAAGATATTGGAAAATATTCATCATCAACTCGAAATTGCGGCGCAGTTTGAGGCGTATTATAAGCAGTGGAAAGCGGAAACTGTATTCGAATCAAATGGTAGAAAAGTATTGGAAAATGCTCATTATCAAAAGATTATCAATATGGGAGAATTGGCTGTACCTTTGATTTTGGAGAAATACGTACAGGCGAATGACCATTGGTCTTACGCATTGAGAAATATTACAGGAATTAGCCTCAATGAAGCCACTCATAATGGCAATTTGGAAGCCATCAGAACGGATTGGATTGAATGGGGCGTTAAAAACAATTTGATAGATGCACCGGAGTTTTCCAAATGAATTTCCAAATTCTGTCCAAGAACCTTTCCTGATTACGAGTCCGCAAGATGTACGTTATAATTGCATTGCATGGGCTTTTGGAGATAACGAAAAGTTTTATTGGCCCTCTGATTTACCGGAATATTTTTGGCCCAAAAATGTCAAAAAAGAGGAATCTGTTGATGCCTTTATTGGGCTTTATAAATCCATTGGTTATACAAATTGCGAAGACGGAGAGCCGGAAAACGGACATGAAAAAATCGCTATTTTTGCATTAGACGGCGAACCAAAACATGCTGCCCGACAAATCTCAGACGGACTCTGGACGAGCAAACTCGGCTCGCATGTGGATGTCACGCACACGATACATGCAATGGAAGGAGGCATGTACGGAAATGTAGCACAGTACATGAAGCGAAAGGCAGGGTTACTTGCTTGACTTCCCCTTCACCACCACATTTCCAATCAAAGCCACTACAATAACAAAAATCCCCAACAAAGCCACCCACGACTGCTCTTCTCCGAAAATTATCCATGCAAATAATATCGTAAAAACCACTTCTGCATATTTGAACGGGACAATTAAATTCGTTTCTGCGGCTTGCATCGCTTTGGTCATCAAGACTTGTGCGACGTAGCCTATCAAACCCATACTTAATAGTGTAATCCATTCTATACCAATCGGTTGTTTCCAATAAAACAGACAAATTATTCCGCTGATAATCGTACAAACGGTCAGAAAATAATTGACGACTACAACGGGATGTTCCGAATCGCCGATTTTACGAATAATCACATACACCACGCCACTAAAGCATGCTGAAGTCAAGATAATCACCAAGCCAATAAGCGACAAACGGCTATCAAAACCTTTCAGCAAAACCACTCCTGCAAAAGCTGCCGCTAAGAATAGCCATTGCAATTTTTTGACCCGTTCACCAAGAAAAATGACCGCCAAAGCTGCTGCAAAAAATGGTGACAAATACCGCAAAGCCGCCGCCGTACCCAAGGGCATAATCTGAATGGCTTTGTAGTATAAAACCATTGAGGTCAAACCTACCAATGCTCTCACCATCAATATTTTAGGATTGTTGCCGAGTACCGGGATACCCTGCCACGCGAGTACGGACATCGCACATACTACCGTACCAATTGACCGGAAAAATACGATTTCGAAGGCAGGTAAATGATGGACAGATAAAGCAATCATATTCATCACTGTAAAACACAATGCAGCAGCGAGCATGAAAATGATAGGTTGTAAATGGTCAGTCATGGAGCAAAGATAAAGATTCGTATTTTGTTTTACCGAAATATGAAAAACTACTTTTTTCCTGCTATCATTATCCTTAAATTTGCGTCCTAAAAATTAACAAAGATGTCAGTAGAAAACCTATCTATTCAACAAACTAACTTCGAACTCAAAGGACAAACCAAATTTTACAGAGGAAAAGTACGTGATGTATATTCCGTTGGTAAGCATTTGGTGATGGTAGCCAGTGACCGTATTTCTGCCTTTGACCATGTATTGCCACGACCCATTCCGTATAAAGGTCAGGTATTGAATCAAATCGCCGCGAAGTTTCTCGAAGCGACGAAGGACATCGTACCAAACTGGGTGCTGTCCGTTCCCGACCCCAATGTAGCGATTGGCGTCAATTGCGAACCTTTTATGGTGGAAATGGTAATACGCGGCTACCTCACGGGACATGCGTGGCGCACGTACAGGTCGGGTAAGCGCGTGCTGTGTGGCGTGCCTTTACCGGAAGGTATGAAAGAAAATGACCGCTTTCCCGAACCCATACTCACGCCCACTACAAAGGCGATGGAAGGGCACGATGAAGATATTTCCCGCGAGGAAATTCTCGCACAAGGCATTGTAAGTGAGTCGGATTATGTACAATTGGAAAACTTCACGCGAGGCTTATTCAAACGCGGTACAGAGATGGCTGCCAAGCGCGGTTTGATTCTCGTAGATACCAAGTACGAGTTCGGAAAAGTAGGCGATAAAATTTACCTGATTGACGAGGTGCATACACCCGACAGTTCGCGGTATTTTTATCTTGATGGCTATGATGCACGACAAGCGGCAGGCGAGAAGCAAAAGCAATTGTCCAAAGAATTTGTCCGGGAGTGGCTGATGGCAAACGGCTTTCAAGGCAAAGAAGGACAAACCATGCCTGTGATGCCCGATGATTTTGTAAATAGCGTGACCGACCGCTACATCGAATTATACGAAAAAATTACAGGTGAATCATTTCAAAAAGCTGATAATAAAGATGTTATGCAGCGTATAGAGTCGAATATTGAGTCGGCTTTAGTAGAGCTGACATAATAGAATAAGGCAATTGGCAGGCATTCCAGAAATGCCTGCCAATTTCAGGAATTTCCCACCAATATCTAATCTCCCGAATTTAGCCATTTTCATTTCTCGCATAATATTCCGTTTAAGGCATTTAATAAGACTTTTTTAGTGGAAAAAAATTTCTTTTTCCCAACAATATTTTCATACCTTTGTTAGAGTAGCATAGAATAGCATAGCCTTGTATATGTACGATGCTTGTATATAGATTTCGCCGAAGATAGATTGACACTTGCGCTTGAACTTAAAAATGAGTGTAGTACGAAAAATACGGGAATTAGAAGATGTGGCTTTGCTATCCAAGCATGAGCAATTGGTCAAGGGTATTATCAATGCGATTGATGAAGAGGACTTGGTGCAAGGAAGTATGTTGCCCTCCGTAAATGTCATGGTACGCGAGTTGGGATTTGCAAGGAAAACCATCGTGAAAGCATACAGCGAATTGAAGGACAGAGGCATCATCGAATCCAAAAACCGCTTGGGCTATTTCGTAGCGCATACAGCTACCACTCAAACGATAAAAGTCGCGCTTTTGCTCTATGCTTTTCATACATTTCAAGAGGTATTTTACAATACATTTCGGGAAGCGGTAGGCGAGAATGTACAAATAGATGTGTTTTTTCATCATAATAATTTTGAAGTCTATGAACAAACTTTGACCAACATCACCGACCGCTACGGCATGTATGTCATTGCCCCGATTTCCCATAAAAAAAATAAAATATTACTCGGAAAAATTTCCCCCAACAAACTACTGATAGTCGATAGATACGAACAACTCGAAAGCGATTATTCGTATGTCTCTCAGCATTTTGAAACACCCACCCACCTTGCCCTCGAAACATTAAAAAAGCAACTGAAAAACTTTGATGAAATCATTTTGTTTTTCAAACATCAATCGGATTATCCGATAGGTATTTTGAAGGCATTTGAAACATTCACCAAACAACATAATATCAAATCAAAAGTGCTGAATCGCTACTCCACAAATGTCTTAAAAAAAGGCAAAGTCTATTTTACGATAGGCGATATTGATTTATGGGAATTATTAAAAGATTGTAAAAAACAAAATATACAAATCGGTGAAGAAGTCGGTATTATTTCACATAATGATTCACCCGTCAAAGAAATTATATGCGGCGGCATCACCACGATTTCAACGGATTTCGCATTAATGGGAAAACAAGCCGCCGAATTTGTTTTACATCGAAAAAAAACACAACAAATTATACCAAGTAAATTATTACAACGCGCTTCTCTATAACGTAACACAGACATTCCTGTCTGTCCTCAAAACTCACCTTGCATTTTCAAAATGCAAGGTGAGTTTTAAAGAAACAAAATATAAAATGCCCCCTGATTTGTAGAGAAAATTCATGAATTTTCTCTACAAATCAGAATCAATTATTTTAAATAACCAAACAACTTTAAGTTTAATTTAGGTTAAACGTAAAAATCTAACGATCAATATTTTACATCATTTTAAACTTAAACTTAAACTTAGACTTAAACTTAAACTTACTATCTATATGATGAGAATATTACATCTGCAATCAAGACGACCACATATAAGGCGTATGCTATGGTTGTTTTTAATGCTACCCATGCTAGCGATGGCATCACCCGGTGCCACTGTCACAGGAACGGTCATCGACTCCGATGGCTTCCCACTGATTGGGGTCAACGTGGTCATCCAAGGCACCACCACCGGCACCACTACCGACCTCGACGGCAACTACTCTATCGACGCACCCGAAGACGCAATTTTGGAGTTCTCCTACATTGGTTTTCAGACGATTAGCGAGCCTGTCAATGGTCGCTCCGTCCTTGACATTACCATGCGTGGCGATTCCGAATTACTCGATGAAGTCGTCGTAATCGGCTACGGCATACAGCGCAAAAGCGACCTCACTGGTTCGGTTGCCCAAATCGACGGTGCCGACCTTCAGAATGTCGTCGTCGGTAATGCGACTTCAGCCCTGCAAGGCAGAATGGCGGGTATTCAAGTCGAAAATTTCGGCGGACAACCCGGCGGCGAAGCCAACGTTTTTGTACGTGGCGTTAGTTCGTTGACCAACTCGTATCCTTTATATGTGATAGACGGTACATTTGCCGACAACATGCGCTACCTCAATCCGAAGGACATCGAATCCATTGAGGTGTTGAAAGATGCTTCGGCGGCGGCGATTTACGGTTCGCGTGCGGCGAATGGCGTTGTACTCGTCACCACCAAACGCGGTAAGGCAGGCGCACCACGCATCAACGTGGATGTACGCGCAGGTATCGACACGCCGAGTAAAATGCTCGACTATCTGAACGGTTCTCAATTTGTAGAATATCGTAATCAATTGGAAGCCAACGACGGTACAGGCTTCGTAGTAGCTGACAATGGTGTAAGTACCGATTGGCAAGACCTTTCGCTCAATAATGGCGCGGTGCAGGATTACGGCATCTCCACTTCCGGCGGTAGCGAAAATTCTTCCTATTTTATTTCGGGCAATTATTTCAACCAAGACGGTATTCTTATTGGTTCAGGCTTCGAGCGATTCAATGCCCGTGCCAACAGCTATTTCAAAATCGGACGCTTGACCATCAACGAGTCACTTTCCCTTTCTTCTTCCGAATTGCAGGAAAATAATTGGTTTGGTTTTGAAGGTTCTACTGCACCGATTTTGCAGGAAAATGTACCTGAAAATGACGGCGGTTTTGAAGCACCAAGTGCAGAATTACACAATTTTGGTGGTACTAATAAATACGCCCTCGCGACACTCGAAGACAATAAATTACTCGCCCGAAACCTACTTGGAAATGTCAATGTAGGCTTCGAAATCGTTGATGGTCTCACAGCAAAAGTCAACATCGGTGTGGATTATCTCAATACGACAAGAACCACCTTCATGCCGACTTATTTTATGAGTTCGACAGATGCCTCAAGAAATACCAACGACCAAAACGACCTCACGGATGCACGTACCGAATCTACGCTTTTCCAAGTCGAACCGACCTTGAATTATACCAATGATTTCGGCAAAAGTCGTGTCAATGCAGTCGTCGGTTACGGTCAATTAAAACGAGACATCAGCTCAATGGCTATCTATGCTCAAAACCTTCCGAGCAACGATATTCGAGTCATCGCAGCCGCCAGTCCCGATTTTATTCAGAATACAGGCGGTGGAAATATTACCAGCGTATTACAATCCGTTTTCGGACGTGTAAATTATGTTTTTGATAATAAATATATGCTAACGGGTACAGTGCGTCGTGATGCTTCTTCCAAATTTGCAGAAGAGAATCGTGTAGGTGTATTTCCTTCATTTTCAGTAGGTTGGAATGTAAGTAACGAAGGCTTTTGGAATCAAGACGGCGCACTCAGTCGCCTCAAATTACGCGCAGGATATGGCGAATTAGGTTCACAGGAAATTCCCGATTATGCGTATCAGTCTGTCTTTAATTTGACTTCAAATACTTCCTTCGGTGGGCAAACTGTTCCCGGTTTCGCGCAGACTTCCTTCAATTTGGAGAACATCAAATGGGAAACCGCACGTACCTTTAATGTAGGCGCAGACGTGGGATTATTGCAAGATAAATTCACCCTTTCGCTTGACCTTTTCAACAAAGATGTCACCGATGTATTGGTCGGCGTTGTCTTACCCGCTACCAGTGGTACGAGCGTTCCCGTCATTCAAAATGTCGGCGAAGTCAATAATAAAGGACTCGAACTCGAAGCTGTTTATCGCAATAGCGGCAAATTCAATTACGAAATCAGCGGCAACATTGCTTTCATTCGCAACGAAGTCGTTAGCCTCCCAAATCCGGTGGTCGGACCCTCTACGAGTGAAGACCTTACGCGCGTCAATCGCTTCATTGAAGGTTATCCGCTTGGCGTATTTTGGGGCTACGAATTGGACGGTGTATATCCCGACCAAGCCGCTATCGACGACGACCCGAACATCGCTAATGACCCAACGAGTCAGTCGCGTGTTTCTCCGGGTGATTTTATCCGCAGAGACCTCACAGGCGATGGCATCGTAGATGGTGACGACCTCACCGTACTCGGCGACCCGACACCCGATTTTACCTACGGATTCAACTTTACAGGCGGCATCAATGGCTTCGATTTCGGCGTATTTTTTCAAGGCGTTCAAGGCAATGAAATTTATAATTTGAATAAATTTTTCAATATTTTTTGGGCAGACGACAACAAACTCGTCGATGTGCTTGATGCCTGGACACCCGAAAATACCAACACCGACATCCCACGCGCCACGACACTTGACCAGGGCGGTAATCGTGAGCCTTCTTCCTTCTTCGTGGAGGATGGTTCGTACCTGCGCCTTCGTTCATTGGAGTTGGGATACACGCTCAACGACCAAATCAATGCCGATTGGGTTAGCGGACTTCGTTTGTTTGTCAATGCACAAAACCTGTTCGTACTTACAGGCTACACCGGCTACGACCCCGACGTATCTTCCACCAACGGCGGATATGCCAACTCTGACGCAGGTTTCTTCGGCAACCGTACAAGGGTCAATCCATTATTAGGTAGAGGACTCGACAGTCGCGCTTATCCCAATGCACGTAGTATCATTTTCGGCGTACAAGCCACATTTTAACGTAACACAGGCTTCCAGCCTGCACCGCGTATCATAGAACGTCAACGACAAAACATAAGCACCTCAAAATCAACAAGTCATTCCGCACCGCGATGCGGAATCTGTTGCCGCAAGAGCGCAATTTTAAACTAAGGCTTTTGTTTGACATCGTACCAAACTATCACAGATTCCGTTCCGATAACTATCGGAAGAGCGTGGAATGACCGATTGATTTTTTGAGTTTGTTTTGTTTTGTTTTGATATTTATTATTATTTAAAAAGAATTTAAAACGCAATTTTTGTATTATTTTTTGTGTAAATTATTATTATTATTAATGAATTTAAAATTTTAAAATTATTATTATTAATGAATTTTTTATTTTATAAAAAACTAAAAACAAATACTTTATTTCGTTTTAAATTAAAATAAATAGAGTGTGTTATAAATCAATGACAAATTAAATAGGCGCGTAGCGTCAGCCCCCTTTGTAACAACGAATCTCCCCCAACTGAAAAAGGCGCATCGCGCCGACACCCTTAAATCACCAAACTAAGGGTGCCGCCGCTACGCGGCTAAAGTAGGGATGAAGTAAGATGGTTACAAAGAGGGACGGTGCTAACGCACCTTATAGTTACAATTGATTCGCGCTCTAAATTAAAATAATAAAAATGTGATGGTGAATTAATTAATTGGTAATTACGGGAAATATCAAGCCACAACCAATTACGAATCACCAATCACCAATCACTAAAATAAATGAAAAAATATATAAAATTCACGGCGGGTTTAGCCTTCATAGCCTGTCTGATCTTACCATTCAGTTGTTCCGATGACTTACTCAACCAAGTCAACGAGAACACCATATCTTCCGGTAATTTCTGGCAAACGCCCGAAGACGCGCAGCTTGCCGTCAACGGCATGTTTCACCCTTTGACGGGAACATTCTTTTGGGGGCGCATCCTGCATACGGGCGCGATGTTGCGTTCTGATGCCTTCAATATTCGCCCCTTTGGTACCAATACATCTATGTCCACTTTTCAGGGCGAGTCGGGTATTGCACGTTGGGCGGTGGAGCCGTGGCAAGAGGCGTACAAAGCCATTTTCAGAGCCAACAGCATCATAGAAAATGTCAGTGCAGAGAACGTTCCTGATGCCACTCAACGCGATGGATTTTTGGGGCAGGCTTACTTTGTTCGTGCCTTTGCCCATTGGTATATGGTCAATCTGTACGGCAATGTGCCACTCGTAGCGGCTACGCCCAAAGGCGATGCCGATTTCTTTCCCGCACAGGCTTCGCGCGATGAAGTTTATGCTCAAATCGTAGCTGATTTGGAGCAAGCCGAGACGCTTTTGCCTGCCTCATGGGGCAGCGATGATGCGGGTCGTCCGACTTCCGGTGCGGCTACTGCATTGAAGGGCAAAAGTTACTTGTATCAAGGCAATTGGGGGGCGGCAGCTACCGCTTTGATGAGCGTGGCAAATAGCGGCACATACAGTTTGCTTCCGGCAGACCGCTATCACGAAAATTTTGATGAAAGCAATGAAAATAATGAGGAGTCTGTCTTTGAATTACAGTTCCTCGGCGTAGAGTCATTCGTATGGGGGCAGGATATTCCGGGCGCAGGTACGATGGGCAATTTCCACTTAGATTATTCGCCGCCGGAGAAGTCGCTTGACCAGGGGCATTTTGTCAACAAATGGGTCAAAGACCTCTTTGAAGCCAATGGCGAAACAGTACGCCGCAACGCCACGCTTGCCTACGATTATCCGGGTTCGACGGGTTATGGTGGCTTGCCGTTTTTAGATGATTTTGCTGCGGATTTATTGGTTGCTGACGCGGATGGTATAGAGCCGATTTTCTCACGCAAATACTCCGGTATGAGCGTAGGCACACGCGACCAAGTCGATGGTTTGGGTACAAATGTCGGTACGAATTGGCGCATCATTCGCTACGCGGATGTGCTACTCATGCTCGCCGAAGCACTCAACGAGCAAGGGCAAACCGCCGATGCCGAAGCCTACTTTAATATGGTCAGAACTCGTGCCGAAGTCGCACCAAAAACAGGCTTGAGTCAAGACGATATGCGTCAGGCAATTATCGACGAGCGCGTACTCGAATTGACGGGTGAAAGTCACCGTTTTTTCGACTTGGTACGTTGGGGTTTGGCGGATGATTACTTAGGGGAAACTTCGTTACATGGCGCACATCCTAAGTCGCTGAGTGGCGGTACTTTCAAAGCCGATAAACATGAATATATTTGGATTCCACAATCAGAATTGGATGCAAATCCGAACTTGAATCAGAATCCGGGATATTAATACGTAAAACGATTTTCCAAATCGTCACCCGTACAGGCGATTTTAATCGCCATGTCGCAATAATAAAAATGCGTAATTTTTTATATATAAAAAATTACAAGCACATGGCGACTGAAGTCGCCTGTACAGATTTATAAATGCAAAATGTAATGAGTTGTTTATCAAATAATTATTCGCAAAACAAACTTTTACATTTTGCATTTTTTATTGTACAAATTACATTCCTTTCCCTTTTTTTTTCTTGCGAAAATGAGGACACACACCGTTTTCGCCACGTCTCTCCCGAACATTCCGGCGTACATTTTTCCAATACGATTACCGAGAATGACTCTATAAATATTTTAGATTTCCACTACCTGTATAATGGTGGCGGTGTAGGTATCGCCGACCTCAATAATGACGGACTGCCCGACCTCGTTTTTTCCGGCAATCAAGTGAACTCAAAACTCTATCTCAATCGCGGTCAGCTTAAATTTGAAGACATCAGCGAAGCCGCAAATTTTCAAACCCAAAAATGGGTAACGGGCGTAGCAATCGTCGATATTAATGCGGACGGTCAGCCGGATATTTATTTGAGTGTAGGCGGAAAAGTGTGTGATGGAAAATGCGAAAATGAACTATATATTCATCAAGGCTTAGACGAAAATGGGATTCCAAAATTCAAAGAAATGGCAGCCGAATACCGCCTTTCAGATGGGCTTTACACCCAACAAGCCGCCTTTTTTGATTATGATTTAGATGGCGATTTGGATGTGTATCTATTGCATAATGTAGTCGATACAAATGATAAAAACTCGCCCTCGCCCAAACGTTATATCAACCCACAGTCAACCGACCAATTATTGCGAAATGATACGAAAAATAATATTGCACACCCTGTTTTTACCGATGTGTCGGAAGAAATGGGCATCACCAATCGCGGTTTCGGATTAGGCATTGCGATTGAGGATTTTAACCAAGACGGTTACGCGGATGTGTATGTCGCAAATGATTTTTTATCAGAAGATTTATTATACCTGAATAATGGTGTACAAAATACTGTACATCAGGGATTTACCGAAAGTTCAAAGTCTGTACTCGCGCATGAAACTTACAACAGCATGGGTGTAGATATTGCGGATGTCAATGGTGATGCGCTTCCTGAAATCGTCGTCGTTGACATGCTTCCCACCTACCATGAAAGACAAAAAACGATGATTGGTTTTATGAATTATGATAAATTTCAATTATCACAAAAACAAGGCTATACCGCGCAGTTTATGCGAAATACTTTGCAGGTCAATAATGGTTTTTTGTATGGAAAAATGTTGCAATTCAGCGAAGTCGGCTACATGGCAGACATCTATAAAACCGATTGGAGTTGGACACCGCTACTCGCTGATTTTGACAATGACGGCGATAGGGATTTATATATCACAAATGGCTACGTAAAGGACATCACCGACCTTGATTTTGTCAATTACAGCGTACAAGGCAATGTATTTGGCACACCCGAAGCTCGCCGTAAAGGACTCGAAAATGCCCTCGCCGAGATGGAAGGCATTAAAATTAATAATTTTTTCTACGAAAATACAACTAACAAAAAATCAGGCGCAATACCGCAATTCAAAGACCGTTCGGACGAATGGACACGCCCTGAAAAATCCTATTCCAATGGTGCAGCCTATGCCGATTTAGATAGTGACGGCGACTTGGATATTGTCGTCAATAATATCAATGATAAAGCCTTTGTTTTGGAGAATACGAGCAATTTAGAGGCGAATAATTATTTGCAAATTCGACTAAAAGGTAGGTCACAAAATTTAAGTGGAATAGGGGCGAAAATTTATATTTATCACGATAAAAAAATACAATATTATTTCCACGTACCGCAACGCGGTTATCTTTCTACGGTGAGCGATGTGATTCATTTTGGATTAGGAAAGAGTACGGAAATTGACTCTGTGAAAGTGATTTGGCAGGATGGGAGTGTTCAGAATTTGTATGATGTGGAGGTGAATCAATTATTGGAGGTTGAGCGAGAGAGTCCACCCCCCAACCCCCTCCAAAGGGGGAGATTTTTTGCTTCGCAAAAAACACCTATTTTTACCCAAGCCAATCCAAACAATTTTTTCCAATATGAACACAAAGAAAACCCTTTTCACGACTACTACATTCAGCATTTATTACTACGCCAATATTCGCGTAGCGGACCATGTTTAGTAATTGGAAATATCAACGAAAGCCCTGAAAATGAAATATTTATCGGCGGCGAAAAGGGAATGGACGGTCAGTTTTTTTCAATTCGCCGTAGAGACGCGATTAATCGCGTCTCTACCAGTGGCGAAGCGACCGATGCCCTATTTTTTGATGCAGATAATGACGGCGATAATGATTTGTACATCGTCATGGGCGGCAGTGAATCGAAAACTGAAAGCGAGGCGTATCAAGATGAATTATGGTTGAATGATGGTATGGGAAGTTTTACAAAAAATTCCGAAAATATCCCGAAAATAACCGCTTCGGGCGGATGCGTAGTCAGCGCGGATTTTGACCAAGATGGCGATGAAGATTTATTTGTAGGAGGGCGTGTATCACCACAAAAATACCCCAACATTCCACGCAGTTATTTGCTCGAAAATCAAGGTGGAAAATTCGTGGATATTACACCAAAAGACTTGTCACAAATTGGTATGGTGGCAGATGCACTCACCGAAGATTTTGACGGAGATGGTTGGACAGATTTAATCATTGCAGGAGAATGGATGCCGCTTGTTTTTTTCCAAAATAAAAAAGGAAAATTAGCGCGTACTACAAGCAATTTTCACACAAAAAATAAAGAAAAAACGGCAGTAAATGGTTTATGGAATTGCCTTGAAGCGGCGGATGTGGACGGCGATGGCGACATGGATTTTTTGGCAGGAAATCACGGCTTGAATACTAATTTAAATGCAAGCTCCGACGAACCACTCACACTCTACACCGACGACTATGATGGCAATGGCAGTCCCGACCCAATCGTCGCCCAATATTTCCCCAATAAATCCGGCAAACGCAAACTTTATCCGGTACACGCCCGCGACGATGTAATGAAGCAGTTGGTGAAATTAAAGGCTGATTATCAGGATTATACAGATTTTAGCAAGGCAGATTTTGAAACATTATTGAAGCCGAAAAATAATCAAATTTTGACCGTTAATCAGTTGCAATCCTGTTATTTTGAGAATGACGGAACGGGCAATTTTACACTTCATACGCTGCCTTTGGAGTGCCAAGTCGCGCCCGTACAAGCGATGTTGGTAGGTGATTTTGACGGCGATGGAAAGGTGGACGTTTTGTTGGCAGGAAACGACTACTCGGCAGAAAGTAATGGTGGTTGGTACGATGCGATGACGGGCGTATTTTTGAAGGGTAGGGGAGAGGCGTATTTTGAAGTATTGGGAAGTGCCGGAAGTGGTTTTTACGTGCCGGGCGATGTGCGTGATATGGCGATTATTACGGATAAAAATGGTCAGAAAATGATTTTGGTGGGGCGAAATTCGGATAGTTTGAAGGTGTTTGCAACCGGGTGCAGGACAAATTTTTAATTTTATTTTGAAATGCCACTGTACTGACGACTTTAGCCGTCAAGTGGCTCGGT
>ENA-ORXR01001468-ORXR01001468.1-marine-metagenome-genome-assembly--contig:-NODE-1468-length-24954-cov-20.129598_pt1 | contig 24954 bp, 29 predicted proteins | sample MGYA00237866_ERZ511479 | MGnify/ENA metagenome assembly ERZ511479 | reverse complement strand
GGGGGGGGGGGGGGGGGGGGGGGGGGGGGGGGGGGGGGGGGGGGGGGGGGGGGGGGGGGGGGGGGGGGGGGGGAAAGAAAGGGGCGGATGCGACGCGCGGGCGCAAAGAAAGGAGCGGATGCGGCGCGCGCGTCGAAGAGAGAGCATGGCGGTGCGGTGACGACGATTGAGTGGTGGTGTGAAAGGCCCGACGGAGGTGCGAGATGGCGAGACGACGGAAGAGAGCGGAGACGCAGTGCTGACTCTGCCGCAAAGATGCGCGCTGCTGACCATTTCTGGGCTGTTGTGTCGAATACAGTCGAGGTTCCCCGAAGGCAGCTGTAAACGCTGTTGGAGGGATCTGTAATCGCTTGCATGTGTAATCCATCTGGACCAGAGCGATCGTGAGCCATCGAATGCTGAAACGTGGATCATCTTGATTGGGCGTGCGGACGGAATCATCCAATCAAATGGCCTAGAGGGGGACCATCAAACCGACTAGGGCCATCCATTCCATGCAACGTGGCTGCCTAAGCGTTGAGAACACGAATGGATCCCTACTAGAAGCTTCGCTAAATATGCGGGAGGGCAGAACTGCCGACGATTACTCGTACCCCCACCCCCCATCCCTTGGCGACCGCCTCAAGGCCCCCCTCCACACGTCCGACATGGCGGCCATGCGGGAGTGCGGGTGCCGTAGGGGGGTGCCTGAGTCCACAATCTTTGTATCAGACCGCACTTGGCTCCGTCACAACCCGGCTTGCGCTGGGTGCGGGCAGGCTTTCAAGCGGCTCCGGATGCACCGACGCTTGCGCAACGGAGGGCGGCGTAGGGGCGGGCGCCGGGGCGGGGCGCAGCGACGGCTCAGCTGGCAGCGCCCACGCGGCTATTGCGTCTCGGGCTGCCAACGCCATTTCCGCGGAGCCAGCTGGTGGCTACACTACGGCGAACGCAAGCTAACCACCCATGCCAGCGATCCACTCGTCAGAGGTCGGTCTCTTCAGCGTTCGTATCCCACGCTCCCTTGCGCATGGACAATTTTGTGGCGTAAAAGTATATACAGAAGCGCCCCATGACGCCCGAAGCTGCTTCTGACTACCTGACGCAACTATCTCGTAGCGCGACAAAGCGCACAGCCTCAGGGTCTGATTGAACTTGTACGTGAAAGTGTCGACCTTCACGAGCACCTCGTCGACTGGTATCGAAATGGATGTGCAGCGTTTGTCGCTCTCCGAGCCACCCTGGATGCGTACGACGCTTGCGGCTCAACTCGGCGTTTAGCGGACGGGAGGTCTGCCAAGCAAGCTGTTTACTGGTCGCTATCTTCATGGCTTCTCACGATGCTGGCCGACCCTGTTCTGGGCGCGAGCATGACAAGCGCCACTTCAGACGCAAGCAAGGCTGCTAAGGTCCCAGTGGATGGTCTGCGCTAATCCTACGACGGCACGAAGTTTCGTGCAGACATGGCTGCTCGGTTTATCGATTCGGACACTTGCCTTGCGCGAAGTGTCTCCATGGATGTCCTCGAGGCCTGGGGCCATCGGGGTATTCAAGGCTGGCCCATCGTGGTAGCTGTGATAAGTGTCCAGCCCGGGCAACGCGTAAAGAATAGAACGCAGATCATCCAGGCTGTCACTCCTGGACCGCGCAAACCAGTGGATCTCGAGTACTGTCTTCATCCAAATTCAGCGGAGTTCGATTTGCTGGAAAAATCAAATATCGGGGTCAAAGTGATGGCGTCAGACGGCACAAGCGTGTTGCATGCGTTCGTGCTCCAGTTCACGTTCGATATTCCAGGTGGCGACAAGCTGCTCAACGCCAAAGGGTGAGGTTCGATCCTCCCAGGCTTTAGCACCACCGGGCGCGGGGTGGTGCCTGGAGGGCTCGGAGTGGTCGATGGCCGGCGGGCTCTCACGAGCTGAGAAAGTGCGTAGTGACTCTGGCCTGCTTGCGTGAGGGTGGCTTGGTTGGGGGCGCGGGGCCCGGCCCAATTGGGATTTCTGCCCCATTTAGGAAGAAGGGCGACGACGGTCGTAGGCACCGTCGTTTCCCGCCAGTGAACCGTTCCTTATGCTATCACCTCTGGCGTCCTGAATTCCCGTGTCTGATGACCCTATAACAGTGCACGCACGGGCGGGGGACGCGGGATGCTTCCCTCCCCCTAGGATAAGATCCATATCCGGTGGTGCTACAAAGGCCGCTTCCGAGACTCTATTAGCTTCCGCCTCAAGAAAAGGTACTGCTACCCCCCGGTTCACCCGGACATCATGAAGAGACGTTTTTTCATTTCCCAAGGACCCCGCACTACAGAAAAGTCAGCTGCCGGCCTCTCTAGCGCCGCCAAAGATGTGGAGGCAGCTCGCCGCGCGGGGAGTACCAAGGAATCAGTGAACTATCTTGCGGTTAAGTACGGCATCAAAGCATGTTCTTCTTTCCACGCGGAAAGCCCAGAGGTCAAGCAGCGGTACCCCAAATTGGGGTTTTTGTGGGGCTTGGGCCAGGCAATTTTTCCGTACGACACGATGCGTTTCGTCTTCTGGAACGTCGTGCCCCTTCTCTCTGTCGTATAATATCTGGGGAGCACGGCGAATGGGGCCAATATGCAGAGCCCTACATTCTTCTCAATGCCACCGGTACTGCAATTGGGCTCGAGATTTGTCTGTCAGGGAACAGTCACTCTCTGTCAAGCATGGTCCGTGCGAAATGTCCAGATCCACTGCGGGTCCCACAAGGCAGCCAACTGGCTCTACTCTCCACATAGCTTAGAGGAGTCTGTCCTAGCAAACCACTTCCCGAGAGGGTTTCCAAGATGTTCATGCATCTGTATCAAGCCGGGAATGTTCTTCTTAGAGCGTCCAGCCCTACCGAAATGGAGTCACAGAAGTGGACGGCCACATCAAGAGCTTCTGTACTGCCTTCTACAAGTACCTCTATGAACGGCGGCCGGAGCGCCTCGAGCTGTGCCGCTTTGCGGTCGATTTCTTGCTGAACGTTGTCACCAGCATGTGGACTGTTGGGCCGGCGTGGTCGTAGTGGCAGTTCTCCACTGCGCGGATCATTCGCACACGACCCAACGCTATCAGGTCCCACAACGGGCCTTACGCATCGCTTGTGAACTCCATTTCCGAAAGGTACAAAGCCCAACTGGTCACGACCCATGCCGCCACGTATGCGTCCCACTAATAGTCGGAGGCCGCGGGCAAGCTGGTGCAAGCCGCAGGGAGCGCGCCCATTCCGGATGGTGTCTACCAGATCCCGAGAACGCAACAGCCAGGCGTATGGCAGCTCCGGCAGAGACACGCTCCGGCTCAAATGGCTGGCATGATGCTGGAGCGCATGCGGGATGTACTTTCTTGAAGAGAAGTTGCTGATACTGCTGATGAGCTGATGGCCAAGAAGTACTTTGGCTTACAGCTGTCACGAGAACAAGTCGCTGCTTCGAATATGACTTCAAGACGCGGCAGCCGGCATAACCACCTAGCCCGCGTGCAATCCTCCATCGAACGGCGCATCCATGGAGGAGGCTTGAGGCGACTGTCCTCTCGCTTTTCTGAGCGGTACATCACTACGCAACTGTGTTTGCGGGAGCAAAGCGGTTGGAAACTTCCCTCACTGGGTTCGTGGCATCGTCTGCCGATCGCAGATGTACCTATGGCCTCCCCCAGAAGCGTCGAGACACTGAATGCTTTGAACCCTTCGGGGGGAGACTTCCGCACGTTAATGTGTTAACCATCGATGCGGTCTTCGGCACTCTTGAGATGCCCCGCAAGCACGTTTTGTTCTTTTGTGAGGATCGGTTTTGTCATGAGTCGAGCGGTACATTAGGGCTGGTAGCATGAGGCATTCAAGACAGCTTATCACTTGAAAGTCCATTGATGAGTAAAACGTAAGCGAGCTGTTAACATCAAGCGCAAACGCAGATGAACACATTTATCAAAAGCAAACGGCTCGCTGTCCCGTTGACCTCCAAAACTTGGCGGTTTCAGTGTGGTTACAGAGTGCGGCTGGGTGTCTGGAAGCTACTAAACTCTCGTTTAGTGTTTAATTTTGACGAAAACGGATAGGAGACGACTTGATCTCGTCCTCAACTTCTTCGTGAATGGGTATCTCGCAAGGTTCGGTGTTGGAATCGGTGCCCTGTGCCGTTTAGTTGTTGGTTGTCGCCTCTGCAGCGGCCGTCTTGGCCTTTTCCTGGAGCGCTCCGCATCCATTTGGAGATTTCTCGAGATTTTGTCGCCTTGCAACAAGCCCTCTCCGGAAAAGCCTGCTGATAGCGGCGAATCCTGAGCCAAACCGAGGAGTTCCGCAAATAGCCTTAGATTTCTTCAGACGTGCCAGAGACTGCTGGCACACACCAGGACGTGCCAGCTGCTTTCTGGCAAGTCAGTCTTCGACTTGCTGCCTCCGGCCTCGCCTCCCCCTTCCCTTCGCGCCCAAAAAATGACAATCCCTGACGACATTCGGCGGGCGGCTATCTACCAAGTGCTCGAGCTCCACAAGCCCGTCATTGTTGTGGCCGCTGAGCGTCGCATCTCCCTGAGATCTTCTGGGCGCTTTCCATTGTACCAGCGCGTACACGCGGACATCCAGCCCAACATGGAAACGCGCGGTGTGCACGAGGACAATGTTCGGAGACACGAGGGCATCCGCGGCGCGGTCTGTGCGGCCGTCGAGGCCTACCCGGAGGCCGTCCTAGATGAGGCAACCGTCTTTGTGAATGAGGTGCTGTCCCTGACGGAGGAAGACGTGCGGGTGTCCCCTGAGTTGGTGCGTCGCATTCTCGCCGCCAACGGCATTACCCGCAAGGTCATAGAGACCAACTTACGGCAGCGGAATGAGGCGGCGCGGGCGGCGTGGATGGCCGCCCAGTGGGTCATTCCACCACGTTGCCGCGTCTCTATCGACGAGGCGCACCGCCGCGGACGGGCGGCCAACCGCAGGTGAACCTGGTCGCTTCGTGGCACCCGCACAGAGCGCTATGTTGACGCCTCTAAGGGCGTGGCAGCCAGCTTTATCGTGGCGATGGCGCACGGCGGGCTGATCGACTGGAAGCTGACCAAGCCTCCCTCCGGGCAGTCTTCCGTTGATTTTCTGCTCTTTTTGATAAACTCGGTGCTGTCAGAGATGAGCGCGTACAACCCCATGCTACCATGGGACAAGCAAGAGCCTAACTGCGTGTTGATCCTGGATATTGCGCGCGTGCACGACAACATTGGGGTGGCGGTGTTGGAGGCGGCGGGGGTCATGGTTCGCTTCTTCCCCCCATACAGCCCGGGCTTTAACCCCATGGAGGTTGTGTGGTCTGTGGGCAGTAGATGGTTACGGCGTCAAGTGACCTCCGCGCAATTATCTGTGTGGCCATACACGACACTGACATCCATGCTTCTGCACATCACGCCCGACATGTGCGCTGGCATCGTGAAAGCCGCCGTCCGTCGCTATCTGACCTAAGTACCAAAGTGAACCAAGACTAGCAGCACACGCCAATGCCTGATCGACAGACACAAAAATCCCCTACAGCGTCCTCCCACCCCGCTTAATCCACGGGGCGGCGGCCGGCGCCGCCGACATGCACGCCTTGGCGCGGCCCGCCGGCCGCCCGACCGCCACCACCGCCGCGGCGCCGACCTTGTGGCCGCCCTCCGCCGCCCGCCGCTCGCCGCGCGCGGCGTCGCCGACCGCCTCGTGGCGGCGGCGGCGGTGGCGGCGGCAGTGGCCGCGGCGCTTGGTCGTTGGGTAGTGCTCGAGGCACATCACGTGCGCGCGGAGCGCGTCGGGGACGTACACTTGGACGGTGCGGTCGTCGGCTGACGACGCGCCTGGCGGCCCTCATCATCCATGAGAAACTGAGTTGGCTTTCCCTAATCGATCGCCGTTCGGAGTTCCGACCACCGAGCGTCGGTCGCTTGCGCGCGGAGAAGTTCTTCTGCCGTAATGGGGGGTGGGGGAAGTGGGGCGGAGAAGCTGTTTGCGTCGGTTCCCTTCGCCGCTGGGGCCAGTAAGAAGCACGGGATATCGTCATCGAGCTCCTTCTTGTTCAGCCTCTTCGTGGACGCGCGGGAAAGGGCGTGGGGGAGGTGGTGGTTCGTCCCTCTCTTGTACTTGACCTCGAAGTCGAACTCAGCCAAGCGGAGTCTCCTCCGAATCAGGCGCCCAATGGCGGTGGTCAAGCGATTTATCGAACTGACAAACTCATGATCAGTCCGTACGGTGAACCTGGCTCCCTCCACGTAGTGCCGGAAGTGGAGCACGGACCACACGAGGCCAAGACACTCCTTCTCCGTCTTGGAGTAATTGCGCTGCTCGGGTTGCAGCGCTCGGCTGTAGTACCCCACGGGATTCAGCTCGCCGTACTGTTGCACTTGGAGCAGAGCGTACCCCAATTGGGTATCGCACGCCTCAACTTTGATGGTGAAGGGGGGTCCGCGACGGGGGAGCGCGAGTACCAGCGGGTGGAGTAGCGCGTAACGCAGCTGCGTGAAGGCGGCGGCTTTTTGGGGGGTAAAGGACGGAAGTTTTTCCCAATACTCTCTCGTGGTGAGATGGTTCAACGGCGCTGCGATGCGTGTGTCGTTGGCTACGAAACGTCGGTAGACGTTGCACATACCCAGGAAACTTCACAACTGCGTTTTCGTGCGGGGGTGACTGGCTTTGGCGAGCGCGTCCACATTGTTGTGCACTCGCAATTCCCCCGGGGAAATGATGTGTCCGATGTACTCGACCGAGATCTGGAAGAACTGGCACTTCTTGGCTTTCAGCGTGACGCCTGCCCTACCCAACCTGGTAAGGGCCTCGTCGAGGGCCTTCACGCGGCTCTTCGGTGTAACCGAGCAGAAGATGACGTCTTCCAGGTGGACGAGGCAGATTTGCCACGTCATGCCGGAAAAAAGCATGTCCAAGGCGCGTTGGAAGGACGCGGGGGCATTCGTGAGGCCGAATGTCATCTTCAGATAATCTTACGCGCCCGGTGTCGGTCCGGACGGCCCCGACATGTGCGAGGCCGACATGGGCTGCTCCGCGCTTGGGTCACGCAGGGACGTCACGTACCTTCGTTGGTCGCAAGCGGAGGCAGCCAAGGATCCGACAAGCTGCGTTAGTGCGACCACCGCCGACTGCTAGGCGTTCGGGCCGCTGGCGTCGGGGGGAATACCCCCGACGTCCACGGCCGAAGCCGGTGGGGTCGGATCGGCAGGTCTTAGATCCTCTTGGGGCGAGAACAAGTCTGAAGGGACCGGGACCGCGGCCGCATGGGGGGGCAAAGCGCGGGGGATTGGCACCCCCGCTCTCCATCGGCGATGGGTCGGCTTCTTGTCTCGGGAAGCACCGACCCGGACACGACGGCGCCACGCTCCGTCGGGCGGCGTCGAGCGACTCCCCCGGCCTGCGACAGCGGCCGCCGGGTGACCCGAGTCCGCAATGGAGCATGAGTCAGTCCGTACCGGAAAGGTACCGGTGCCCTCGACGTCACCCAGGGCACGACAGAGGAGAGGAGTTCCGGAGAGAAATGAGGTTCCTCTCCCCTGCTGTTACACCAAGTGTGGCAACAAACTGGGGTCAAACAAGGTCCTTTAACAGCGGCATACAAGCATACAGTACAAACAAGAGAAGGACCCAAGGGGTCGACCCACAGGGAGAACCCGGACGACGCAACAGCGCGAAAAGACCAGGAACCGATCGGGATGCCAATTCTTGCGTAACGAGCAGGACGAGACGGTGGGGGTCGCGTCCGGCGCCAACAGAAAAGCAAGATGAGACAGACGAGAAAGAGAGGCGAAAGTAGACCGGGCACAACGAAAGGGGGGGCTACCAGAACTAGGACGGTCGTCCCCGGCCCCGGCACCGGGAAGTACGCACTGATGCCCGCAATTCCCCGACTGGCCGTAAACAAGGGAATTGGAGCAGCACTTCTGTAACACTTCCGAATTCGGTTCTCTCGGGGTCAAACTTGCGGGCAGTTTCGCACAAACTCTGCCAGCGACAGCAAACGCGACTACCTTGTCCTCGTGTACTCGACAGTAGAGATGCCGACAACGGGGGCGGTGGTGGAGGAGACAGATGCCGCCGTCCACGAGGCCGTCCACCACTTTGCGGTGTTGTACGTGGCGGGAGCGCGGATGGTGTTTGCCCACATCGAGTGTGTGAAGCCGTCCGTCAACCGTCGAGGCCCTAATGGCCTGTCTGAGAGGCGCCGGGACACGGATTGCTTCTCTAACTTGGGTGGGTGTGGCGGTTGTGGTTCCCTGCCCGAATGGCGGGCGACCCCTCAGTGGCGGACGGCCCGCCCAGGCAGGCATCCCCGAAACATCTCCAGCAGGGCCCCCGGGAGGGCACACAGCTGACCCGTTGCGGCCCGTGGCGAATGGATCTGAGATGGGGCTGGGCTTTTCCCAAGTGGTTTTCCAAGCTCCCCCTACATCGCCTGTTTTTCATGTGAATTGGTGGGACTTGCTTGCTTTCGGTGAATTTGGGGCGGCTTATTTTGCCGTCGCCGGTTGGGTTTCGGAGAGGGTTAATTGGGCGGGGAGGCGGCCCTCTTCGTCGCCGTGTGATAGGATCAACTCTTCTTTGGCGCGCAATTCCCCCGTGGGCTCTGCCGTGATCCTCTCCTCCGTTGGGGAAGGCCCCCGTACCATGCACACACATGACTGCCGGATAATTCGCCGATCCTCAGCCTATCGTTACTAGACGTCGTAGTAACAATAGGCTGTCATCGCTCCTTAGATGGATTCTCAGCCATCCGCCTAACCATTGGATGTCCACTCGCCACGAGTCAGCGATCTGAGCCGCTGAATTATCCGGCGCAGACGTGGCATGATCCTCTCTCATAACTTTCAGATATGCTATCCGGCCTCACCCTTCTCTGCATCCTGCAATCGCAGGTCTCCGTATTTCTCAACATGAAATATTCAGAATCGTCCACGTTCTCGACATCTTATTGCTGCTGCCACGACGGAGCTAACGTTTTCAGGCCAGCAGTTGCCGCGCAACGTACCTGCAGCACCGCGCCTCGGCCCCCAGTCCGTATGGAAAACCTTTGTCCCAGGGAGCGTCGATTTCTATCGTACTCCTCACCGGGGCTCATATTAAATGAGCATCGCAACGAAAGACTGGCACGACCACTATATCAAACTGTTGATAGTGATGCGAACTTGCTCCAGAAATATTTTCGAGACAGATATGAGAATGAGCTTGCGACCCTTGAGTCCTAAAGTTGTGACAGTTCCATCGCAAGACTTCTCATGAACACAACAATGTCCTGGAATTAATTGGATGCAAGTGTACCTGGTTGTCACGGGCCTTCTTCCGAGATTTGTCGCTGACTCGCTCGATGAATCGTTCGTGAGACAGTCCATCTGTCCGGTCCTGGAAAAAGATGCGGCTTCTCCACTGAGACAGTAGGACACGAACACAGTGCTGTGAGACGCAGGGAGGGCGCACCATAAAACGCACGGAACGAAGCCAAAAAAGGCTGCCAATACACATGCCAAAACGTGGTGGGGCAAGCACCCATTCTGCTTGTGAAGGAAGTCGTCGTGCAGGCATGCGAACAAAAACGTGGCGTGGGCATCACATCAAAACCGCAGTGCAGTCATGACGACAATACATGGGACAGTCAACGTCGCTGTGCCAACGACAGAACTGCCGGGAGCCTCTGGGGCAGACACCGAGCAAGGCGGCGGTCTCCTCGCACCGACAGCTCATCGGGTAGGTCGTCAAGAATTGTTCTGTTCTTGCCTACGATTTGATACGTGGTCTTCATAGAAGAGAGATTATGGATACAGAGCGCGAATCGTTGGTGCGATGACGCCTCTGACAGACTCCGAAGAAACTGAGATATCATACCATTGGAAAAGACAGCGAAGGTGTCTTCTGTTCCTAGTGAGAATGAACAATGAACAAGAATGTACTTTTACTCGGAATCCGGCTCGGATAGGTCCACATCGCCAGCAATTTGGTCTTCCATCTCCTGCTGGAGGGTGTGGACCACCCCCTTGCGCGTCTCCTCACTCTCAGGTCGGAGCAGCTTTGGCAGCTTGTCAGCCTCCATGTAGTTGAGGATGCACTGTGCCCCGCCGGCGGCCACGCTCTTCCGCACATCTCCAGAATCGAGGGAGAAGAATTCGGCAATCAGGTCCGCAGCGGCGGACTTGGCGTCAAGCACCCGCTTCATCCGTCGACCACCGACGTTGACCACTAGACGGTGACCTTGGGAGGACGTTGCAGCACCTTGGGACCCTTGCTCGATGGTAAACTGCTCCACCGCCGTCTCGTTCACGGTAGAGTCAAGGAAGACACCAAGCGTGCGATACGCCATCAAACGGACCAAGTTGCGGCGCCGGTTGCACATTCGGCGGAGCCCCTTCTTGAGGGACCTCTTGACGGCGACGACCTGGCCGACTAGTGCTGGCGTCGTAAAGTCCAGCAAAGAAGCTGTCTTGTCGACGGACTGGCGGATGACAGTGCGTAGGTAACGAGTGCTGGCCTTGTTCGGCCCGTCGAGATGACCGATCGGAACAAGCCACGTGAGGGAGTCATGCTCCGGTGTGTTTCCCGGTGCCGCGTTGGCGACGGCCTCACCCGCAGCAATCTGTCGCGACATGGCCTGCCCGTACTTTGCAAAGATAGGCAAGCATACAGCCTGTGGAATGGCAAAAAGCAAGGCAGCAATATTACAACGAAGCGGTGGTCAGTACAGGACGAAGCGGAAAGACGACAAGCTCGTGTGTAGCGGTGAACATCAATAATAAACACAGCACGAATAGGAAGGCAGCAGCAATGACAAGAAGCCGTACCCTGTGCGCCATCCACAGCGCGTGATATTCATCAGTGGCAGCCGGGGAGTTGACCGAGGAGGCAGGGCTGCCAGGAGGAGATGTCGGCGGGCTAGCCATTGGACGCATCAAAGAACCGACGACAGGAAGACCCGTGGAGTGGAACGAACCCTCGCCCCACACGTGATGACGCAAGTGGCCTTGTCACGGGGGAATCGTCTGCTCACACGGTGCGACGTCAAGCGGGGATGCACGTATCAAGGAGCCTAAGACAGGAAGACCCGTGGAGTGGAACGGCCCCCCGCCCCACACTTGATGACGCAAGTGGCCTTGGCACGGGGGAATCGTCTGCTCACACGGTGCGATGTCAACCGGGGAGTGCTCCCAAAGTCACGTCGCGAGGGCCAGGCCAGTGCGACGCGGCCCAGTGGTGAGGTGCAGCCGAGCGGCGGTGAGGGAGACGCCGCGGAGATCTCGGGCTTGTATCACCGGATGGCTTGATCTGAGTCAAGGAGTTACATCTCGCCAAGTGCGAGATCGCCGCCATCCGTGTCGGCTGGATAAAAATTGATGAACTCTGTCCAATTGACCTCAGCCAAAGTATTTGAACTATACTGAACGCTTTGGAAATTGTCCCTGGCCCCCGTTTTGACTATGTTAGTACTTCGTCCTTTGTGAGACATATGTTCTAAAATCAAGTGGGCTCTCGAACCGCTGTCAACCAGCGAAGTTGCCGTTTGAGTCTCCGATGCGGGCGAAGCCCACATCCTCAGATTCCGCGGTCGCCGGCCCGAGCGGCACATCCGCTGGTGTTTGATTGGCGCGACGCACTCGCACGAGTGCGAGGTACGTAGCCTACCGCCTCGTTTAGTATCAGGGGTTTGGACTAGTAAAGTCTCGCGCAGTCCCAGGGGCTCGCGAATCCGGCGGCTGGTCGAATTCATCTTGTCGTCTCCGTCTTCATGCTTTCGCGGCTCGTTTCGAGAACGCGTTCATTCCGACGGCCTCGCGCTGCGCCGCTCTTCGCCCCTTTAACAGCCCCGGGCTTCCGGCTCAAGTGCCTCACCTGCGGGGACGAGAGGGCCTTGCCCCCTGGACCCCCCCTGCCCACCGCACGGCGGTCACCCCACCCCCTCCCCACCAACCCAACCCGCGGTGGGGAGGGGCGGCTACTCCCGGCGTCCCCACACACCACCCCACCCTTCCCCACGGTGGTCACGCACTACCACGGCCCAGCGGGGGGGGGGGCGGCCATCCCCCCCGCGCCCCCGCTCCCCCGTTCCACCCCACGGCAGTCACTCCACCCCCTCCTTCTTGCCCAACACCGCGCCACCCCCCGCACCCCCCCGTGCCACCCCACCCCGCCGTCTGGGACTAACGAAAACCCCTTCCCTGCGAGCTGAGGGTGATTTTGTGGTCAGGAATTGATCCTGGCCGCGCTGGCGTGTCCTTAGAATGGTTTGGGCGTGCGGTATCCTTATAATATGCCCCGTCTCGCAAATGTAGTTCCGAGACCCTCGCAGCCACGGGATTGGCTGTTTCCAAAATCTACGGAACGGTCAAACATGTGGCCCACCGCGATCTTTTATAGTATGGAGATGTCCTTTTGGATGATGATCCGCATTATGCTGTCGTAACGAACTATGGAGTCGTTGCCGCTGAACTGACCAATTTGACGTCGTGCGTGTCTGCTGCTTCCCGTTCAGTCAAATCGCTTACAGCTTCTCGCACCGTACTGGCGTGGCCGATGCACTGCACCCTCCCTGCCGTGGCGATCCCCTGTCACCACTGCTCACCCGCTCATTTGTGCGCCACTCCAGAGCATTCAGCTGGTCCCTCCGCCGCCCCCGCTCTCATATTCCGCCGCCCACAACCCGCCCCTCTTCCACGCTCCCCTCGGCCCCCCAGTCCCTCCCCGTGTGTTGTTGATCTCAGTGTTTTTCTTGTGCCCCACTCAGGTGGCAAGTCGATCGAGCGACCAGCAGGAACCCCACGGGTGCCGCCATTCGCCGCACGCCCGCCTCTTCTCTTACGCTGTTGCCCTCATCGCTGTTGAGGCAGGTGCTCGTCGTGCACGGTGCGGGGGACAGCAGACGCGGGTCTGAGGGCGTTCGTTCAGTCTGTGGATTTCATGCGGACCAAAGACCCGCGGCACGGGCTCGCGCGGGCGCCTCACGCGACGCAGAACGCAACAGCGTGATGGCCAGTGCTCTGCGTTGTGAATTTGGGGAACGGACACTGGCGATCCGCAAGTGTGCACGCTCCGCAGCAACGCGGACAGGCCGACGATCCAGCTCACGCCACAGCTGGATCGGCCCCCAACAGCTGCACCAAGAACAAGGATACTGTCCAGTGTCATCCTCAGCGGGATCGAGGACCGTCTCTGCCCAGAATACCAGGCCGGTGTCGTGCGCAAGGCCTCTGCGAGACCCACCCTCGCAATCGAGTGCTTCGGCGGATTCCAGCTCGATCGGCCAATCAGATTCTGCTGCATGGGGTATCGATCTTGCTACCCAGCACTGACTGCCACGATCGAGGGCCTTGCATGCGACATGCGCGGGTGCTGGCTTCTGCATGACGACTCGATGGTGCGCCAGCAAGGAGCAACGTGATTGGGGAAAGTAATTTTCCTCTGTCTGTCGTGAAACGCTCGCTTGGACGCGACGCACAGCCATGACGAATCGTGGTGCATCTTTGCGTACGCGAAAACCAACATGAATGAAAAAGGCTTATGCCAGTAGACAGCCACAGTGCCGTCATAGTCATACTCCTCAAGCACGTTTTCAAGCCTTTTGATGGGGTATCCACATAACCGGAATGCCCCTATCTTTCTTTGCAAACGCCGCAACGCACGCACCACCCTGTGACGATGCTCGCGGACGCCCCCCGCCCGAGCGCGACCCCACAGCCACCTCCAACTGCTGCGCAACAAAAGCGTCACACCACACTCTCCCAATGTGCCCAACTAAACGCTCTGGCGGGTGCCCTAGCGTGAGCCCCCCGGCCGAGGGCAGCAGCACACCGGCCAGCGACAGGAGGCAAAACACGCCGACAACGACGCGGCGTCGGCAGTTTCCGCCGCCGCGCCGTGGGCGTCGGCCCGCCCGAGGGCAGTCACGCCGCCGCCACCAACCGCCTACAACAACCAGGGTGGAGCAGCCACCAAGGTTCAGGCGCCGAGCGCGACGCTGGTCAGCGACCTGGCGTGTGCCGCCCGGCCTGAGGCAGCCTACGCCGCCGCCGCAGACCGACGCCGCGTCCCCCGCCCCCTGGCCGCGCGCGGCCGACACGACAGCGGCGTCGCAATAAGTCAGACACAAAAAGAAAAATGAACGCGACGTCGGCCGCGAATGCGGCAGTCCCGAGGGCGTCGGCCTGCCCGAGGGCAGCCACATAGCAGCTGCCGACCGTCGCCAACAATCAGCACGGACCGGCCACCGTGGCTGCGTCGCCGAGCGAGACGATGGCGCGCACCCACTTGTGCGCCGCTCGACGGCGACCATCGCTCAGCCACCAACCGCCGCCGTGTCGCCTGCCCCGGCAAAGGGCGCGCCACGGCCAGCAGCAGCGACGCCTCCGACATTCGGCAAAAAAGGACGACAAGGGCGCGGCGTCAAAGGCTGCCGCGGCCGCGCAAAGGGCGACGGCCCGCCCGAGGGCAACCGCACCTTCGTCGCGGACCGCCGCCCAGGATCTCCGCGGAGCCTAGGCCTTGCCAACGGTGCTCAGTGGCAGGCCGGTGGGCGGGTTGGTGGGCGCCCGGGCGTCCGCCCCCCGCCCGAGGGCGACCACGTTGGAGGGAGGTCCCCGCCCGAGATGGGCCTCGCTGCCGCCAAGGACCGTCGCCCCGTCACCCACCCCAAAACAGTACGTACCCCCGAAAGCGTCGCCGTTGCCGGCAGGACAAAAGAAAGGAAAGGGAACGACACAGCGTCAGCGGCCACCAGGGCCGCGCCGATGGCCTCCGCCCGCGCGAAGGCGACAACAGTGCTACCACATACCGCCACCCAGAGGCACCGCGTTACCGCAGCCGAGCGCACCCGGCCTGGCACAGTGCTGATAGGCATCCAAATCCAGTGACCGGATAATCTACGGCCGGTTTCCACTACCCACACCCTCCTGAACCAGAGAAGCAACGGGGCGCTGTCGTCGACGGCCATGTGAGACTTCTGGCAACGAATGGGGTGCATAGAACAGGTGACCGAGGATGGCCCTTGACCAAATATTTTGTTCTCGAAACGTGCCATCCCGTCACAGTGCACGATAGAATCCGTGCCTCAGGCAGTGCATGCACTTCCCCGCGTAGAAAAAAACGGCCGACCTGACATGAGGAGCCTCGTATGCGTCTATGACCGCGTTTCTGTGCCGTGTGTCTTCGTATGTTATGATAGCGCTCCGCGATTTATTTTTTGTGATGAACCACGAGGACCGCGGCGTGGCGATCACGAGGTATGGCAGCTGTGTGCGGATCGGATTGAGACAACCGACTCTTGGGTATCGAGTGCTTGTGCCGCGCGTGCAAATTTTCTGCAGCCTTGCACAAGGCCCAATTGACGCCAACGCTACTGCTGACAGCTGAACTCTATCCTGAGTTCTCGAGTTTCGCGGTCCTTGCAGATTCCGTCGATCCGGCTCCAGGGCGAGCGGTCCATTCAGGCTGGATACGCGAGGGGTCGCTTTCAGCCGACTGCCTTGTTGGCACCACCAGTGGGAGACCTCGCGACAGCGACTCTTCCCAGCCAGGCCAGCAGCAGCGCTTCACGTGGGCCCAGACCGTCATCAATCGTGGGGCCAGGGGCGGCGAGACACGGCAACCACACAGCACCGCCGCACACCGGCACTATGCCGCCGCTCATCTGCGCCATCGGACGGCAGGCTCCAGTTCCTTGCTCCCTGCGCGCCCCACATTGCTGGCGCTGATGGTCCGTGCGCCGCACGCCACCATTTCACCGGACGTCGGCGTCCAACCCGCGGCACACCCAGCATATCAAACCCCGTGGCACTGCGGGCGCCTCGAGACCACACGACCGGTGTGGCAGGCTCGTGGGCGTCGCAGCGACGCACCACCTGCGCCGCGGCCCGACACGTGCCACACACCCCCACCACGAAGGCTGCAGCACCGCTGTCGCCTCCGGTCCGAACCGCACAGCTACTCTATCTGCACGCCACCTGCTCCTGAGCAGCCGGCGGCGCCGCCACACCTCGCGGCCGACCGCATCGTGGAGTGATGATGAGGACAATAAGGGCATTGACGGGCCGCTGTGGCGTGACCGCGCGGGTGACGGTGCTTGAGGAGACGGTCGGGCGTAACAGAGGGTACTGCCCCCATCACGTGTGGTGCGTCCGGCTGCTCTACTCGGTGGCTGTCACCCCCGCGGTGTCCGTCTTAGTTACCGTGGCGTCACCCCCCCCCTTCCCTATCCACTGAACTCCCTTGCCTGGCTGGTCACTATGGTGCGTACACGGCGGAAGCGTTCGTGGGCCGAGACTCGTGCCCGTGCCCGCGACTGTGCATCACTTGTTGCAGTAGACCGTCCATGGGACCTACCGCCCGCCCGCGAGTGGGCGCTGACCGACACGGGGTTCCACTTGCCCTTCGACGACGGTGCGCTCCTAGATTGGCTGAGCTTTTCCAAGTGGGGCTTGGGGGTTGCTCGTCGCGTCGTGGCGCCAACTACCGCCGCCGAGTGTCATGGCGCTCTACGCCCTCAAGCTCCCAGCTCTATGTGCCACGTCTTCAACCAGCGGAGCGCCGACGACGAGAAGCAGTTTGGCGTCGCGCCCAAGAACGGGAAGCCCATCCCTGTGCGAAAGCAGACGGTGTACAACATGGACGACGCGTCATCAAGTCCGAGAGGCGCGGCGCTGCGCCAGCAGCAGGCGTTCACAACAATCAAGGACCTCGCCCGCGCAGCAGCTCGGCAGCTGTCGAAGGCCTCGGGCCATCCCGTACGTGCCAAGGACTTGGCGCACCTGTATGCCACGGAGGGCACACCGCAGCAGAACGCCCACACGGATGCGCATCGGCCGTGGCGTGAGTCCAAGAAGTACGCCAACGCCAGTGGGTTTGTTGCCGTCCAACGGGACACAACCTTGCAAGTCTCCGTGAAGTCGCATCAACTTCTCCGTCGCCTATCCTCCTCGGTCGCGCCGGTTGGTGCCTTCCCGCTGACCACCCTCTACCTCGAGCCGGGCGACGTCGTCTTCTGGCTCCACGACCTCGTGCACTGCGGCTCGATGTACGCGAAGCGTAACGACAGGCTGCACTGGGTGCTGTCGACTCTCTTTGCGTCAACGTCCAAGAACACGGGCATCGTCTCGTTTGTGCAGACGCGGCGGCCAATTGAAGGTGCACCACTCGATTGCTGCGTCGGCAGTAGTGCGGGGAGCGCCGAAGAAGAGGATGGAAGCGTGCACGGGTCTAGCGACGATGAGGAGGACTGCGGCCGGGCTACCGCCCAGATCAACGCATGTGCGGGCGACAACGCGCTTTGTGTGCCGTGGGCTCCACGAACGGACCTCACCCCAGCGCAGCAATCCAAGGAGCTGCGCCTGGCCCGTACGGACGTGTTGACGCACCTACTTCGCAGGAAAGAGGCCCTCCTCTTCCACAAGCCCCCGACCCTTACGGAGTGCTCCGATGCGCCCAGTCCAGGTGGCCGGATTGGGGCTCCCCCCCCACCGACTGCCGTGGAGACACGGGCTGTCGGCACCCTGGGGCGCGTCATTTGCAAGGCTGTTGTCGGAGATTATTCCACCACCGAGCATCTTGTCCGTGATGTACGTGGCGTGTGGAAGTACTTCTCTTCATTTGAAGACTTTCCTTCTGGGTTGTGCGCCAAATCCATTGCCGAGCTGGAGCCATACTTTGAACGCGAGATGACTCGCATGTCTGCCGCCTTGTAGTTCCTTCGTAAATGCGCACGCGCTCTTTTGTTTTTATCAACGGTAGGGTGATGAAGCACACGTCTTTGGCTACCCCCGCTTGAAGGTAAAACCACTCATCTTGGAAAAAAGGGAGCGCCCGTTGTGCCCTTCCAGCACCAGCGCTTGCTGCGTCACGTTCTCGGCACGAATGAGAAACACTTGGCTATCGGACATGAGCTTGACGCGCGCAGGTTGCCCGTCCGTCCTCAGCGTCTCTTCTTGATCCACCTCCCAGAGCCGCGCAGCGAACCAGACATTGCCGGCGCAGCTCGCGATAGCATCGACTAGGAAGTACTTCAAGCGCTTGTCGGCTTGCGCGCTCACGTCATTCACGGCGTGCAGATCTCCGTGAGGCAGCAGCGCTGCCACGGTACTGCCGTGCTTGACGGTGAAGCCGCTGGGCAAGCTAGATGCCCCAACCCAACATGTGGGAGCGCCGGGCTCAGGTAAGCGAGTCCAGCAATCACTTTTACTCATCTGGTTGACGTGTAGCTCCTTTTGCACGCGCCATACTGCACGCTGCCGTCCAGCAGCCGACATAAACCTTGTCCTGGCAACGATGGTGAGCTCCTCTCCGTTCTTGTCCTTCATCCACTCCTCCACAACTCCAAACCTTGCCGGTTGCTGAACGACTCTTGAAAGCAGCTCAGTCTCCTTCCACCGCTGCAGCGCAAACCCTGCAGGGTCTGACATATTGCTTGATTCGACCTCCCTCTTGGCCGACAGGTGGAAGCGCTCCAGCATCATCTCACACACGGCAGGACCAATCTCAACCAACGGAAGCGTTCGATGCAGCAGCTCCAGCAGGCGATGCACCTTGGGCTTCTCCCAGGTCCCGTCCGTAATAGAGAGCAGCTTCAACATGCGCATCAGCTCCAGACCGGCACCTTGAATTTCGGCTACGGTTGGCCTTGCTCGTACGGGATAAGCTCCGTCAGCAGCCTCCGTAGGGAGGTAAAACAGATTGTTACAGAAGCCACGGAGCAGGCGGAGGGCTCTAAGGTAAGGACAGTCCAAAGTGGACGCACCGTCGGACGCGTACGCATCGGCAACCGCATCTGGTGCCGTCCCCAGCAGAACAGAGTAGTCGGACATGGAGAGCGTCGTACCCCCCAGCTTGTCAGGCTCAAAATGTTTCAGCAAGGACCGCCCGTGGCCACACACCGGCATGGCCCGAAGCATGCGCAGGAAGTCGTCTTTGAGGCGTCCGTTGAGGTTGTTGAATGTAAGCCTGAGTAAGGATGACGTCAGGCCGTAGTAAAGAAGGTGGGAGGGCGCCACAATGACGTGCTCGTGGATGTCGAACGAGCCTGGACCTCTTGCACGCCACACGTCAACTAGCGGGCTTTCCTCTTGCGACGAAATGCCGTTCAGCAGCAAAGCCGCGGCCTTCTCCTTCGCAGACAAGGAGGGAGAGCTCTCAATGGCGGACCGCACTGCCATCGTCCTCTCTTGGATTCTCATGTGCCTTACGTCGAGAACGTCGAAAATGTCGCATGAGCTTCTCGACTGGTCCTTCCTGGCTCCCTTGCACTTCTTTGAAACAATGTTGCAGCTTGTACAGTGCTCCGTTCCGGACGGACCAACTGCATCGGCATACTTGGCTTCCATCGGGAAGTCGTAGATGCCCACGCACGGCGCGATGTAGACGAGCGCATCGCACTTGGAGTAGGCGTCGTACACTTCAACTCCGTCCGTCGCCGCACGAATGAGGTCGTCCATGATGGCCTTCACCAGCGGTTTAGGATCAGCTCCGGGAGGTAAGTAGGCAAGGGGGCGAATAGACGATGTCCTCAGGTGCAAGCTGACGTCATAGAAGCTGTAGTGGCCGTCCAGACTCCCCCTGCGACGTTTTCCGACGGAGAACTCATCGGAGTACCACGAGGCACACACACGATAGGGGTCTTTCTCCGGCAGAGAGTCTCGGTCTGTAGCAGCGGGCTCTTGGAGGCGAAGGGCGTCAGGCGTCGGTAGCAGCTTCCATCGAGGCACATCTGCGTTGTCCACCTGGTGCTTGATGTAGACAGTTCCCAAAAGAGTGATGCGCAGGCAAAACACACCGGAGCTGGTGAAGTAGCCGCGCATGCTACCCCCGACCACTGCTGCCAGTGCGTCAGTGCAAGCCAGCACAGTGAAGTCCCCCACGTGTACCGGAGATGTGCGTGTGTACGCAGCTTCCGTCAGGGCGACGTCACCATCTTCTGCGATCCCAAAGCTGCTCAGCCTTGCAGAGAGCTTCATCGTACTGGTGATTTGCACTAGGACCGCACTTGACAGCGGAAAGAAGGTGTTGCGGAAGCGGAAGCCCCGTCTGTAGTTTGAGAAGGACGGCCGTCGAGCAGCTCTGGTCTGGAACACCTCCGCTGGCGCCTCCACGGTCCCCAGAGCCGCGTCACCTCTGTCATGGAAGAGCCGTGCCGTCACCGGGTCGGAGAAGTCTCGCTTGACGTGCTGCGAGAAGGTGATGAAGCTAATCCTTGCGTCGGAAAGTCGCCGCGGTGGCTGCCCTCTTCTCGAGGGGACAGTTCGTTGGGTTGCGACGACTTGGTGCTCCGCTTCTTCGGCGGCAAGCTTGTCCCTGATCTGTCGGAGCCGCCATTGCGACGGCCACCGCTCCGCACCAGGAAACGAGTTCTCGACCTCACGTATGGCGTCGTACTGCCGTGTCGACAAGCGGGCTTTACCATAGAGATACAAGTAACACATGAAGACACTTCGTGACTCGAAAGGAGTCGCATCCGAATCGATGTCAGAGCCCCACGACTCCGACTCACTCGAGGAGAGCGGAGCGGTGTCGCTCATGTTCTCCTTGTCCTCCTCCTCGGAACTGCTCACTCTCGGAAGGACACGTCCTCCGTCTGCTGCTGCAGCTCCAGTCAGGTGCGGCGAAAGTCGTGCTCCTCCAAAACGCCCATCGTAGTCGTACTCCTCCGAGCTGCTGCACTGCATGGCACGGGTTGAGGCATGCCTCGAGCTGGCTGCTGCGTCGCGCCTGCCGTCCTCGTCTCCCGGGGAAGACAAGGGAGTGTCTTGACCAATTGCTGGCATCGGTGCAATCCCAGCGTCGTGTCCACGACGAGCGTCAGCATCGTGCGCCAAAGCATCAGCTTCATCAAACCGAAAGTAGTTGGACCTCCGCTTCCGATGACGCGGTACAATCATTGTGCAACTGGGAGGCAGCGACGTGCAGGCCTTCTCTCATCCCGGCCGCGGACAGACCGTCACCCCAACTAGTCGCGTCAAGGGTCAGAGCGGGCCCGCGCTCAAGTCCGCTTCAGTTGCAACCGCCCAGGTCGACCCCGCTCCACCCCCGCGCGAGCTGGCGACACGCCGCACTCCCCGGCTGCGCCACACACTCCCGAGGCCGCCGCGTGCGGGCACATCCACGGTACTGGTGTGCGCGTGCTCAAACCGTCGCAGACGCCGTCTCCCCGGTTGACTGCGCTCCACCCCCGCGTCTGGTGGTGACACACCCTACTCGCCGGCTGCGCCACTCCCCCTCGAGGCTGCAAAGTGCGGGCGCACCTACGGTGCTGGCGTGCGCGGGCGCACCGACGGTACTGGCGTGCTCGTTCTCAAACCGTCCCAGTCGCCATCGCCCCGGTCCACCGCCCTCCACCCCCAGGAGCAGAGACGCCGCGCTGCGCATTACGTGTGGCCACGCGCATCAGCACCCGTCGTGCCTGTACTTGCCCTCGGTGCTGGCACGTTCAAAAAGTCGCACGACACTTTTCACAATCGTCTTCTGGTGTCAAAAAGACCGACCAGCTCAAGACCGAGGCCCAATCCTCAAATTGCGCTTCAGTCCTTCAAAGAACGGCTCCAGGAACTGTTCTGATGAATGAATCCTAGGACTGTTCTGCAGACAATTGCTGATCCCCCAATTCTGTCCTGGCGTCCAGAGACAGAGACAACTGTTGTTTTCAACTAGGGATGAAAAGTCGACCAACTTTTGCCGCGAAGCGATGCAATACGGATAAATTTCGCAAAGGGCATGCTTAAGTCGCTCTCCTTGGATAATAAGGGCGCGCTCGGCTGCTGTCGTCGCGGTGAACTACCACCTAAGCAATGTCAGCTTCCGTCCATGTCCCATCCCAGGAAGATATCACTGTTTTTCCCCTATAAAATTCGATCCGTGCCTCCCGGACAGCTGTGATTGATGGGGGAAGTCGGAGACTCACTGTTTATTGCCCTTTTTTTCTTTTTCTCGGCATTCCCAGACCTGATCAAGTGGCGCCCTGCACACGCGTGGGCCACCTTTTTCGGTAGGCTTCCGTGTTCGAGGGCCGCAGGAAGCAGACCACCTTTCTCTGCTTGTGTTGTCCTCGAAGGCCGCAGGGCGTGGGAGCACGCCGTGGCAGCAAGGTGCGTGGAGTGAGCGCACTACCGGCGCAATGAAGGCGGCGGACCTTCGCCGGCTCGCCGTCTCCTTGCATCTGGACGACGGGCAGAGCCTGGAGACAGCGGCACAGAACACGCGCATGTCCCGTAGGTCCCTAACTAGGTTTTTTTCCTACGTGGCGGAGACTGGTGATGTGCATTACGCGCCAGAGAAGTGGAACACTCATGCCGACAACTTTTTGAGGTGTCCAGATCTGCGCTCCGCGGTCCTGTTTGCTGTGGAGCAGTGCCCGGAGGCTTTTCTGGATGAGATTTCTGACTTCGTCACTCACCTGCATCAATTGCTTGGTGATGACTTCTCCATCTCTCCCTCCTCGGTTTCTCGCGTTCTTGCCGCACATGACTTTACACGCAAGGTGATTGAGTCTGCATTCATTTCACGGAACGAGCTGGCACGCGCGAGATGGGTCCACGACCAATGGGACATCCCTTTGCGGGCGCGCGTGTACATCGACGAGGCCCACCGCTGTGGTCGGTCCGCCGACCGCAAGTGGGCCTGGTCCCTCCGTGGCGCGCGGGCAGAGTGCTACCTTTCCAACGCTCGGGGAGTGAGCACGAGTTTTTTCGTTGCCATGAGCCACGACGCGGTGTTGGACTGGAAGATCACTCAACCACCACCAGGCCAATCCTCGGTTGACTTTCTGCTTTTCACGCTTGAGAACTTGCTTCCTCATCTGAATGCTTATGATCCAACCTTGCCGTGGTCTGCGCAAGACGAGCGGTGCGTCTTGATTTTGGACAATGCTCGTGTGCATGACCAGGCCGCCATCGCTTTGCTTGAGGCCCGAGGTGTGCTTGTGCGCTTCTTGCCTCCCTACAGTCCGGCCTTCAACCCCATTGAGGACGTCTTCTCGGTCGGGAGCAGTTGGCTTCGTCGGCATGTGGAGCCTGAGCAGTTCAATGCATGGCCGTTCTACACCATTGCTCTGATGCTAGCCTCCATCACGCCCGACATGTGCCGCGGCTTCGTACGCGCAGCCGTGCGCAACTACAGCCTGTATATCTAAGGCAAGAGTAAGTTGCTTCGTTCATCTGCATCCCGCTGGTCTCGAAACTGGAGTGCCCAACGACGGGCTCCAAAACGTGGACACTAAAACGAGGCGTTGACACTCCCTCTGTTCTGTCGCTTCCCGTATCATTTTTGGGCTTTTCTGCTGGTGCCTCTGAACCGAGCAGGGGTGAAAACGCAAAGGACGGCGGCGGGCGCTCGCTGCCGGGCCGCGTGCAACCAATTGTTGCACGCGGGTCGGCGGCGTGTGGCCCGCGCGCCCACCGGCGTGCGCGCATCGGCGGCGGCGGCGTCGTGCGTGCGCGGTGGGACTGGGGGTAGGCGTGGCTCTGGTTGGCGTGGCCGCGCGCTGCGCGGGCTTTTGGGTTGACTGTTGTGGTACGTGCACGCATTCGTCCGGGACGTCAGCCTGTAGTGTGTTTCGTGTGCATCTTGTGAGTGCTGAGGAACGTGCGGATGGCAGTTGTGGACGGGGCGAGCCGTTGGCGGGCGCGGGGGGCGTGGCGGCACTGTTTCCGATGGGCACGGGACCCGCCGCAGGGGGTGGGGGATGGCGGCGACGCCAAAATGTGGACACTGACACAACGCGTTGGCAATCCCTCTTTTCTGTCGCTTCCCGTGTCTTTTTCGGCTTCTCTGTGGGTGCCACTGAACCGCGAAGGTGGGAATACACCATTGATGGAGGCGCGCTGTCGGGTTTTCGGGGACGGACGCGTTGACTTTGAGAGAGGGCAATTGCGGAGCGGAGAGCAGGCGGTGTCGTCGCGTCTTCTCTGGTGCAAGAGTGCCGCCAGAGAGGGGTGTTTTTGGTCTTTGTTTGCTATTGATGCCGCTGTCACCGCCTGCTCGTTCTCTGCGTCACTGTTCTGTGTCGTTTTGTTCGTTGTTTTGTGCCGTGCTGTTGTCTTTTTCTCCTCTACATTGTGCGCTTGTCGCGCCGACGCTGGGGCTTTGTTCGCTTTCGGTTGCTCTTTTTTTCTTTTGTAGTCGTTGTGGGACCTTGTTTTTTTGCGGTCCGCGTGGGACCTTTCTTTTCGCCTTTACCTGCACGACGCTCTCCTGTTGTGGTTCGTGGTGGGGTTTTCTCGTTGGGGATGGGCAAAGCGGGCTGCTTTGACAGCACAGTGCCGCATCCATCACACTGCCGCATCACATCCGAGGGGGGTTTGGACAGCGGATTTTGACTCAGCGGGCCCACGTTGCCCAGACAGGAGTAGGGGGAGGTCGGAAGACAGTATTTCTGGGGGTGCTGACCCCCTCGGCCCATTGGAAGCGTACGACTGGATCCGGTCGGGCTGAGAAAAACGCTCGTATCTCTGGCCCCGCGCGTGCTCGATCATGGTTCTTTGGCTCTTTGCATCCGGAACGAGCTCCTCTTCGTACTGCATACGCAAGCGCAACGAATCATGGACGGAGAAAACAGACAGGCCCGAGGCCCCTTCCGCGGAGTTCTCTGCCTGCGGGGCTGGCTCATACGATGGGAACACGTCCAATACCTTTTCTGAAAGCAGCTTCCAACTCAGCGTGCCCAATTTGCATGGGAAGGAGTAGGGGGAGGTCGGCAGACAGTGCTGCTGGGGATGCCGACCCGACTGACAGCTCGGAAGCGCCTCGGATCTGAGCAGGTCCAAAATGGAACGCCTATAAATCTGCTTGTACGTATGCGTTTGACCTGTTCTTTGGCTCATTGTCTACGGCAGAAGCTTCTCTTCAGTTGCCATGCACGGGGGGAGCGTTTTATTGTGGAAAAAGAGGTCCACGCCCGGTGCCCCTCGAGGGGCGCCATGTTTCGTGTGAGGCCCGCTCGTATCGCGGGAACACGTTGGAACGCTGCTTTGACCGCGGAATACGACTCAGCAGACTCAT
>ENA-ORXR01001467-ORXR01001467.1-marine-metagenome-genome-assembly--contig:-NODE-1467-length-24963-cov-6.093185_pt1 | contig 24963 bp, 16 predicted proteins | sample MGYA00237866_ERZ511479 | MGnify/ENA metagenome assembly ERZ511479 | reverse complement strand
GAATCTGGCAAGAAATCAGACCAGGCATCACCTGCAACAAGACCCGATGTTTCCCAAACAATATCGAACTGACCATCGTCTTGAATTTCACCAATTAATACCGGCTTGGTGATGTGGTGGTTCGGCATCATGGTGGAATGGCCACCAGAAAGATTAGGTACCGATACACCGATGATGGCTTTCTCTACCGCGTCCGCATCTACAGTGCCTGCTTTCTCGACCGCCTTAACCCACATGTTAAAACCAATAAAGTGCGCTTCCATAGGGTCATTGGTGACACGCTCTTCGTCACCGATAAAAGACTGCCATGCAGCTATAAATTCATCATTGGTATCATCTTCAACGCTCATGAAGTAGTTCCACGCAGCTAAATGACCCACTAACGGTGCAGTGTCAAATCCTGAAAGCTCCTCTTCACCAACTGAGAATGCAATAACGGGAATATCTTCAGCCGACACGCCCTGATTGGCCAGTTCTTTGTAAAAAGGCACATTGGCATCACCATTAACAGTGGACACAACGGCTGTTTTCTTTCCTTCGCTACCAAACTTTTTAATCTCAGACACAATGCTCTGCCAATCGCTGTGTCCGAAAGGTGTGTAGTTAATCATGATGTCTTCTGACGCTACCCCTTTATCCAACAGGTAAGCTTCGAGAATTTTGTTGGTTGTACGTGGATAAACGTAGTCGGTACCCGCCAATACCCAACGCGTTGCACCAATGTCGTCCATCAAATAATCAACTGCCGGAATGGCTTGCTGATTAGGAGCAGCGCCGGTATAAAAAACATTCTTGGATGACTCTTCGCCCTCGTATTGCACAGGGTAAAACAACGGACTGTTGAGCTCTTCAAACACGGGTAACACAGACTTTCGTGATACCGATGTCCAGCACCCAAAAGTTGCAGAGACACCTTCAACCTCGATCAGTTCGCGGGCTTTTTCCGCAAATAAAGGCCAGTCTGAAGCAGGGTCAACCACCACGGCTTCCAGTTGTTTTCCTAATAAGCCACCTTTCTTGTTTTGCTCATCAATCAACATGAGCATTGTGTCTTTCAATGTTGTCTCACTGATTGCCATGGTGCCAGACAGTGAGTGCAATACACCCACTTTAATGGTGTCATCCTGGCCTTGTGCAAAACCGGCAATGCTCATAGACAGTGCGGCCACAACCGCCTTAGCGCCTATATTTTTTCTTAACGTTCCACTTAACAATTTTCTCTCCCGAATATGTTTATTAATAATGCAGTGCGGCATTAATAATCCGAGGAACGTGCCAGTTTTTTTTATTTTCTATTTGTGTTGTATTTCAATTGCTTAGCAAAATTACTTGGAATACCTTACAAACGAGTGCGCAGTAATTAAGTGCACCGACACCAAATAGCGCATGGTATTGGTGCATCTGTTCGATAAGATCAAACGTAGACTTTGAGTTTTTCATTTAATTATGTAGTGACATGTTTTTAGTGCGCGTGCCCTGAGAACTAATGAATCACATGATCAATGATAAGTCTCCGGATTACTCCGACTTCGCCAATCCAACACGTGTTGGCGTACTAATCCTAAACAGGCAACGGAGAACATCACAACCGTCACACAAAGCAGTACGTAGCTACCCAGCAGAAAGTCCAAGGGCAAGCGTCCCAGTGGTTTTGATACACCAACAAAAGCGGCAAGCAACCAATGCAGCGTGCTTAATGAGCCGGTTACCGCAAGCAACATTGATTTACGCCAATTCAACTGCTCATCTGACATCAGCACGGGAAAGGCAAAGTGATGCAACAAGCCGGCATTGACCGTTAAGACAGTCACGCTAACCAGTTTTAGCAATAGCTTGGAACGCTCAGAAAGTAGTACCGGGTCAAAATCCTGCATCAAGCCAGATGATCATAAAACCAGACGCCCACAAACCCAACAGCAGCCAGACGATATGCTGCACTGTAGACTGCAGGGCCTCTCGACTAAGCTTTCCTGTAATAAGCCCTAAATCGGCGGACAGTACCCGCACAAGTGCCAGCATGCTCAACAGCAGGTGTGCGTAAATGAGCATTAGCCGCGCCCATTCAGCCAGGAAGATTGGTGTGGTCATCAGAATTGGTTTCTTCAATTAATAAAATGACTACAACGCAACAGGTTCTAAGCGGTTGACGCCTGGATGTATCCAGACGGAAAGGTCTGGATACTCTACATACCACCATATTCTCCTTATTGCGTGCGAATTGTCCTTCTACAATCCTTTCAGCACTCGTTCTTTAACTGACCCGGCACAGGCGCTTGAAATGATCAAACTCATCGGCAAACTGACATTAGTCATTACATTGACTGCGGCGTTAGTGGCGTGCAGTGATAGTCGGACCACAGACAATCAGTCCGATCTATCCACAGGTTCGGATGAAGACTCTAATGCAATCACAGGTATAAGCACCGGTACAGAGTCAGATACGTCAAACAGTATAATCAGTTTTTATGGCCCTGATAGCTTGGTTCGACTTGCCTCGGGCGAAGGCGGATTCGATCGTATCCTCGACAGAGGAGATCGGTTTGGCCGAGACCATGATCGCGCTGGCGACATTAATGGAAGGTATAACTGACTTGGTGGTATGGGCCCGCTCTGATGATGATGGTGCAACGGATGCTGGCGCTGTTTATATACTGTTCATGAATGCTGACGGGACCGTTGCATCGAACCAAAAAATATCAGCTTTAGAAGGCGGATTTACAGATTCACTGGTAACTGCCAACTACTTCGGTTATGACGTTGCAGGTATCGGTGATTATGATGGCGATAACGTGCCGGATATCGCTGTGTCTGCTCCCAACCCCGATAATCAGGCTATCCATGTACTACACCTTCGCTCCAACGGCACGGTTAAGTCTATGATAAAAACGACCGGGATAAACGCGCAAGGCTTAAGCGCTATTGGAGACTTAAACGGCGATGGACGAATCGATCTTGTTGCGGCAGAACCCCGAGCAGCTGGTGGCGGCGCAATTCGAATACTGTTTTTAATGACGACTCAACCGTTAACGCAAATGAAACGGTGGTTATTAGTTCAACCGAAGGCGGCTTCGGCACCGGTCTTTCAGAGAACGACCAGTTCGGTGGTCGTGAATCAGCACTGTTAGGAGATATTGATAATGATTGCACCATAGAACTTACTGTGTGTGCTTTCCAATCAGACGGAGGCACGGGTGCAATCTGGATATTGTCGCTGGATTCAGTCTCGTTCAACGTTGTCAGCAAATTAAAAATTGCCCCTGGTTTGGCTGGGTTCGATGAAACCGTTTCCTCCGACGCAAACCCTAACGGCACCAGTGGTGCACAGTTTGGTCATGCATTGGCGGCGGTGGGTGACTTGAATGGTGATGGGATAACCGACATTGTCACCGGTGCAAATCAATATAATGAAGGGTATGGGTATATTCTTTACCTGAACGCCAACAAAACCGTCAAGTCCTTTTCACGCATCAATGGCACCGAAGGAGGATTTAATTTAACACTCGAACCAACAGAGCGTTTTTCGCGCTCCATATCTTATGTTGGTGATAACAGGCAAGACGGCAACCTGAGCATTAATTTCGGTGGAGGCGCTGGTGAATCGGGTGCTATTTATCAACTCAAATTTGATGCTTGCGATGTCGAGCTGCAGGCGGGGAACAATTTTTGGGCCGACGGCACAACCTATTTTTCTAACTGGAATCATGCCGATCAACTTGTGACAAACCCACTGACCTTCGAACAATGCGCGGTTCATGTGTACGAACACAACGCTGCAAACATGACTTATCAGGATGACGGCCGTTGTATCGTTAAAGATGACAGAGCAACTTTGGAAGCCAGTAGCGAGAACAGCTTAGCCTATGTCAGGCGCTGCCTATAAGCTTATACCGACACATCGTAACCTTGAAAACACCGTCAATATTCTGCTAGGCCAAGCCCGCACTCATAGTACCTAAAAATGCAATAGCCATTTCTGTTTACAACAAACGCAATATGCGGATACAATTTCTCGCTTATACTACTTAGTTCGTATTAAGTTAGTTCGTATTAAGCTATCGTGAACTTTACGCAAATTCTTTTTAGATCGTATCAAAACTAATTTGCCACTTACTCAAATAACCAATAAATCACGAGCAACCACCTGCTCGCTCTTGGAATTCATTACTTTAATGTGAATGGAAATAAGCATTATGAAAATTGCATTATTTACAGCAGCGTTCTTCTCACTTACATCACTTAATACTAACGCGCAAGACATAACGCTTATAAGCGATGCTAACGACGCATCCCCTTCCAGCAGAGCCAGTTCAAATGCATCAGTCAGTATGGATGGACAGTGTTCAATATTTCAGTCCAGTGCGGCGCTCGATGCTTGTTACGAGTACGACCTACAAAGATTAAACGTTTTCGTTTACGACCACGCCTCAGGCACATCGTTTTTGGCGAACCAGGAAGATGGGCGCCGTGTAGGGCGCAGCAGCGATCGTCCCGTTATAGACGCCAATTGCTCATCAGTGACTTTTAGACACTATCCCGGCGGCGATAACAAAGAGCAATTATATTGGCGTGAGTTGCCTGAATTTCCCAAAGCTGAACCACAAGCCGGTAGCTGGCTTCATCTTGAGATGCCTGTATGCAAATCGCTCGATGAAGATTCGACTCATTCATACTCATTCGTTGAGGGAGATTCATTAACGCTTTCAAGTAGCGCAGACAACGTTGGCTTATCTGTGTATAGCTCTACTGACTTCACCGAGGATAATCTTGTATGTGATATTTTCGATCCTCAAAGCAATGAAGACATTTGCGATACCAGTTCAGCGTTCCAGCAATCCAGCGTCCTTTACGCCGTTGTAGATTCCATGCGACCGGTAACCGATGACACGCCCGCTTTAAGTGCAAATTACACCTTAATCTCCAGTGGCGAACTTCAGACAAAAACGTTAGATGTATCGAATGCTGATTTTGCTGATATAAGTGATGACGGCAGGTATATCGCGTTCACTAACCGAGACGATAATCTCCTATCAAACGATACAAACAATGAATGGGACATTTATCGATTTGACACTATTACAGGAAATATCGACCTTGTAAGCCGGAACAGTACAGGAACTAGTGGTAACGCCAATAGTTATCAACCATCGATTAACGGCGATGGGAGTGTTGTCGGTTTTTTCAGCTCCGCAACCAACCTCGGCTTAGTTGATCAGACCAATAGACGAAGCAGTGTTTACGTGGCTGAATTTAACAATGACGGCATACAAGCACTGGAAAACATCTCCATCAATTCAGAAGGAGAAGCTTTTAACGGTACATCGGGCGACCCTAAAGTTAGTGGCGACGGGCAGTTGGTTGCCTTCACCACAAATGCCGCTAATGTATTGGATGTCGATGGAAACGGCGAATACGACGACTTTCCCGGTTCGGTGAACAGTGCGAACGTGTTTATCTACGATAGGTCCGATGCGAGTATAGAAGCGGTAAGTGTTGATGATTCTGGCACACTTTCAATCTTTCAATCTAATACTCCCAGCATCAGTAATGATGGACGCTTCATATCTTTCTACACATCTGCAAAGCTTCACCCACTTGATACAAACGCGGTGAATGATGTTTATGTAAGAGATCGAGAGTTGGGCGTCACAGCTATTGCAACAATCGACCAAGACGGCGGTTCGGCAAACGACAGCAGTACATTCTCAAAAATAAGTGCAGACGGCCAGTGGTTGGTGTTTGAGAGTGAAGCCAGCAATTTATCCAGTAGTGATACTAACGATGTAAAGGATATCTTCCTCGCTGATATCACAGGTATTCATAATGATCAAAATACTGGAGAAGCCGGAATGAACAATACGGAAAATGAGGACACTGAAAACACACAGAATTCTGGTGGTACGACTGGCGAATCTAGCGGGTCAGCCGAATCTGGTGAATCTGGTGAATCTGGTGAATCTGGTGAAAACGATTCGTTAAACGACGGTGCAGAATCTACGCCCAGCGGTGGTGGTGGCGGGTGCTCAATTTCCGCCGGCGGACGCGACCTGTCGACTATGGCCATAGCACTGTTCGCTGTAATGGTTTTGTATCGCAGACGCCTGAATAGCCAAAAGCGAAAACATACTTAAAAAGTAGTATTAACAGGCTAGCTACCACCAACGCGTCAGCTGACAGTGGTTAGGGCATCGTTGATAGTTAGTAATGATATCAGGGGCATGTAAAGTAGGCGCTTCCATCCAACAATTGATTGCTGCCATAAAATGATAGGTTGAACCCTTTGGAAGCTGCATCTGCACATCTGCTTGAATAGCTTTGAGTAACGTACATAGCGATATACACTGGCTTGCCGGAATCAACAAATGGCTTAAGCTTGTTACATTCGTTATAGGTGTAGCACGACTCGTTCAGCGTCCAGTCGAAAGCATTGATTAGACTAGCATTGGATATTAAATCGACTGTATTTTTTAAGCCTATAGTGAGCCCCTTACTGTGAGCGTTGTTTGCCAAATACAGTAAATAGTTGATTTGATCTTGCGCTGTTAAGCCTAATCCATTGTTGGCTTTATAAGCGTCCGTATTATCAGGCTCTAAAGCATCACAGCCTGCTGCTGCCGCTCTGTCAATGCGCGAACGTATTATTCGTCTTACACTACTTGAGTTCGTATTGAGATAAAACTCTCCCGGCCAGTCCCCAAGCTGATTCCCAAGATCACTGTTTAAATTAAATTCATTTTTATCTGAACGCCACGCCTCATAAGAACCCGCACTAATATAACAACTAACTTTCCTGCCTCTGTTGTGCAAGGCTTGAATAACGCCATTGAACTCGTTGTCCTCTAGATCAATGCCGTACATATCGACATCGTAGTCAAGAAATATATTACCTTGTAATTGCCAATAGAGAGTACTGCCCGGTTTTAGATTAAGATTTGTTAGCGTGTTGTCAGTATCTGTATTGGTATTGGTATTGGTATTGGTATTGGTATTGGTATTGTAATTGGTATTGGTATTAGTATTGGTATTGGTATCTGTATCGGTATCGGTATCGGTATCGGTATCGGTATCGGTATCGGTATCGGTATCGGTCACGATATCGTTATCCTTTGCAGCGTGAGCGTGGGGAAAGTCTGCTCCTCCATAATACGTGTATCTAACAGAAGCATTGCTTTCTACCGTTATATAAACACTGTGAAAACCATTGAATTGAATCAAACGGTATCGGAGGGTTCATCCTTTTCATTCGCCCTGATTAGCATTTGAATTCGCGTGTTTTATCCGTGTTATTCAACTGTTTTTACTATACCGTGTACCCGAAAATGTACACATAACAGTAGATAGAGACGGTATAAAACGAATGATTGAACAAATTAAAGGTGTGACGCCAAGCCTTCACCCATCCTGCGTGAGTGCGATGAAAGGGTATAGTGATGAATTCGAAGGTGTTTCTCAACCAACCGTAAACGCCCTCACCTACGCATACCAAGGCGTAGGCGCTGTGATTGAAGGCAGGGCCAAGAGCAAGCTCAACCCAGAGTGGAATGAGGCCAAGCAGCTTTTAGCTACAGCTGACCTAGCGGCAAAATATTATGAAAAGTCTGAATCGAAATTGGACTATGCGCAGAGTACTTTGGTACACAACATTGATCTACTGAAATCGCAAATTGAAAAGCCCATCACTCAAGACGCAGCCAAAGGCCCGATAAACGGCGAAATACGCGAGCACGCAAAACATCTTGAGCGTGGTGAACGAAATGCTTTTATCAAAACCGCCATAGAGAACCTCGATACCACCACCGCTAGCGCGATCCTTGGCGCTCCATGTTACTTATCTGGGTTCACCGAAAACGAATTAAAAGTGTATGGCGAAATGTTCCACGAAAAAAAATCACCACAATTGACGAAGAAACTTCGTTTTATGGAAAAAACACTGCAGCTAGTCAACTCAACTAAAAACCTGTTGCTACCGGAATTTGAAAAAGCAGTAGGAGCAGATACAACTAAAATCGCAAGGCTACGAGCTTCACGAACTGAATCCGAACGCGCTTTTATCATGACCGACTTTACTGATTCGTCAGTGATCTGATCAATGGCAGAAACAAAAACGAAAAAAGGCAACGGCTGGCACAAAGGCATGTCCAGTCCAAATCCTAAAGGCAGACCAAAAGGCATTGTGGATAAACGAGCCTTAGTGTCAAAAGCGCTGATGGACGATGCAAACCAGATCGTCAAGCAAGTTGTGGCCAAAGCCAAGGCAGGTGATTTGCAGGCCGCTAACATTGTCCTATCGCGTGTGCTGCCTACCCTTTCCAGCCAAACTGAGCGGTTCACCTTTGACCTAGACGCGAGCGCGCCGCTTTCGTTTCAAGTTGAGCAGATTGTGAAGGCTATCAGTGAGGGCAAGGTGCCACCAGACATTGCCAAACAAATTATTGAATCAGTCGGCGCACTCGGCGCGATTCGCCAGCAGGACGAACTAGAGAGGCGTATGGCGGCATTGGAGGGAGGCACCGGAACATCATCGACTAATCCTGTTGATCTCATTGGTGCGTTTGAATATCCCACCGACGATCTACCGGACGATGTGCGCATACCTGCATACAATGGTCACAATTTACACGTTCAAATTAAGGCGGTGTTTGAGGTGATGCGAGCGCTGCCAAACAAAGATGACGCGCTACACCTATTCAACCAGCTTGAGGCAGTATTCGAAGAATGAGAAAACCAACAGCGGCCACGCTTAAGCGCTTAGAGCAACTCGAAAAGCAATCCAAGATCAATAGGCCCCATATGCTTATACCTGCACCCATGAGCGTTGAGGATTGGGAGGCGATGGTTGTGCCCGCACAAGCTGAACTAAAACGGCATGTGAAATCAATGGAGGGTGGGCATCCGGACTACAGCAAAATTGCGGAAGTAGAGATGGTGAAGGTTTACTAGCCAAAAATTACTATACTTGATTTAACTTTCTTCTATCATCAATGAACTCCAAAATGCTGGATTTATAACGAATATAGAATCCTTATTTTTGTTGTAAAGACCTAAAAGGATTTTCATACTATAGTGAAAATCAAAAATATACTTTGATTGACCATTAATAATAATTCCGATAAACCCGTACCAAAGTAAAAGCTCGAACAATATTTTTACATTTTCCTCAGCAATTCCATAGTCCATTACAATAGTTTTGAGAGCGTCAAAACTTAATTGCGATTTGCTGCCAATAAACGCATAGAGTATGTCGTCAAGCCCGCTTTGAACATCATTAATTTCATAACTAATATCAGTTAAAAGATCAGTAGAATATGCGTGCAGCCCTTTATCAATATCTTCTGATTCAATGCGATCATGGTTCAGGTTACTTGCGCAACCCTTGCAGTAGCTTAGCAAATTTAGTAAAAATCTAGGTCGCATTAGTGACCTGTCAATCATAAATTGTAACGTTTCTTCCCCACTCCGATGATGGCTAACACAAACTTGAGACCATAACTGTCTAATACTCTCGGTAGACCCTTTCTTGTTTGATATCAAACGTAACTTCACAAGTTCACGCAACAAGTCAGGATCTGTCCAATCTAGAAGCTCGTCAGCGTCCTTACCCCGATCAGAAGTATTCTTCACCAATAGCTCATAAACGTCATTGCGAAGAAATACTATTGTCTTAGTTTCTATGTTGTTCTTTTCGAATTCACGCGCTATTTTTCGCGTTGCATCTATTAGAGCTCGTATTATTAACAAGTCGTTGGGCTCCAACCCAGTAGTGGGCCAACCTTTATCAATATTATCAAACAACAACCAGCACAAATCCTTCTGCTTCATGTAGGTTATTACCTGCTGTCTAAGCTCTTGTATGTCATGGAAATATAACAATTCGGTTAACTGTGCCGACGAGAGCCTTACATTGCTGCCCTCTGCAAACTTCGACTTATAATCCGACGTGATTTTCTCCATAAGAGCACTCATTCTTTCAGAGAAGTCTCCTGTTGTAGAATATTCATCTGCATTGTATAGATCAGCAAGAGCTCGATACGGCTCATACAAATAGTGATTCTTCTTGTGCAACTCTCTATCGCATTCAAGTATCTTGTAACAAATTTCCAGAAGTAAAACATATTCCCAGAAAGCCATAACTGTGTGTTGATAAGTTCCCTCTTCTAAAAAGGTTAAAATCAACTCCTTAAACTTAATTAGCTTATAACCGTCTGGCTTAAGATCAAGAACTATATTTTTGCTGCTAACTCTTTCTTTATCGCGTATCTGTAAAAAAATTGCTGTCTTTCCTGAACCTTTGCGCCCTACGACTATGTTAGCCTCACCTCTCCGTGCTTTTTCAAATTGATCGGTGTGTAAATAATATTGCTTTAACGTACGCATTTCGTTTTCGGCTGAAGACGAGCCGAGATCTAATGACTGTAGAAAAGAAGCCTCTCCAGCTTCTGCAACAGTAGGTACCTGCTGAAATGCTTCCGCAACCTTGGAAGCAAATTGAGCTATAAATTCATCAATGTCATTAGGATGAGATGCAGTGTTTACGAAGTCTCGAACGTCCAATGGTACCGGATCAGCTCTATACTGCAAAATACAGAGTGCTTTTTCCATACCTGCTGCTAAGCCAGCTATAAAAGCGCCCCGCATGTTGTGAATTTCTGAATTATCCGAACTCACAGAAAGTAGTGGTACCACAACTCCGTACGATTGAGAGACTTGCTCAATGGCATCGTACCCAGACAATCGAGGTTGTTCATTTGGATCAAATGAACGGAATATAAATCCAGCTTTTTTTATTCTCGAAATAACTCTCGTGGCTATATCTGTTTTATGCAAGCCGTCTACTAGATAAACAGGTGCCTGCAGTGATAACTTTGACGGTACTTTAATCGCATCAACTTTGATTGCAGTTCGAATAAATCCTTTGAGCTCATCCGAATTTTGGTAAAGCTGATATCCGAGAGTATCAAAGATGCCAACATCCGCAATTGTAGGAAATGTTTCCTTCAATGATCTATTTTTCGTTAGAAGTATTCTTTTCCCGCAACCTATCGCATAGCCAATTTCGTATGTGACATTAAAATTTAAAGTTGAAATATCTGCAATTACGAAGTCAGAATTTTCTATTTTTTCCGTCACCTGTTGAGAGATAAAGTGCCCTACTATATCCAGAGCCTTCCAAGATTCAACGGTTAGATCAGAGTCACCTTGAACCTGTTGCAATGCAGCTTCAATAGTGCTCCCAATCTCCGCAGGTGAAGCAGCATAAGCATAAAATCCTTTTTTATTTTCACTCATATTTAACTATCCAGTTTTTGTAGCCTTAAACCTCAACTTCAATGGATGGTACCGGTTGCCGCCAATTCATACCAAAGGTTATCAGGCTGACAATTTATTCTGGCAAGAATCCGATCAATATAATTTAATTTAATCGAATGAGAATGTAATCGCGCAGTTATGAAAACTGGCCATAGAGCGGCAACTACTTCGCGTAAATCCGCCGCGTACAAATCAGGTACACGCATCTTTAAAAATACGCATCTCACATAAAAAAATACATAACCTATTGATTTTATTGGTGCCCGGGGCCGGACTTGAACCGGCACGGTATTGCTACCGAGGGATTTTAAGTTCTGTGCAGATCCCTATTCCTATGCGGTTTTCAGGGTGTTTTTTTGCCTAAAATTAAGTTTCAACTACCGCATTTGTAAAGGCTTTCAGCAATCGTTTGCCTAAAATATCTGTTTAAAAAAGACTAAAAATAACCCACGATGAAATCCACCTATTATTGTAAATTGCAAAACCGCAGCTTATAAACGAAAGTCAAAATATCAGGTCTATCGACTCTGGTTTAATTCAGCTACGAGCTGATCTGCTTCAAGTCCAGTTTCACCCGGCACTAATACACCTGCAGCAACACCGCGTTTTCTTTCAAGCATGGAATGCAGCGTTTCATCGAAGCTGCACCCAGGATACTTGGGATGTGTTGCGAGTGGCAAATAAACAGTAACATCTTTCGTTTGTCCTATTCTGTAGGCTCTATCAGTGCACTGATCCTCAACAGCTGGATTCCACCATCTCGACAAATGAATGACATGATTTGCCGCAACAATATTCAACCCTACTCCTGCAGCCTTGGGTGATAAAACTAATACATCGAATACCCCATCCGGCCTTTGGCTAAATCGATCAACTATAACTTGTCTGTTCTTTGCCGGAGTACCACCAAAAATACGATCTACAGAATGCTCGAGTTTGTAGCGTCTTTCTATAAGAACCATCAATTGCACTTGAATAGCAAGACTCTCGACGAATATCAAAACTTTCTCACCTGTGGGCTCTAAATTGTCCAATATTCTAAGTACTAATTTGATACGCGCAGACTGATCTACAAATTGATTTTCATTTTCGTAGCGAACGGATGACGACCCGTCTAAAGAAGGATGCAAAGACACCGAACGTAATCGATGTATCATTTCAAGCTTGATACTTGGATTGTCTGAAACCGACATGTTAAGCGCTTCCTCGTAACACCCAAGCTGTAATTCAGGCATAGCTAAAGTTCGCACTAATTGCATCTTTTTAGGCAAGCTCTCCGCTATGTCTGTCTTCATGCGGCGTAGCACCATCGGTGGATAGCCATCATTTGGTTCTAAAAGCAGTCTACCCAGGTCCCTTAGATTTGCCGGTGGTGCATCTGGACCGTATTGATTCTGAAACTCCGCACGTGAACCCAACTCACCCGGAATCAAAGTATCTAATATGCACCATAAATCAGCGGTTGAATTTTCAACAGGCGTACCAGTAAGTCCAATACTAAAATCTGCATTCATTGCTTTTGATGCTAGCGTCATCAACGAAGAAGGATTTTTCACCTTCTGCATTTCATCGAAGATCAGGCATGAGTATTTAAGCAAACCTAAAGATATGCTGTAATCCCGGAGGGTTTCATACGTTGTAAGCACCACATCACACCGTTTCAACCGTGGTAAATCCAGGTCGGCAGACCCAGCATCGATGTCTTTGCCCAGCCCAGTGCGATAGGAACGCAACTCTGTTCCATAAAGCAAAGCAACGTGCCCCAGACCATCAGAATTCAGATGTGTAGTTATTTCATTCTGCCAATTAACAAGCAATGAAACCGGTGCTACGATAAGCATAGGGTCTGACTTTGAATTGCTAGAGCATTCCTGCAACCAAGCCATGAACCCCAGTGCCTGAATCGTTTTGCCAACTCCCATATCGTCAGCGAGCAAAGCACCACGAAAACCCGCTAACCAAGCACTCTGCAACCAGTGTAGACCTGTTTCCTGATGCGGGCGTAGCGTAGATACCAATTGGTTTGGAATTGTGACCGATTGAATGGCATCTCCACGGGCGTTCCATTTAGCCTCATATTCGATCGAATCAAGGTTGGACTCTGTCGTTAGAAGATATCTGCTCGGACCGTCTGTCTCATTTGCTTGTCCATCCTCTTCCGGACCATTTTCATTCTCTTCTTCGGAATGTTCATCACCAAGATCCAAATCTAAGCTAGGAACTTCTAGCGGTACGTATTCCTCCGGCACCCATTCTTCACCATTAGCGGCCTCATAACCTTGCGAGCTGTGATCCCATAATCCAATGCCAATTACACGCTCAGAAAACGCTTCTGTTTCATGAAAGAGTAGGTCTAGTGCGTATTCATCCGCCCCATTCCATTCACCTCGATCTTCTAGCGTACGACGAATAAATCCAGACGGGCTTCTCAAAAACGCTTTTATAACTTCACGGTTAGATGTCTGGACCTCACGTACTATATTAAGAGCAGGAAGCAAAACTGGGTCTACAAACAAGTAATGATCATCTGAGATCAAATAACTAGCTTGTGCAACAGGTGCTGCTGGAAAACCAGCGTTCTCAAATCCTACCTGTTCATCTGATGTTAAAACTGGTTCCGGATAATGCTCATCCCCAGTTAGCAATACAGGCGAGATGCGTAGATCTTGTCTATCCACGCCAACGTTCAAACTAAACCGTTGGGCGTGTGACAACTTAATCTCAGATAGGCGTGTTTCGAACTCAACAATGTCCAACTCGCCTTTAACCGTATCTTTTAAATGAGCTAAATGTGCTAACCGAATGTTAACTTCTATCGACTCTTCTGCATTGAAACGATCTACCGACTCAACTGTTTGGAAAATTCCATGAGGTAATCGATAGGTATGGTCACCCACCGACACAACACAGCCAACTCTATTAGGAAAAACCTGCCGCCCCGAACTATCATGCCAGTCTATTGATAATCTTGTATCGGCGGATGTTAAAGGACCGCTTCTACTTATAAATAACGTATATGGAATACTAGGAGGCAATGATAGCCCAGCAGCTTCCATATCGTTAAACTCAGCGCAAGATGCATGCGGAATCAATACAGAATTGTTTTCATAATCTATCTTCATACCCATACCCAGAGTATGGTCAGCACCAGTGATACTATCCTCATCGGTTTCAAGAAGGCTTTTTAATTTTGCCAACCCCGCAACCGATGTCGCTGGTGCAGATGAAACCCATTGCTGGTAGTCCACATGCTCCCTGGTACTTTTGAATAATCGCTTGTGCAAAGAATTCAGCTGAAGACTGACTCCTTCTTCTTCAATTCTATGAGTGAACTCAGCGCTATTCATTTTAGTGTGTCAAATCGTGGTCGCTTAACGCCAGTTTGCTGTTCTATATAGACTGCAACTCTCGAGTACCACTCTCCAATGTGCCGAATATCATTATTTGAATTTGATCGCAGCTCCGTCCCTGAATACTCAATTTCATAAAAATCTGGCTTCCTATTATTCTGTCCTTTCCAAAATCGAACACTGCCATCATGACTCCATTCCGCGATAGTCAAATTTCCAATTTTCATTATTAGTACAGATTGGTCACTTCTTGCACCTTTAAGCTCAGCGTACTTCAGCCGTTTTGAAGGTGTTGAGTTTTGATCCAGTCGTTTTAGACTTTCAGATGCCAAGGTTCCACAAACAACCCAGACATCCCGGACTTGATCATTCTCTAGATACCACGACCAAAACACTTTACGTTGCTCCCACTGTTTATCTTTGGCAATTTCACTTATTACACGAATGAAAATATCAAAACTATCTGCAGCTAACCATCGTCGGAGGATGTTGATATCCTCATCTGCTATGCCCGCCCAGCGAGGCTTTTGTGTACGGGGATCGCCAAAACTTTCTAAAAGCACATCCGTCACCGAATTCTTTAATTCCACTGAAGGCTCACTATTTGCCCACGGACGTAGTAAAACTTGTGCTGTCGGACCCGAATATTGGCCTGTATATCGAAGGGAGTTTTTATCACACGAGTATTCTCGCCAAATATCAAAAACCCTGTACTTCTCTATATCTGAATCACTGGAGCCAAATGCTCTAAATACCGCTTTTGACAATTGACCAAACACACACACACCGAGTCCACTACTGCGAAACTGCTTTAGTCCGCTGGATTCTATAAACTTGGAACGAGCAGATTTCTGTTCAAGTGAGAGAATTTGCTGAGCTAGATTTTCTCCATAGGGCTTTTGCAATAGTCCATACTGATTTACTTTCTCCTTCCATCTTCGACCGACAAGTGCCAAGTCACCTTCGATCGGAACCTGGATATTCGCTAAAGCTTCTGCTCTTTTATTGAGCGATCCAAGAACACCTAATAGTAAGTGCTTGTACAAAGAAGTCGAACCTCGCTTCCCTGCGTAGTTCATTACCTCCTTCGTAACCTGATCACTGCTTTCCAATTTCAAAATATCTGAAAAATACCAACTACACACTCGAACTGCATCACGTCGCGAAACACTCTCGAGCCTACCATTCAATGCTCTCTCAATAACTTCTCTGAACAAGGTCTCTGGTGGTTTAGGTGGTCGGGATTCTTCAAGCTCTCCAAGGCTCTTAACGAGCGACTCCACATGCAAATTGCCACTTTGCGCAACCGGGCGCTCAGGCGCATTGACAAATTCTGCAAGCCGATCTTTAAATGTAAGGGAATCCATTGCTACTAACGTTTTACCAGCTGCTCAACTTCCAGCTCATCTTTCGGAGCATACATCTCAATCTTTAAGTCTATTCGTCGATTTTTGTCCCTACCTTCACTTGACTGATTCGACGCGATGGGCCTTTGAGCACCAAAAGCGGATACACTTAATATTGATTGCCCTGCTGGGTTTAGGAACTCTTTCAAAGCTGGGTTACTGGCGACTATGGTTTCATAAGTGTTAGCCGCCCTTCGTGCTGATAATTGTAAGTTCGTCGATATACCATCATTGCGACTGACCCCAACCGGTATCGCATCGGTGTGCCCTTCAATAAACACAGCCTCAACATAACCTATCTTCTCATCACACTCAGCTGCTCTCAATATCGGTAATGAGTAGCAACTCAACTCTGTCTGAAGAGCATTAGCAAGCACTCTTACAGCATCAGGATTTATTAAAACAGTGGATGCACTCCGAAAAAGATCTACACCCTGTAAGCGCAACAATCCACGCTCATAGTCGGCAGCAATTTCGACACCGCTGCTTTCCAGTGTCTCTTTTATATTCTGAATAATTGATCGTCTACTGTCTCTACTTGCTTGGTTATACTTAACAAGAGAATTCGCTTCTATAAGCGATAGTTCCTCTCGCATGTCATCTCTTTCTTTCGTTACCTTAATTAATAACGATTGCGGAACGAATGTGTCACTGGACAGTTGCCGACTTAACTTATAAGCAAAAAATGCGACCATAATGACAAAGATAAACAACAACCCAACCATCATGTCGGTCATTGGAATAAAGAAATTACTATCTTGCTTGGATGATGATTTCATCACCTTCCACCTGTAGTTGGAATTTTACCTAAAACTTCAGTTAAGTCCTCTATTGACTCGGCCAAGTCTGTTTGACCAGTTTTAAGGTGTCCATCTATTTTCGCTATCGCAGAATCCATGCGCTCAAACTGCATCAACTGCGTTTCCGAGGACCGCTCAAGCATATTCAAAACTTTGCTGAATACTTTGTCTAGCTCTGCGTCCGAGATATCCAATTGCTTACTTTGTTTATCCCAACTTTGTTTGAGCTGCTCGATAGCCCCCGATACAAACGTAGATGTTTTCAAAGTATTTTTCTGTGCTTCGGAGACAGACGTATTCAGACTATTCACAATCTGGCCGAGCTCTGAATTAATAGTGCCGGATAGCTCAAGTGCCGTTACTGATTTATCTAATATAGGCCCAAGTGATTCACTAGCCTTACTCATGATCGCCTGCGTCGACGCAATTTCCTTTGAAGCTGTGTTGATTTTTTCACTAACCTCGTCAATGCGATCACCAACATTAGTCATAGCATTACGAGTTGTTTCTCCAAACTCCTGAGCAGCTTGTCGTGCCATGTTGGACGTAGAGCTTTCCGCATTGTCGGTTATTTTTTGCGCCATTTTGTCAATTGAATCAACAACAGGACGCAGTTTTAATTCAATTGCATCCGCCAATGGGCCAGGCATGGAATGCATTGTCTTTTTGAACTCCTGACCAATTGAGACTGCCAGCGAATCCTTTAATTCTTCTAATCGCGCTGTTTGTCTGACAGCGTACTCGAATTGATCGGCCGATATGTGAGCCTGAGTAACGAATAACAACCGGTCTTCGAGATCATTGCACAATTCCAGGGTAAGCTGATCAGTTTTGTTGTTGGTACTATTTTGCACCGCGGCTACTAGAATTGAACCGATCAGCCCCCCAATTGATGCAAAGAACTTCGACCCTGCTACAGTCAATAAACTTCCAATCGCAGCCTCGATTGCCGCACCATCAGTTGTATCGGCAGAAAAAGCCATTGACGCCTCGGTTAGCGCCGCGACAAGCCCTAAAAATGTTATGACCAAACCAATACCCACGAATGTGGTGGCTGCAGGAACTGAACGCACATGCAGGTCCGAGATTACATCAGCGTTAAAATAAGCATGTGGCCGGTGCGTATTCTGAAATACTTTATATCGGTGATTATCGTTGAAATGAGGGCTTTGACGTGGAGGAATTAAGGTCTCTTCGAACTCAAACCAAGCGCGCTGCAATAACGAGGAGCGCACGAACCGCTGGTGTACTGATTCGTACTGTGTGGAAAATTCGTTCCTATCCTTTATTTTAAATAGTTGTTGGCGAACCGTCGTTATTTGTTTCTGCAGTCTTCGTGAGCTTATATAAAGGTAAACACAAGCGGCGATTGCCAGACCAAGCAATATCGCCGCAGAATAGACACCTGCATCTCTCCATTGAAATATGACAAGAAAATGGTCAAAGATGAAACTGGTTAATGGCCCTAGTTTTTGATCTTCTGATAACAAAGACCCGCCTCCTTAAACTAATTTGCTTTGCTCAACAAAGGGTCATTAGCCAGTATTTTGGCGGCTAATTGAATTGAGAACTTGTTAGGATTGTACGACTTTATATTATTATTTTCACCAATGATTTCTTTATTACCTCAACCAAATACTCCGAATAGTTAACCATATCCTGCTAGGTCAACTTATGTAGCATAGCTATAACTGACCTGATAGTACGAACGACCGGCATCTCTAATCAGTCGCCCGACCAAACTTTATCGCCTCATAAATCAACCTGGAAAATGCCCTGCTTTTGTCCGGATCGGATAGCAATTGCATCATCTGGTTTTGTTGAGCTTCATTGCTATCGATAATGGCATCATCTACAGCCTTAGGAAAATCACCTAACATGGCCTGTTCTCGTGAGTTGCTGCGAATTTGGCTCATGACATTGACATTTTCTTTGACCTTACCTACAACGGTGTTTAGGTAGTTCACGACATCATCGTCAGTCAATTCGTCCATGAGGAAGACTTCGTTCAAACGCGTGATAATTTGCGATAAGAATTCCTCTTTTGGATCTTTCGCCTTGGCAGTACCAGCACCTTCACCAGGCACTAAGCCATAGTCTTCAGCGTTTTCTTGAAGCTTTATGTGTTGCTCACGAATCTTGGATAGCCGATAGTGACTAAGCACAACATTATCTAGATCGATTTCACTTTGCTCAATGTCTGCGTCTCTAAGCAAGGGTCGTAAGTGCCGTGCGAAGAGGCTGAGCTTCTCAAGGTCTCTATCGTCATAATCCACGATTTGAGACATAAATTCGTAGAAGCGTACAAAAGTACCAAGGTCTTTCTTAAATATTTCAAGCGCGTCTTTTTCGGTCCTGCAGTCTTTCAAAGTGTTTTCCGCGTTGGCCAACAGCACAGCGTTACCAGTCTTTTTAGTTTCTTCAAATATGTTTAGAGCATCTGTATACGCATCAACAGCTGACTGGTACCGCCTGGTCCAACGATCAACAGAAGGTTTACAGATCGTAGACAATGCCTTATCACTCTTACCAGACTGATAAAACGCTACACAAAACTGCTCTACTTCCGACCCTTGGAAAATGCCAGCCGCTCGCAACTTTTCTGATAAATCAAATACTAAGTCTGGGTCAGATACGTCCGTGAGCTCTGCTGTTTGGTAGTACGGCTGGAAGGCGTCGAGAATGTCTTGCGGTTCATTAAAGAAATCCAATACAAATGTTCCGCTGACAGCTTTACCTGGATAGGACCGATTTAACCGCGATAAGGTCTGTACGCATTCGACACCTCCAAGTTTTTTGTCAACGTACATGGCGCAGAGCTTGGGTTGATCAAAGCCAGTTTGGAACTTATTGGCCACGATCATCACTTGATAATCATCGGTATCGAAGGCCTTACGCATATCGCGACCTTTGAGATCAGGATTCATGCCGGTTTCAGAAAACTTCTCCCCTATCAGCGCCTCACTGCTAGGGTCTTTATCCGTGAACTCCACCTCTCCTGAGAAGGCCACCATAGCAATGATCTTCTTGTAGCCTTGCTCAGAAATGTACTTATCAAATCCAAGCTTATAACGAACCGCCTCCTTACGAGAACTAGTCACAACCATCGCCTTAGCCTGTCCACCTAACAGATCCATTACATGCTCTTTAAAGTGCTCCACAATCACCTGCACCTTCTGCGAAATATTGTAATCATGCAGACGCACCCACTGGTTTAACTTAACTTTGGCTTTCTTTGCGTCCACTTCTTGATCAATCTGCTGCATCGCCAGTGCAAGGTTATAAGCCACTTTGTAATTGGTGTAGTTCTTCAGCACATCCAGAATGAAGCCTTCTTCAATAGCTTGGCGCATGCTGTATACGTGGAACGATACCGGCATATTGGTTTTCGATGCAGGTGATTTAGGATCTGGCAACCGGCCAAACAACTCCAGCGTTTTAGTTTTGGGTGTTGCTGTGAAGGCAAAATAACTAAGGTTTGGTGATGCCTTGCGAGACGCTACCACGGCATCCAACATATCCTCAGCTGTGAGAGATGCGTCTCCCTCATCTCCATCTTCACCATTTGTAGCAGTAGGCGATTCAGAGACCAATACTTCCTTGAGCTGGCGGGCAGTAGAACCCGTTTGTGATGAATGTGCTTCATCCGCGATAATCGCATAGTTGCGCTCTTTAAGACTTACGCTGTCTTCGATGGCTTTTAGAACAAACGGGAAGGTTTGAATGGTGACAATAATGATCGGCTGTGACTGCTGCAAAGCAGCTGCCAGTTTCTCAGACTTTGAACCTTCGCCTTCACGACGGTTAATACGCCCTACTACACCGTCCACATGTTCCAACTGATAGATCGTATCCTGTAACTGATCATCGAGTACAGTACGGTCAGTAACAATGATTACAGAATGAAATTGCTTTTCGCCTTTTCCATCTCGTAGCGATGAAAGTTGATGAGCTGTCCATGCAATAGAATTCGATTTGCCAGAACCCGCACTGTGTTGTACTAAATATTTTTGCCCTGGCCCTTCAGTTTTAGCCGAATACAGCAGCTTGTTCACCACATCCCATTGGTGATAGCGTGGAAATATTAGTGTTTCCTTTTTATACTTACGACCTTCCCAGTCTTCTTTTTCTTTTATTTCAAGGTGTATGAAACGACCAAGAATTTTCAGTATATTTTCGGGCAGCAAGACCTCGTTCCACAAGTAGTCCGTTGCATGCAGGCTCTTATCCTCAGGCGTGTCATTGCCTATTCCACCTTCTTTCGTACCTTTGTTAAATGGCAGGAAGAATGTGTCATTGCCCTCTAATCGCGTAGCCATATGCACTTCATACTGACTTACCGCAAAATGCACCAACGCACCACGCTTGAATGTCAGCAATGGTTCTGCCTTCTTCGTAGCAGGGTCAATAGGCGGCCGTGTATCTTTGTATTGCTTAATAGCGTTGGCGATAGCTTGCTTAAATTCAGACTTAAGCTCCATTGTAACCACCGGCAAACCATTAACGAACAACACCAAATCGATTCGCCACGCTTTGGCCTTTGTGCCAGTTTCTTCTAAGTGAGCATCCGTTGCCCAAGGGCTATAGACAAGCTCGGGAACGACTCGCATACGGTTCTTTTTATAACGTGCAAGGGTATCGGGATTTAAATCATGTTCGGGTTTGAACTGACATAGGCTAAAGCGAGTACCACGGTCGCGTAGTTCATGGCGCAGTACACCTAGCGTTCCGAAGGTGCGTAGTTCTTTATTAGCCGCATTTGGTTCGGCTTTGTTGAGTTGTGAGGCAACGCGCTCGAGGAATTTCTGCTCAGCGTTATGAGGATAGAGTGCGCAGAATTTCTGCCATTGCTCATCTTGGGTTTCTTGGACATAGCCTAACGTGTCTTCACTGTAAAGCGCGAGTTCTCTGTTGAAGTTTTTTGCTTCGCCAAGCTGCCATCCGTTTGACAATAGGTTTTGGATGATTTCGTTTTGGAAGATAATTTCACTGGATTTACCACCGCTTGTTTTACTCATTGGGTGGCTTCCTTGTTTGGTTGAGCTTTATTTGAAGTTGGTGGTCGCCAGTTGCGGACGTCTATTTTTCCGGTTACGGCAGCGGAGATAACCGCCGTGCGGCGCTCACTTAATAGAACCAACGTTTCCTCCACTTTTAGGATTAACACATCATGCTTGTTAACTACTCCATCTATGTACTTAATTATTAATTTCTGTTCCTCTTTCGGCGGTACGAATATAAAACAATCCCCCAATTCTTCTGCATTTAAGTGGGGTTGCGCCGCCCTTGTTTTTTCTAAATCTATCTGGTCTTTTCTAATATATTTACTCAGTAATGCATAAGCTACAAATTTGGCTTCGCCTTCCTTCACTCTTAGCACCATATCAAAACCAGCAATCGCACCGTCATATTCAATAGGAATTATTGAAGAATCGCCAGTACCAGCGCCACTTCTCACCACTATAATGTCACCTTCAGATAACCAAACTATTCGATTACTTGGAATATGGTTTGGATTGACTTTTACCATATTTACTCTAGTAACCCTCCCTGATCTTATGTTAGTCGCTCTTATAAGCGACACTCCCTCTTCTTGATAAACTGGCGGTTCACCTATTCCATATTTAATGTTCGATATGTTTTTTAAACGAGCGCGCCGCCATTCCAGAGGCACCTCCCCCAACCACTCAACCCCCGAATCCCGCATAGGTGCTTCAGGATTCAAACCTTTGGTCACGGCATGGCTAATCGCTGCCTGGCGTTTTTCTTTTAGCAGCTTGATGAGTTGTTGTTGTTTTTCGATAAGGGAATCTATTTTGGCGGTTTCGTGGTCTAGGAAGTTGGCGATATTTAGTTGTTCATCTACGGGAGGTAGAGGAAATATTGTATTCGATAGATACTCTTGTTCAATACTTTCTACTGTCGCACCTTGCTTCCCCCACTCAAGCAGCAATAGGTTTTGGTTACCAATAACTACATAAATCATGTAATCGGCTATTGCAGTTCTGGCAAAACGAACCGCCTTCATATCTTGATTTAATGTAACTGGAACCAGATTTATTGCAACAGGTATCGAATGCTGTAGAATTCCTGACCTAACAACTATTAGAAGTGCGCCTTCCTCCACTATACTTGTTGACGACTGATCAACGGCTTCGGCTGTAACGTTATCTTGTGTTGTACGAATTCTGGGTACTTTCATATCCTTCGGTGAAACCCAAGGAATATCCCCCCCCCAAAACGCGGCGTTGTCTTTACTCGGTGTACCACCGCCACTGAATTTAGCATGGAATTTAATGGGAGCCATTTTCCAATGCTTAGGTAATTCGCCTAACCAAGTAACATTGGTTTTCCGATTGTCCGAATAAGCCGAATATCGCTGCTCCTTCACGAATGCACCTCACGCAACAACTCCATTATCTCCCCACTAATCTTATCCAAGTCCGCATCAATCTCAGCTAAATCCCTAGGCGGCTGATAAACATAAAAGTGCCTATTGAACGGAATTTCATACCCAACGATCCCGATCTCTTCATCCTTTTCATCCTTCTTGCTCGCATCAATCCAAGCATCAGGTACATGCGGTAAAACCTCTTTAGCAAAATAGGCCTCGTTCAACTCGTCAACGGTTTTGGTGGGGTCTAGCTCAACATTTTCATTATCTCGCAGATCACTATCTGGCTTGTACTCGACAACACGTTTCTTGCCGTTCTCATCTTTGTCTTCGAACAAACCATAGGTTGGGTTAGCCTTTCCCTTATGAATCTTTTTAATGACTTTTGCCGCTTCTGGGTTCTGCCAGCTAACCTCAGCTTCTAAGCGCTTCTTCTCTGTGCTATCGAGTTCAATGTCTAGTTTTTTGATGGCAGCTTTCAGAATACCGTCATAGGTATTCATATCATCATGCTGATCTGTGTCAATCTCCTTCTGTAGTTGTTGCGCCTTTAATAGAAGCTCCTTCTGCTCTAACCAGGTTTTGCTATCTAGCAACTCCTTGATCTGTTTTTCTTTCAGATCACTGTAGTTCGCTTTAATGTGAATTCGAATTTCATCTTCATGTTTTTCCAACTGACCGTAGTACTTGCACTTCGGGTCGTCAGTCCACTTCTCACCTTTTTTGTTTGCATACTCCGAGTACAACCACTTCATGATGCTGTTCAGTTTTTTTGGTTCAAAGCGGAGTTCGTCAATCCTTTCGTCACTGAATTGCCAAGATTCACGCAATGGACGTTCAATGGTGATTCTTCGATAGCCGAATTCGTGAGTGTTGAATATCTTGCTCGCGAATGTTTTAACCTCTTCTGGCTTCGGGTTAGCAGATTGACGACCACGATTACTCTTTTGTTCTTTAGGCTTATCTAGTGTTTTAGTATCAACCTCTTCAAAACCACCAAAGCATTTGACGATAGTGCGGATATCTTCCTCACCCATCTCGTTTCGTTTAGAACCAAGCGATTTGCGCATCTTGCTGTACAAATCAACGCCGTTGATCAACTGCACCTTGCCGCGCCGCTCTTTATCTTTTTTGTTGGACAGTATCCAGATGTAGGTGGCGATACCGGTGTTGTAGAACATGTCGTTGGGTAACGCGACAATGGTTTCTAATAGATCAGTTTCTAGAACGTATCGACGTATCTCAGACTCACCAGAACCTGCGCCACCGGTAAAAAGTGGTGAACCATTGAGGATTATGCCGATTCTGGCACCACCATCGGATGCATCGCGCAGTTTGCTGATCAGATGTAATAGGAACAGCAGCGAGCCATCTGATACACGCGGTAAGCCCGGACCAAATCGACCGTCAAAGCCTTTAACTGCATTTTCATCCTTAATGTCTTTTTCGATCTTTTTCCAATCGACCCCGAATGGTGGGTTGGACAGCATGTAGTCAAACTTGTCTGCATAGAGTTGGTCGTTAGATAAGGTGTTTCCAAGCTTTATGTTGTTGACTTCCTGCCCTTTGATCAACATATCAGCTTTACAGATGGCATAGCTTTCAGGGTTAAGCTCTTGCCCGAAAGCGCGGATTACCGCATCAGGATTTAATTCATGTACGTATTCCATACCAGATGACAGGAACCCCCCTGTTCCAGCTGTTGGATC
>ENA-ORXR01001466-ORXR01001466.1-marine-metagenome-genome-assembly--contig:-NODE-1466-length-24988-cov-16.089840_pt1 | contig 24988 bp, 33 predicted proteins | sample MGYA00237866_ERZ511479 | MGnify/ENA metagenome assembly ERZ511479 | reverse complement strand
GGGGGGGGGGGGGGGGGGGGGGGGGGGCGCCCGGGGACCCATGGCGCCGCCGCGTTTGTGGTGCCGCCGTCGACGGCAGGGGCGCAAGCAGCGCGCAGGCGCCAGCCGTCTTTCCGACGCCCGTCGAGCCAGTCAGCCACCCGGGGCGGGCGCGGGTCAGGGCCGCGGCGGTCGACGACGTAGCCGGCGCCGCCGCCCACGGGGTCGTCGCAAAAGCCGCCACGCCGCCACACCGAGCCGCCACGGATTCCATGACAAGGACCGCAGCCGCACCCAGCAGGTCTGGTTCGCCGCTCTACAATCAGTACAATGGGGAGGCGGGACGCCCCGAAGACGCCGGCGGTCGACTCGGTCGGCGCCCAGAACCGCCGAGACGACGGGTAGCAGTGAGAGGCGGTGCGGGTGAGCGGCGGATGGCCGCATCTCCGGCGGCGCGGGGGTTTGTGGTTGAGGACTTGGCCGACCATGGTTTTTGAAAAGCACACGACTTGCAAGGTGCGGAATGCAGTAGACGGCAAGTCATCCTTCGACGACACATTTCACCAAAGGTGAAATCTTGGACGGCACACCGTACGGGCGTGATCTGCAATGCTGCCGAGTACAGCTCTGTACAAATACAAGAGTAACCATACTGGAATCAATTATTATCACTCCGTTCCATTTGCTGACTACAACTTGTGCTGTTTTCTGAATCTTGCCGATTTGAACAGGAAAAACAACAGCCAAAACAGCACCTCGGCCAATGGGCGCAAAACCAAAGTCAGGTGCACCAATCAGATCACGTCCGAGTCTGGCCCTGGGTCCTGTCTGAGTGGGCCAAAATTCAGAAAACAGCGTAGCGAGAGCACTCGCACAACTGTTCCAAGTGGGCACGAAGGCGTCCCGGCGGATGCGTTCTGCGACAGTTGAAGTGCGGTCATTTTTTGAGAGAACGACTGTAGGGTCCAAGATCTTGCGTTTTCAGGATACATTTCCTGTAGGGTCGTGGTCGTGAGTTCCACGTCCCTACACATTGTGGTTGCGCCAAAAAGTGGAGAGTCGAGGCGTAACGAAGAGGCGCTTCTCTGCTTTTGAATGGCCCAGACAGCGATTGGCTGGACTGGGGTCTCTCCAGCTTTTGACGGAACGACCATAGATAGGTCAAGTGGTCGGAGCCGCTGTGTGCGTGGTTCGATGTGTTCTTGTATCTGTTGCACAATGTTGTTTCTCTTTGTGATCCGGTGCAGATTGTAGAGGAACACTACAGCCGTTCTCTCAAGAATCCCGCACTCCAACCATTGCAAAAAAGTTTTCAATGGGCCTCTACGACCCCGCAGAGGACGATTTGGAACACGTCCGCAACACTGGGAGTGCGGGATTTCAGAGAGAACGGCAGTACTTTCCCTCTTCTTGGCCTCGCACCCGTAGAGATGGAGCCGCCATGCCCGGGGGAACGTTGTGCTATTTACAATGGTACGAACCGCGCGGCTGACAGCATCTGTGGCGGACCAAAACGCCGCTGGTCTGGTCCCGCGTGGCGCCCCAGCGCCCGCCTCGAGAGCCACGGCTCTGTGGATTTGGCCAATAGCCTGGCCAAACTGTCAAACAACGCGCGCCCCAAACAGCCCCAGATCCGCGTCGTCACGAGCACCCGCGCCAGGCACCCCTGGCAGAGTGAGGTATCCGTCTGACCCCAGATAACAACCATTCATATTTTTTCTGACGATCCCGCGGCCTGTTGTTGGCGTAAGTCACACCGTTGGAGAGCTGATCACCTCACGAGCTCAGCGGTATTTTTTTCTGCTTATGGCGCTTCTTTTTTCCCTGCCACAGGTATGTGGGTCTATTTGGGGGGGTACCCCAGATAGCAACCATCGCATTCTCATATGAAAACGGATGATCCACCCACTGTTGACCAAGTAGTTGAGGTTGCGTATTTGATTCGCACAAGGTGTTGGCCCTCAGAAAACTCAAGAAAACCAGCCAGCATCCCACATCGACTGCTTGCCGCCGACCTCCCACTTCACCCTCGAAGCCGCCCCCCTCGATGCCCCTCCCACCTCAACTCCCTCATTTGTACGACACCCCCCCACCTTGGCGCTTCGCCCGCCTCGGTGCCCCGCCAGCCTCGGCGCCCCGCCAGCCTTGGCATCCCTCCCACCCCGGGGCGCCGCCCGCCCCACCGCCCCACCCGCCCCAGCGACCGGCCCGCCTCGGCGCCCCGCCCTGCTCGGCTTCGCCACCTCCATGGCGCCCCGCCTTCCTTGGCGCCCCTGCTTTGTCGGCGCCCCGCCTTCCTCTGCGCTCCGCCCGCCTCGGCGCGCACCCCTCGTCGGCGCTCCCCGCTTTTCGCAGCGCCGACGTCCCTGCACGTCCCTCCATCTTTAACTTTGCCTCTTTTTCGGAGCCGCGCCTACCTCGACGCCCCGCGTGTGGATAGGAAGGGGTCGAGGCGTGCCAGATGAGTGTGACGACTCGGTGGTAGTGGCGCCGGGGGGGGTGCTGTCGTCCCAGGTCGTGACAGGTCATGTGGGGGGGGGATTGGGGGGAGGGGGGGAACACTGTGGCTGTCAGTGGCATTTCTTACGCTCTGGTGGCGGAGAGGGGCGGGCACGAGCGTGACACGCCTGCCGTAGGCATAGATGACAAAAAAAAATGGACCTGTCACTGAGAATGGGAACAAAGAGCGACCCCGTGTCAGCAGATGTGGAGGGGGGGCGGTTGCGGAAGCGTGGGCGCTGTCATCTGCATCGATGCATGTGGGTGCGAAAAGAGAGAGAGGGAGATCATCTAAGGGCTTGGGATAACTGCGTGAAGCGGACGTCGTCGACGCCTCAGCCGGCCGCGGGGCGGTCTCGCGACCACGGGGGGGGGATGGAGCCATGGTTGACTGGGGGGTGGGGGGAGGCAAGGTCTGAGGCCGCTCGGCCGCAAGCTCGTCAGGCCGTAGGGCGGTCCCGCGAGGATGGAGGGGTGGGCGCCATGGTCGACGCTTGGTTTCCGCAGAAAAGCGGACCAGGACGCGCGCAAGCCTGGCAAAGGCGCTCTATCGGGCCTCCAGGGCCGGAATTGCACGATTGTATTTGATTCGTGGCGCCCTTTTTTCTGGGGCGCGGATGCACTGATGCTTCTGGTTCTCCTCTCGAGGTGCTCCGATCGACTTCGAACCTTCACCGTTGGAAAGCCCTTGAGCTGACGAGTGCGTTGGTCTGTGGAAGTTTGGCAAACGAGTTTTGTCGTCTCGGTCATATGAGCATGAAGTGGTCTCGTGCCATTTTCTGAAAAATCAGATAAATCACTTCATATGTAGACACTGTGGAAAACGCACATTACAGTATGGTTGCTATCTGGGGTCAATGGTTGTTAACTGGGGTCAGACGGATACCGCAAGACATCTGTCGCTCTGAAGGGACATCCCTTCTCACGCAGTTTCCGTCCAGATTGGCACGCCGCGGGGCGCCCGTCGCCGACGCGTTAGCGTCAGCAGCGACTCTCCCTGCCGCCCGTGTCGCCGGTCGACGCCGGCGTCGGCGCCGCTGATTGGCGGCCAACTGCGGATGGGGTGATGGCGGCGGTGGGCACACCGGGCACGCAGTAGCTGGTCGGCCGATCGTCAGCTTGGGGTCGAATTCCATCAGAGCCCCATCAGGGCCCCATCACCCATCAGAGTGTTCAGCTGATGGGCGTTTCCGACCCACTTTTGATCTCCATCAACCACCACCAGCCGATGGGAGTCCCGTCCCGGGGCTTGATGGGGACTGCTGCCAGGTTCTCGTGGGCGCCCGTTTCAGTCTCGCGGCCTGCACGCGAGTCCGCCCTTTTCTGTTCAGTGATTGGTCACGACTCGCTGCTGGTGTGTCTTGCGAGCGTGTGTCGGCACAGACCGTTCCTTACTGTGCCAGTTCCTGCGAGTGCTTCCTTAGAGACTACGGTCCGACCGCCGCACTGGTGTCACCACTGCGGCACCGCTTGCTTTGTTATGCTCGTTTTCCACCCCACCGTCTGCCCCGAAGCGCATTGTTGGCTTCGTATCCCCCAACCCCCCCCCCCCCACTACTCTCTGCACCTCTTGTCCTCCACCCCCGTCGTCGCTGCTGGTGACAATTTCAGGTGGGGAGACGACGTGCAGACCGTACGCCCCGCTCTCATTTTCCGTGCGGCACTTTGGTGTGCTTGCGCGTGCTCTGGTGCTAGTGCACTCATGTGGACCGCCGCCGACTTCATTGGTAACAGCCCGGGGAGGAGCACGGGGAGCCAGCTAAAAAGCATACTTCAAGGGCATGCCACTCGATACAGATGAAAACGCGTAGCCACGGAGCGAAGCACGAAAGGAGCGGAAGCACGAAAGCCCATCGTTTATTTTGGAGAGGCACTGACGTCACAAACTCATCAAACGTCCCACGCATAGAAGGCATTGAGGTAGAAGCGCATAGCCTTGTGGTCCTCGAGGGGTGCTCCCAGCGCAGCCGGCTCGGCGTCGTAACCAAGGCGCGTGGCCAGGTCCCCAAAGTCGGGAACGACTTGTGCTAGCCTTAGGACCGAGGACAACGGAACAGAGCACAGCGACACGTCTGATGCCCCGTCCTGCACGTGCCATCGCAGGTGCGTGCAGCCGCGGGCTTGCAGCGGGCACTGTAGGTTCTTAGACACAGGCTGCAGCATGCAGACGATGGCGTGGTCCCCGTCTTGGCGCCGTACAAACGCACGCACTTGCCCAAGCCGCCGACCATCGGGTTGACCAGCGGGATGGAAGAAGACGTGGTCGAACCAAGGCGAGCCACGGTCGTCCTCCGTCGCGTAAATACGCTGCTTGCGGACGCCACCGCACTCAAACCGCGCCGCAATGTCCAGCCGCGTTGTGACGCGCACCCTGTCGTCGTCGGTCAATCCGAGGACGGCGGCAACGTTCCGCAGCCCCGGCCGCTTAGCGAGGTCGCCGACCCGCTTGAGCGAACGGTGGTACGGCGTTTTCTTCGTGCCCGCCGCATCCCCGCCGCCCATGCCTCCCGCCGCACCACGTGCCGCGGCACTGTGAGCCGCCGCCACCGTCAAGCCCCCGCTGGCCGTGGTGGTGTCGCCGAGCGCTTGCGCCTCGGCTGTCGCCACCCCGCTGGCAACTTCCCTGGCGCGCACCTCCCCGAGCCGTCTTGCGTGGGTGGCGCGACACTCGGCGTCGTCAGCGGCATTCCGCTTCATTAGCGCCCGCGCACCGTGCGCGTGCCGCACCAACTGTCGCGTGAAGGTGTCGATCACCTTATTTGTGCGCGCGTAGTAGGGCTTATCGTCTTTGTGGCCACTCTCGTTTGCCGCCGTGTTTCCGTTTTGGATGTTGCCGTGCGCCTTGATCGCGTCCACGACGTGGCAGAGTAGTTTGTGCACTTTCGTGCTCAGCATCGGGCCAAGGATAGGGGTGAGGTAGTCCCGCACAAACGCTGTTGCCTTCTTGCCGATGGCGGTCCCCTCGGACAGGGTCATGTCCGGCCGCAGGACGGAGGTGGTCTGCCCAGAGATCAGCGCGTACAGCTGGGCATATTCCGCGAACATTGCCGTCACGGCCACGTGGACGGGCGTGACACCCCAGACGGCGCGGTAGGCAGTCCAGTCGAACTGGTAGCCTTTTCTGACCTTGGCAGCGTCGTCCTCTCCGTCCGCTTGGTAGCCGCCCGCATCGTCGGCCTCGGCGGGCGCGCCGGCTGCTGTGGCGTCAGGGCCGACGAGCCCGTCGTCGTCGTCCGTGTCACCGCCCATTGAGGCTTCCATGGCAGCCAGCGCTCGCCCGAAGAGCTTCACCGCGGTGAAGGGGAAGTCTGCTACCGCGTTGCGCTGTTCCCTGGCTGTGAACGTCGCCTGCTTCTCCTTCGCTGAGACGAAGTATCTGGGGTACTTGTGGTGAGAGGGGCGAGGGAGCCAGTGCATGTGAAGCATGATGCGATGGGGCGCGAGTGCGGTCAGTCACACGCTATCACTCGCGGTGCAAAGGGGCAGAGCAATCGTCCGCCCTCCAAGAGTAATCAGTGGCAGGCGCCGAAACTCACCCTGGTGCAATCTTGCTCGCTCTGCTTCGGCGGTGCATATGCTTGAAGCGCTTGTTTCCCGCGCGCCTGGTGGCGGCATCGGAGTCTGCTAACGGCTTGTGTGGGGCGCACATGTACGGGAAAACGGCTACGAGGCGATGCATCATCATCCTAGTCACACCCAAGTCCAGCACCTGCACTTGCGCAATGCCAGAGCCAGCCAAAGATCTCGGAGCAACAAAAGTACCGCAAGTGTCAGGAGAAAACCTCGCCTGTTGCAACGGAATGGAGCAAGGGTCCAGTAACCGGGGCACTCGCGAGAACCGGACAACGTAAAGACGCGTATGACATACGCGGGAACGTACGTGCAAGATATCAAAGCCGATCATGCGGTACAAAAAGCGAGGTGGGGTGCCGAGCCCTGCTGTCCCTGCGAGCGCCGGAACCAGGCTAGACGTGCTGCTGACCGCCTCGAGCGCCACGCGCCGCTTCTTGAGCCGCTGACGGCGGTGGTGCTCAACCGCCTCCACCTGGTTGTCCAGTGAATCCACGACGATGCGGTCCTCGGCTGTGAGTGCGGTGCCGAGGTCTACTTGCGAAACCGTGCAAGTGCTGCACGGCATCTGGCACTGTCCGGCCTTGAGACAGAGCACCGCACGTTCCTCTGGGCGGTCCGCTAGGTATAGCAGCACGCGCGTGAAGACGCGCAAGATGCGCCCCTCCAGGGGCACCTTAAGGCCCGAGTGGCTGAAGCCGATGAACTCCCGGAAGGCAGCGTATAGGGTACGCTGCAGCACCCCGCACCGCCTAATCCGGGCCCGCTCGTCGGCGGCCCGCTCCTGCAGCTTCCGCACCATCGGAACGTAAGCCACTGTCACCCACACCACCTCCCCCTGGATATTCACCACCCGGATCCTGACAGGGTACAACTTATGAGCTGTCGGGCACACAGGGCACGGCCACGAAGCGAGACATACAGCAAACAACGGTTAGGAGATGACCAACACTACAAAACCTGCCCCTGGATAGAGTCATACAATCGAACGGGCTCCCTCGACGGGCACTCTGCGGGCCGCGCGCTCCTGCAAGCCGCACGTCACATACCTCCAGACCATGAGAGCTGACTAGTATCACTGTAGATGTGTATACCCAGCACAGCATTGTTGACGCGCCCCCCGCTCATCACCTCGGACTCATACTCGCGGAACACGTCCCCATCCATTGGTGATTCCCGGCGGTCACTCGCTGGTGCTGGCGCGGAGCCGCCGCTCCACCAGTGCATGAGATGCTTCTCGGTCGATCCCACCAAGTCCCGCACGACGCCCATCGCGGACCGAAAGTACGCCTCGTACTGGGCGCCGTCCTCCTCCAGCATCACCTTTCGCCACCGCGCGTCGTTTACAGCCACGTCTAGGTCGTCCGCGATGGCGTTTTTGAACTCGTTGGCATTGTCGAAGGCGTCACGCAGCGTCTTTCTGTGCCCGTCGTCGGCCGGCATTCCCGGCTGAGTGCGGTCCCACACATCCAGGAAATTGAAGAGACGCTCCTGCTCCGGCAGCGACAGGCCCGCGCCACCGACGCTCAGGACGAAGTTTTGTAGTGCCCGCAGTCGAAAAGAGTTGAACCTGCCCGTGTGGGGGCGTTTGCGGCGGGGCTCGGCGAGCGGGGTTGACCGCTGCACGTCCTGCATGTCCTCGTAGAGAGCCCTAATGTGCGTGGCTACGGACGAGTAGGAGTACTCGGGCTCCTTTGTTGTGGCGTCTGTGCCCTGGCTGGCGCCTTCGGCGTCGTCTCTGGAAACCACCGTGCGCGTCATCTCGTAGAGCCCGCGGAGCTCCGCCTCCATGGCGGCCGAGCCCGTCGAAAAGTTGGACGCGTCCGAGTGCGCGCCGCCGTCTGACATTGGCGGCGACTCACCCGTCACGTTGGCTGCGGCAGTCGCGGTGCCGTCACTGCCAACGTGTTGACCGGGGGCACCGTGGTTGTGGGAAGCCCCCCCATCGACCTCCGCTGCACGCGGCCGCTTGAGGCCGACAGGGAGTCCGTCGCCGCCTGCCCCGCGATGGGCGCTCCGCTGATGCACGCGCAGTCCAGCGAGCACGTACGTCTTGAAGCCGCAGCTACACTCCACCGTCTTTCGGGCGGACGGCGTCTCCCCAGGCATGGTGGGGGTATGCTGGGTAGGAGAAAGAACAACATGAGCAGCCAGCTGAGAAGCGGTTGAATAACGAGGCACACAATGTCAGGTCGGCTCTCCGCCATCATACGGCGGATACGTCGTTCGCAAACGGACCCAGTTGCGAGCCCACCAAAGCGGACCCTCCCCATGCGACCACGCGCACGAAGCAGACAATACACACATACCACGCGCACAAAGCAAACAATACACACATACCACTAGCAAGATGGCATGGCGGCACGACAGGCGCAGGGGGCTGGATGAGAGTGCGTTCCCACAAAGACGAGAGTGACTACCGAAGGTGGTCTAGACTTCTGCTTGGTCCTAGAGAAAAACAGGCGACATACAAAGGCGAGCTCGCTCTTATACCACGGACCAGAGCCGCATGCAAGACGAGGGGGGCACCGGAACGTGAGAGAATCGTGTCACGCCTGCGTCGGCCGCGATGCTCGGACAGCCACAAAAGGCTGCTCGTGACGCCCAGCGACTTGGCATGCTATCGGCGCTGGCCGCCAGTAACCGCACATTGATCGGTGGGGAGGCGGAGCGTCTCGTTCCCTTCCAGTCCCCGAGCCACTCAGCTCCACAACGGGCCACGGGAACGCACCTTGCGCCTGAGTTGCAGCATAACCTCGTGCATGGCGGCGCGTGACGCACTTCCACGCCAGGCGCTCACACAAGCTGTCCTGGCAGACGACTCGAGACAGCGATTGGGGGCGGAGGGGCACAGCACCGTAGAGAAAGGCACCCGTGGCGGAGAAGGAGTGGGGCGGTGCCCCGATTCACGGCTGGAGGCGGTGTCATTGCGGCACCGCGGGGCGGGCCCAATCTCTTGAGACGTAGAGGTCCAATAAAAGCCCTCAAGAGGGCCCTCGTCAAAGGTGCAGCGATGGGGGCAGAGGCAGCGCCGAGAAACTGGGGCAGGCACGCACGGGCAAGGGCAGCAGCCCGGGTGCGACGACGGTCAGTCCGCTCAAGCCCCATCACCTGATGGGCGCTCGAGGTGCATGCAACCGAGGGAGGAAACACCTGCAAACGTGGGCACGTCGAGTACGAGAGCGCAGCGCAGTTGTCCAGTAATTCGGTTGGAGGATCTCGGAAATGCAGCTCACGACGACTGTTAGCTTTCGGACTACATCCACTCAAGTGCCGTAGAGCCGGTGTAAGCCGCCCTTGAAAACAAGTGATGTACTTCCGGGCCACAGGCACATCGGCAAGTATGGCTACTTCTTTCAGATCTGGAACGCGAACACGACTGGCTGTCCAGGCGCCGCTCTCTACCCCGCCTTGGGCGCCGGTGGCTGGAAACACTCTCTGCCCAACCTTTGCGGCCTGTGCGCTCGAGCTGCTTGTGCCCACGTCCTTAGCTTTCTCCCGCCGCTGCGGGGCACCCGGTGGTCTGCGCTTCGATGAGACGTCCACTCTTCGATGCTGCAGTCTTTGGTACGTGTCCGCGCGCTGCCTGCCCACGGCGAATTGAGGTTCTTTCGGGCGCACCGCCGACCGTTTGCGGGTACGCCCGCCGCCGACCGCTCTTGGGCGATCAGTCTGCCGTCTCTGAGGGGCGTGCCGGTCGACGGCGGGTTTGCACGTGAACTGGATCCGCCCGCCTCCGGTCTGTTGGCGCGCGCGGGAGATGCGAGCCGGACCCGTGCATCCCCTGTGTGGGACTTGGGGGCGCGCGTCCCGGCCGACGGACCAATACGTGCCACCGTGTAGGACAAGTCGCCGTTGGCACGCTTCACTCAGGCGTCTGACATATGCGCGCGCTTTTTCCCCGCCATTTTTGTCGTTGCCGCACCCCGCTTGCCCCCTACGCACCCCACGGAAGCACCTCACTCGTTGTGCTCGTCCTTGCCGCCCTGCCATGGCGGTTTGGATGCCTCCCGCCTTTTCCTCTCTAGCGTTGCCCTGCCCCTACACGGGTCGAGGCCGCGTCGCGACCGTCACTCGCGGCGCCGCCCGATGTGACGGCGCCCCTGGCCGAGGCCTATAACAGCGTCGAGGTCTCTTCGCCATGGGGGGAAGGTGGTCGATGCGGTACTGGTGACCACCCCCCCTCGCGTCCACGACACCGTGCGGGCTCCTCCGGCCTCCACTTCCTCCCGCCTTCCGCTGTCACCCCCCCAACCATCTGCTCCACCGCCCTTACTCCAATGGGTGGCGGACACCGCGCCACCCAACCCGAAGGGTGGCCAAGGCCGCGCCACGCTGCTGTGATGCAGGTGGGCGCGGCGCCCGCCGAGAGGCAAGAGGCGGAACGTCGGGCGCACGCCGCCGCGCGTGAGGCGGCGGCCCAGCACGCGGCGGCTCGGGCGGCTACGGTGGAGATGACGCGCCCAGGTGCCCCGTCCACGCCGCCGGTGCTCGCGCCGGCGTGGGAGGCGAGCCGGACGGAAGCGCTGCATGCAGACGACCCCGTCGACACGATGGGCCTTTTGGGCGCGTCGTCGACACCGGCGGCGGACGCTCTCCCTCGCTCCCAGACCACTCACAACGACAATGGCGTCCTGCGAAGCGCCGTTGCCGGTGCGTTGGGTGGGTACCGCATGAGCCAGAACGGCGCGCCCGGCTCCGCGCTCTTGGGGCCGCCCGGCGGCAGTGGACATCCTTGCACGCCGCCGAGTCGTACGCTATCGTCGACGCTACCATTGGCGCAGAGACCGGCGACGTCGCGCACACCTGCAGGGACATCGGCACCGCCGTCTACGGCGGCCTCGTCAGCGCTGGGCTCGCCACTCGTCGCCATGTCGGGGCCCCTACAGCCGCCTCCACGTCGCCGCCCGTCTACACCTTCGTCCCGCGCTCCACCCGGTGCATCTTCCTCCACTGCGGCTCGACCGCCAATCCCGTCTGCACCATCAGGTGGCGTGGCCGGTGGCGGCAACAAGAACAGGGCGCCACCGGCCAGGCGGGCTAAGGCGCCGCCGGCGAAACGATTGAAGGTTTTGACGCTGAGCACCATCTTGAAGGCCGTGACGGCGGCTTCGCTACGCTCGGCGAAGACGGCGGCGGAGATTCTCGTGTCGTCCGAGTCTATGGCGGGGCGCTCGGACACAGCCATGGACAGTGCCGGTGCAGCAGCTAACGCTTCCCCCGTCGTCAAGCAGGCGAGCGCGGCCATGGCGCAAATGCTCATCGACAGCCTCGAGCCGCTGTGCGTCGAGGTCATCGAGGCGGCGCAGCAGATGGAACGCATGCAGGCGGACCTGAGCCGCCTGGCACAGAAGGTGGACACCCAAGGAGTTGGCCACGAGCGGACGGCAAAGGCGATCATCGACCTCCGCGACTCAAAGAAGACTGAGTCTACTCGCATGGCCGGCACCAATGACGGGAGCACCAAGACGGCGTTGGACATCAAGACCGCTACCGATGCGGAACTTGTTGCGGTTGCCGCCAAGAACAACCGAGAGGTGGAGGTTGTGCGTAATGAGGTTCGCCGGATCCTCGAGACGCTGGCATTCAACACGGATACGAGTAATCTCGTGCTGGCGGACGCGGGTCGCTACAAGGTCACGTTGCACTCCACCATTGCTCGTCTGCGGAACGTCAGTGCGGAGGAGGCGGCGGAGTGGGCGGCAGGTGGCCAACTGCTGCCGACTCGTATTGTCAACGAGAAGAACGGTACAAAGACGAAGGTGAAGAGCTTGTCCGTGCCGCTTGGCGCCACCGCTGGCTACCTCGTGGCGGACCTCAAGAAGTGGACGCTCGCGGCGTACTTTGAGGTGCTCCAGATCAACTGGCCCTCGGAGCTCGACAAGGGCTTTGCGGAGACGTGGCTGGAGGACGACGAGTTCCTTACATCGGATAAGGGTCAGGCCGCTATCATTGCCGCCGCCAAGGCCCTGTTCCGGCGCGGCGGCGCTACGTCCCGCATCATCAAGAGTCGGGGCGCTGGCGGCGGGGAGCACGTGTCGATGACGGTGGGCCACTACATGCTTATCGGGAGCTTCGTGCGCCACGAGCTGATGGTTGCGGCCGGCCTCCGCTCGCGCCAGCGCCACGGCAAGTCCGAGGGAGCGTTCAAGCATTGGGTGGTTGAGGTCAACCCCGTCGAGGACTGGCTGCGCAAGGACGCCGCTGTGGCAAACGGCATGAGCCTTGTCGACGGCGCGGCGTCGCGGGATTTCTTCTACAAGATTGCCGCCAATCTTCCTCCGGCTGACACGCCCGACATTCCCGGGACTCAGGCGGCCCCGTCCACGAGCGCTGGGTCTAGCTCCGGCTCAGGCAGCCGATCCACCATCGCCGGCGAGGCGGGCGCGTCGGGGGGCGGGGCGCCGGGGTACGGCTCGAGCAGCAACGTCGCCCGTGGCTCGTTCGTGTGGAGCGCGCCGAGTCCGTCAGCGGTCAACACCTCCCGGCACCGTGACTCCGCACCGTCGGAGGGACGCGGCCCTGACGGGCACGACGGGGACAGCGGGGTTGTTGGCGACGGCTTCAGTGACGCTGATCTCATCCCCACGGCCACCGCTGACACCCAACACCGCATGGGTCCAACTGGCGCGCACAATCTCGACGGCCGCAACACGCTGCCTGGGCTCGACGGGGGTGAGGTTGGAGACATGGGGGAGGGAGCAGGGGATGAGGAGATGGACGACGAGGATGAAGAGGACCGGGACGATGAGTATGGTGATGGCGATGATGGGAGGAATGTACCCGGTGCGGCAACGCGCTGGGAGTGAGCACATCGCTACTCGCTGGGAGTGAGCACATCGCTACTCGCTAGGCGTATCGCGCCACCGTCCTCGTCGCTGCTGCTGATGGATGCGTTCGTTTTGTTACGCTGTGGAATGTGTCTTGCCACCTCGCTTCTTGATGCGCGTCTGGAGCTTCTAGTCTTGCATGTGCTTTTCTCTTTTGGGGAGGTACGGCTTGTGCGCGCGCCATCCGCTAGAGCGCGGGCAGCCGCCCGTACGGCGGCCACGGCTAGAGGGTCCGTTTCTTTGACCGCTTTACTTGCCGTACAGGGCCCATGCGTGGATGCCCTGGATGCGCAAAAAGAACCGCATTGGGGTTCCAATGAGGGAATGTACTAGCAGGCATCGACGAGCGTGGTGCGGGTGGACAAACAAAAACACGGCCATCGGCCCCAGGCGTCGCTACGAGCTGTCAGCATCCTTCCTCGCTCTCATGCTGCACCACTATTGGTCGGCGGTCCGAAGCAAGAACTAGCTCCTGGTTGGCACGTCAGTTCCTCTCGTCGCCAGCCGGTGAACTCTCTCGTGTGAGAGATCCCTATGCAAGGCACTCTCCTGACGGGGAATCCCCATCAGGCTCCGTCCGCTGGGGGCCCCCCGAAATCGCCATCAGCAATCCATCAGAAACCGCTCCTGATGGAAGATCTGAGCCCCATCAGAGTGCCATCAGCAAGAGGCCGTAATGGGTATTCGAGTCAAATCTGACGATGGCTCCGGTGGCGGGGGTGGGTGCGCGACGCCGTGCCGGCCACTGCCACAGTGTATTGCATTGGAATCCCTGACGCAACTATATTTCCTACTCCAGAAACTAATTATCTGGATACGTAGCCCCACGAAGTCGATTAGGGCAGCCGTACTAAGACCATAGGAGGCTTCCAAGCCAGTTGCTTTCGCACAGAGATCGGGACAGTCTTCATGGTGAGAGGCAACAGCCGCGAAAAATCAAGGTATCCTCATGCCTTACAACTCGCACGAGGCAACGTGCGTCTATTGTGTTGTTGCGTGAACGACAAGCCCTGCGGCGACTACCAAAAGGTTCAGGCCAAGCCATGGTACAGTACGTTTGACGCAGCTCGCGATGAACAGGTTCTTGTCCGAAGAGCACATGGTTAATCTATAGCACACCGTCGGCAACCTGCGACGACCACACTTTTTGGTCCAAGTCATCCCAAGTCGCTTCCACTAAAAAGCATTGCGCGAGAGGGAAAGTTTTAACCGGATGTTCGAAATGTTAAACCCTTTTCATATTCGGCCTTGCCCTTGTTTTCAAAAAAAAAAGCTTGTGTGTGCATGGAATGGGGGCCGCGTCAATCACGTCACGGGATGGGGCGGAACAACTCCTGTAGTTATACAAGTCGATTGTGTTTCAATCAATGGGAGGGTGCAGAAACCACTCTCTGGCTTGGCCACGAAATTGGGTCCCGGCGGCTGCGCAGGACCCCAATCGCGGCCCAAGCTTCCACTCGTGTGCTCGACCACGTGGCCTCGGGCGGGCCACACACTGACTGCAATGGCCCGAGACGGGCGTTTCTGCCTGAATCTCCACCGGTCAGCCGCACCATGCGCCGTTTGGTGGTGCTCAGCGGGGCGGCTCGGATGTCTTGGAAGGGGGCGGGTGGCGGTTTGTCCAAAAAACGGCGCTGCGAACGGAATAGACTGAGGTCCACCCGCTTGCCAGCCACAGACACGGCACGCTTGGCCACCACCTCGCAGGTTCCCAACGGCCCTCGTGCGGGGTCACCGGCGGCGCGCGATCTGCCCAGATGTCGGCTACCAGTCGCGTTTAGGAGGGGGCCCTCCCACTGAGAGTCGCGCATGAGCGTAGCAGATTCATTGGCGGGCTGGCTGTCGGTGCCCCCCCCGAAGCGCGCTGGAGACTGGCGGGGGAGGTTCTCCAAACCCCCGCTGCCCCTGCCACGACCCGCACCCTGTTGCCAAAGCGCACCACGCCTCGGTCGTCGCGCTCGGCCCGCGCAGAGGTGGCCGTTTAGTCTTCGGCAGCACCTCTGTGTCTCATTGCCTCATCCACCCCCCCCCTGTCTCCGTCCCCATTCACGTTCACCCCCCCCACCCGCCTTCCACCAACACCACTCCCTCCTTGTTCTTCCAAGACCCCCCGTCTCATCATGAGCCTCCTTCGCACGGCCGTCAATCGGGCGCTCCCACTGGCGCGTGCCTCCACGTCGTCACCTCAAGCGGCACCCGCCCGCCGCGCGCTGGCCGGCAACAGCATGCCCGTCGGTGACACGGCCAACGCGGTCGCTGCTGAGGCGCTCGGCAAACCCTCCTCGGCGAGCGCAAAAATTGCGGGCGGCCTCCTCGTCGTCACCACCGCGGGGCTGTGGGGCTGGGAGACCCTCCGTGCGCCCGACAGCGGCATGTGGACGATTCGTGGCAAGGCCGCTTGAACGCAAGGGCGGCTGCGGCCGTGACGGCGACGGACTGTATCTCGTGCCACCCGCTGCGGGCGGCTGGACGATGACGACCACTACGGCAGAGGCCGACGGAACACGATGGGGCGCCTCGACGCAGGCGGTGTGGGAATGGGGTTGCACAGGAGGATGTGTCGGTTGCACACTGGGGCTCATTGTTGGATAGCCCTTTGCCCCGCCGCGCGTGTCCTGGTTTGAGTACTTTGAGGCGTTCTTTGCGTGCCGTTTTGTCTTGTGGTGTGCTATTGTGGCTCCCGTGTACATGTTGTGCTGCCTTGTTTTTTGTCGCTCGTTTCTTGGTCGACGTAGTACCGTCTATGGAGGCGTGCGCTAGCCTTCGCTGCTGGGTTGATGGGAGTAATGGTCCATTGATGGACCCCCAGCGACTGGCGAACGCAGTCACTGGGCCTTGTCTAGCGGTGTCTGCTCCCTGACCCCGTGTCCTCGTGACGACCACATGTGGGAGCTCCTCTTTGGGTTCTCAACCGGCCGTAATCATTCCTGTAGCGCTCGTTGTTCAACCGTTGCCGGTTTGTTGCATAAGAGTCGCCGATTGGAACTGGGCTCATGGCAGGCAGAGTTTAGGCGGCCACAGCGCCTACAGTTGTTTCCCTTGCTTTTGACTCTTCGCTAGCTCTTGGCTATGGGCCATTGTCTACGGCTTGCTGTGGTCCAGCACATGCTTCTCGAGCCACTACTTCCACTACTTCCTCTTCCGTGCCAGCACAGTAGCTTTCGACGGCATGTGAGGCGTATGGCATGTTCGTGCAGCTCTGGTGTTTCCTATGCGAGACCGCGCCATCACGTGGACTGTGTGGCACAGAGCGCGCGCTGACCACGCCGTCATACACCAGTTGACAATCAACACGGATGTCAGTGCTACCTTAGGGTACCACTTTCAGGGAATCTAAACATAATTTAATTGACCTCGTCGGCTGATCGCGCCACGGCGACGGCGGCACCCCCGCCAGCGGAGGATCCTTGCCATCCACCCCACCGGCGCGTGCGCGTGTGGTCACAAAAGGTGCCGGGCACGTGGACGTGGGCAGAAACCTGATCCAGGCCGTCCACGTTGGGTGACGGCGGCCGGGCGCCCGAGGCACGGCGCGCTTCCCCCCCCCAACCCCACCGCCTGTGCCTCCACGCGCTGTCGGCATCCCCGCGTGCCGGTGGCTGCCAGCAGACGGTGGCGTGAGTGCTGCCGCCTCAGCCGTTTGGGCCGGTCGCAGCTCGCCGCCGCCGCGAGGCGCCGCGCAGACGCTGTCGGGTCGGCTTCCGCGTGCCTGCAGCCGCCGGCACCGTGCGCCATCGCTGTCCTTTTTTTTGTGGCACGCGTTGCGACTGCCCGCCGCGTCCCGGGCTGCTACTTGAGCACGGCCACCTCCGAGGCCCCGTCTGCACCGCCACACCATCCTCTCACTCCTGCTCACCGTTCCCCCGTCTGCAGTCCTCGCTCTTGTTGCACCTCCCGCCTCTTTCCACCCACCTGCCCTGCGCCATGGCGTCTGCCTGCTCCCTCGCGTTTGCCGGCGGCGCCCTGCCTCGGCTGGCCCGCGCGACGGCCCCTGTGGCGGCGGTCGTCACCCGCCGCGCCGCCACCCGACGGCCCGCGGTTCTCCCCGCCCTCCGTCCCGCGGCGGGCGTGCGGTTGGCCTCGGCCGCCGCCGGCCGCCCGTCGCCGCCGCGCACGGCAACGCCGACGGCCGTGGCGTCGCCGCCCGCGCCCGTCTCGACGGCGGCGACGGGAACGGACGGCGGCGAGGCGGCGGCGGCGGAGGCCCCCCCCTCGTGGAAGGTCAAGCTGCTCTTTGACGGAGAGTGCCCCCTGTGCGTGCGGGAGGTCAACTTTCTCAAGAAGAAGGACGACGGCCGGGGCGTTGTTGCATTTGTCGACATTAGCGATCCGGTGTATGACCCGGCGGCCAACGCGGGCCTCGACTATGAGACGGCGATGGGGCGCATCCACGCCATTGAGGCGGACGGGTCAGTCGTGCAGGACGTGGCGGTCTTTCGCCGCGTCTACGAGGAGCTCGGAATGGGCTGGGTGTACGCCGTGACCAAGGCGCCCGCCGTGGAAGCGGTCGCCAACCAGCTGTATGGGGTGTGGGCGCGCAGCCGACTGTGGCTGACGGGGCGGGGGACCATGGAGGAGGTGATGAAGGAGCGTGAGGACTGCAAGGACTCGTGTCGCATTTGAGGTGGGGGGAGGGGGGAATAGGAGGGAGGGTGGCAGCTGTTGAGGGACAGTGCAGTGCGCGCTCCCTCCGCTGCTCACGCCACACTGTGCACATATTGTATTAGTACGACAGTTTTGTGATGACGCCGCCCTATTGGCCCCTCTTTCAGCGGTCTCGGCGTGTAGCGCCGTCTGTGCCTGCGCGCACGTCGTCCCTAAGCTGCGGGGTGGCTGCTTCTGGTCTTTCCCCCGACCAGCCCGTGCGTGCGCCCGCCATCCCGCCGAGGCGTCACCCCAGGCCACGCGGCACGGTGGCCTCCACAGGGACTGTTGTGAGCGCGGCGACGGGGTCAGCGACTGGTGAGAAACTCTGCCCACGTGCACTGTCTCCCTCATGGGGACACCTCCGTTGCGGCGTTGTTGGCCATCCACGGCGCTTTGTCAAGATAAGTTGACCGATTGACGCCACAGATCTCCACTGCCGCATGCGCATGTGGGCACAGACCCCAGCGAGCAGGCACAACGGTATCAGCGCAAGTACAGCGAATCCCCTGGGGTGGTGCGTGGAGGAGTGAGGGAAGATGGTCCGCTGTGCCACTGTGCAACTGACAGTGGGGGATAGCGGCAGGGTCGCGCGTGCCAGCCATGCCCTATACACGTCACCCAGCAGCAGCTGCGCCACCCTCCACTAGAACGGCGCACAGAGGCCAGACCGGTTGCATTGGCGGCATAGGCAGCCGCGGCAGCATCCGCAAGGAAACTGTCAGTGAGGGGCGACGGCGTCGGCAGCGTCCACAGCGGCGAGGATATGCCACTACGCCCCATCGCTGCCGTGGGAGCGTCGCTTCACTTCGAACAAGGTAGAGGCCGGTCCACCACCGTTAGCCTCGCGTCCCTACCCCCAACCGCAATCGCCCGGCACGGGTGTCATGAACTGCTGGCCCCGCCCTGCCGCTGCTGCTCAGACTCCCCACCAATCACGTGTGGTCTGCCCGATGCACTGCGCACCGAACGTGCGCCGCTACTGCGGTCCTCCACCTGAAAGGCGAGACTGACGAACAGCAGCAACCGTCGGGCGAGGAAAGCAGGGAAACGAGAAGATATGAGAATGGGCACCAGCGCAGAGCGCGCCTCTTGTTCGCAAGGTTTGTTGGTTGTGTTACAAATGAGAGAAAGGCATACACAGTCGAGGAAAGCGTGGCGGAGCCCCGAGCCCCGGTACCCCAGCGTCACCGCCGTGCGCCACGCACCACCGCGGCTTCTGTCCCCTCCGCCAGCGGGGTCAGCTCGCAGATGCGGGGCATGGACAGACGCCGCGCCATCCGCGGCGACCGCCGCGGGCCCGTCTCCTCAGCCGCGAGCGCGGCGGCCATCGCCGTCCGCGCCACCCGCATGTGCACGGCGAGCGCCCACCGCCATTGTGGGGAGCGGCCTGCGTGAAAGTCGTCGTCCAGTTCCGCGTCGACTGCCCAGGCTGCCGGTGTGCGGGCCGCCGACGGAGCCGCCGCGGCCGCGTCAGCCTCCGGTGTCGAGCGAGGAACTCCCCAGGTGGCCCACCAGCCGCCCTTGAGGGGTTCCCCGCCTGGCGTGTCGCCGTCTTCGGGCAGCCCACAAAAGAGGACGAGGAGGATGGCGACGGCGGCGCCGGCCAGGTCCGCCGCCGCAGACCGGGCGTCGGCGAGCTCCGACGCGAGGCGGCGACCTCCGCCGACCGCGTCCACCGAACGGGACGGGGCTGCGGTACTCAGCGGCAGCAGAGCGCCGCCTGTCTTGGAGGTTGGCAAGACGGTGGGAAAGCCCCGCCATGCGGCCGCAGCGGCCGACCGAGTGGCCAAGGCCCAGGCGCGGACGCTGCCGGCGGCGGCGGTGGCGGCAGCGGCGGTGGCGACGGCTGCAGCGGCAGTTATGGGGGGAGGGGACGTTTGGAGGGTGGCGGTGGTGGCCGTTGCAGCGGCCATGGTCCTGGGCAGTGAGGATGAGAAGACCCAAAGTCCGTGGTGTCGAGGCGTCTTTAGATTCGATGATGGTAGGGGAGAGCAAGTGGAGGGGGAGGGAGAGGGCCCCGGTGGGTGAAGGGAAGGGGCGAGGATGAGGATGGGGTTGGGGGGAAAGGGGTGCCGGCTCCAAGGAAAGCGACGGCCTGATGTGTGTGACGGCCTTTGTGGGAAGCTGGTGGCCGCTCGAGCTCAGAGGGTGTGGGGAAAACACACCCTGTTGCGCGCACACCCACACACGCTGTTGGACGCGCCTCACTCGGGGAGAGCCCTGGGTCGGACGCGCCTCACTCGGGGAGAGCCCCGGCGCTCGAGGTGCCATGCCGAAGGCCAACGGGCGCGTAGGCTGCGGAGTGCACGGCGTTCGACCGACCGGATCGCAATCGACAGGAGGAGAGGGGGTGGGGCGAGTGCCGCGACAGTCCCAAACAGGTCCTCGCGGGCGTGCGCGGTCGGGGGGTCGCAGCGCCAGCGGCGGGCCACCAGTGGCCGACCCAGGCGCCTGCACTCCCCCGACGAGGCACGGCGGGGCTGGCGTAGCGCCGAGGCGGCCCAGCTGGCACGCCCCCCCGCCAGAAGGGCAGTCACCTGCCTGCACAGACCCGCCACCACCGGGCGCAGCCGCCTCTGCCGTCGAACCTCACCCACGTGCGGGTGAACAAATGCAGTCGCCAGGGCTGCTCAGCCCGCCGATGACATTTCCTGGAGGCCGGTGGCGCGCGGCAGAGTCCAACATTGCTGGTACCTGGGCCGCGGGCTCGCCTACAGTTGTTGTCTGCATCGGCGATTTCGTCGGCCGCGGCAAGCACTCACCTGCCCTTGGACCGGAGGGGGGGGGGGGGGGGGCAGGATGAAGAGAGAGGGCAGCAAGGGGTAAACACTGACAACCAACGGGCCGTGGTCGGGAGCGGCCGCGCACAGGACAGCGGCGGCGCACCAGCACACGTGTGTGGCCTGCCTCAGCCGTGCCGGCCCGTGGCAGATCGTCGCAGGTGAAAAAAGACACGCGCAAGTCAGCCACCCACGGGGGAGTTGCGCGGTGGGCCCCACAACAGCCCGATCTGGGACGTTGGCCCATGGCTGCCCAGGGTGTGTGAGTGGTGCTTGGCTCCCAGTCGCGTCGGCAGGACCGGGCGTTCATGCACGAGTGTTCCTGTGGGGCCCCACCCGGTTGTTGGCCCCATGCCTCTGTTCACGGCGACGAGGTGCCTGTGTGGGCGCTCGGTAGCAGATCCGCCCAGCCTCGCTGCAACGGCGCTGGTTGGCCACCCGCTCGGCTTCCTCAGTGTCATTCTTGCCCCCCCCCCCCCGCAGGCGGTGGAAACGGCCGCGGACGTCATTGAAGGGAAATCCGACTGCTGCGCAACACCGATACAGCCCTTCCTGTCTCCTGGACAGAAAAGGAGAGAGATGGGTGGGGCCGCTGTAGTGCGGGGGGCGCCACGAGCCGCGCCTCAATTGGTGGACAGAGCGAGTACGGCTCGACCGACTCGCAGTGTTCTCCACGACCCGCTATCACCTCGACCGCCACAGGGCGCTGCGAGCCGCAGAGAGCCACTGCGAGCCACGGCGAGCCACCATGAGCCATTGCGAGCTTACATAGACATATTAGCACGCCTCCAGTCGACACAGTGGAGCAGGGCGGACCCCCACCCTCAGTCGAGCATCGTCGGCCCCTCAGTTCTGAATGCGTAAGCCGAGGCCCAGCTGAAATAAACGCCTCCTGACCGCATCCTGTGGTCACGTGCCCGGCACCTCGGCTACACAGTGCCGGCTGTGTGCGCTGTGGCAGCAGCGGCTGGCGCTGCCGAGGCGGCAGAGACGAGCGGTATCCGTAGTGTCATCGAGAAAGTGTCGCGACTGCATGCCTTCCGCAATCCAGGCTTGGTATTGGCCAAATACGGACTCAGTGCACCACGGGAAGTCAAATCACGGCTCCTCGTTACATGAACTGATAAAGGGAAGGATTCCAAAGAGAGATATTCATCCAGAGCTGCTACACACGAAATCACCAATGATCCGACAAGAGCTCGCAGCAAGTTCTATTGCATTATCAAGGAGCTGTACGACAAACTTCATCACAGGAATCTTAAATGGGTTCGAGCAGACAAAAGGAACCACACCAATTTCGAATTCTGTGCTGCCAGCTGCTTTGACAGAAGAGAGCGTCGGCAAGTCAAATGTGGGTCTGTGCCGTGCGACGGGGACACGTTTCGCGCCACGTTGGGGCCCATACCCACAGTTACAACCCATAAATGGCTATCTCAGGCCACCGACCGCAGGTATGCTGCACACGTGGCCCTCGCCCTGGCGCAAAGACGCTTTCCAGCCAGCCCTGGGTGCCCGTACAATACCATAAAAGTCAACCCTCGACCTTTGGCGACCGTCTACCCCCCGCCTTCCATACAACCGTCGACCAACATCACGATGGCTTCCTCAGAACCCTCGTCGCCCCCCTTGCCCGGGCCAACCGCCGACTCCACGCCACCCGACACTCCCACCACACCCCATGACGCCCCGTCTGCGTCGGCTATGTCCACAACCCGTACGGGGCCGAGATGGTCGGTGCGTCGGTGCAGCGGTAGTTGGTGGATAGGAGATATGAACAGAATCTCCCGTGTCAACCCGAAAACTGACATGCCGGTGCTAAATGCGGGTAAGATGTGGATTTCTCGGATGTGGATCTGGGACCCTCCTTTTACCAACATTTACAACCCATGCCAGACTTTCCGACGCTCTCTAGTGTCTATTCTATCGCAAAAGAGGATCACATGATGCTCTTGAGCCAAAGATGGCGCCTCAGGTGAGTTCTGCTTCTTTTACGGCGCATCCAAGTTCTCCCAAGCTTAAAAAAGCCGCGCTGAGATGCTTCCTGGCGTCAGAAAGGATCTCAGACGCTGGGAAGCACTCGAAAACGAGCACTGAAAGCGGGGATCAAATGATGCTAAGAAGATCAAATGCTGCTGTTGCTAGAAATCACATTTTTGAGCTCTTTACAGAGCCAATTAGCTCTCTTGGAGGCGTCACCACTCCTCTCAACAGCTGCGACGAGAGGCATGACACCAAGGGCCTTCGCACCGACCGCCGTCTGCAGAGGCGTCCCTTGTTTGCCGGCATATGGGCGCTGGATGTGTGCAACGAGTTTCATGCACACTTTTCCCGACCGTTCTTGCTCTTCCGGACAGCAACAAGGTAGGCAGCAGCCGACTACAAGACTTCCCTGCGTGGCTTTGCTATGCGAAGGGCCGACGCAGGGCTGCTGTCAACAGTTATGCTCCACAATCATGTGGTAGATAGTTGGACGCCGCAATCCTTTCTTAACCTGCACTACAGAAGGCTATCACGTCGTGAAGTGCAGTGCTCCTCCCAGTGGCGCTTCATCTGGCCTTCTGTATTTTATGTCTGTCGGAGTTAGTGCTTGATATCCAATACAGCAGTACTCTAAAAACTATGGCTGATACATAGGACGCTACGGAAAAAATAGACTGTCCAGAAAGTCCTTTTGGCCTTTCTGGAAGGGTTGTCGAGTGCACCCTGGGGGCGCGCATTGTGAGCGCTTTCCCGGAAAGCCTAGTTGACAGACCCCATATGAGAACTTCTGAGGCTTCGACACAATGACGGACATCAATCGGCTGAAGTATCTCCTGTCAGTAATTCGGACACGTACCTGCAGTATTGTATCGAAAGCTGTGCTTTTTCTGACTTGGCCCGGCTGGCGTTTCCGAAAGTTTCCCTTTGTCCAGCTCCCGGACATCCGCATCGACTCGTCCTATGCTGACTTTTTTGCCCTGGAGTTGGGCCGCCCCCCCCCCCCCGACTCAAGATGATGACACTGTTGCGCATGGTATTATGGTTTGTGCTCGCGAACCGTTGTCTGACCATCAGCACAAGGGCGGGAGTCTCAGATGAGACCAGGTCTACGGGACTCGCGCGGCGTGTAAACCAGAGCATGCTCCCAACCATTCATGTCTGTACGACTGAGGGACACAGTGTCCTTGACGTCATGGTGCTCTTTGCTCGTGCGTTTTTGTGTTCGTGCGTGGGTTTTGTGAGTCTTCGCTCCGTCATCCGTTACCCCATCCCATCTCCCCTCCTTCCGCTATTCCTTCTTCTATACACCCGAGTCTCCTTCTTCTACCACAGAATGAGGCAAGTACCAACAAGTGGGAATGTTTACGGGCATGGGACCTTCCGCGAGCTGGCTTCGGTCGAGGTGGCGGATGGGTGATGATCTTGATTGTGGGGTGGACGCTGAGTGTAGCATTGTGTGCCCGGGTGCTCTGTGCTTTTCCTGCGGAGTGGGGGTGGGCGATATTCATATTTGAGGAGGCAGGGAGTTGTGTGCGACAGTGTCTGCTGGGGTTCACAGCAGTGAGAAACTGACTATAACATGTCTCGTTGGACGGGCGCCGGCAGACAGTTTCCCGGGAGGTGGGAACAGAAAACGAAGCTCCGTCGGGTTCACGAGGACATGCGCGTGCGCTGCACAAGAATGGGGCTGAGAACTAATTGCCGCAGACTGCAGTCTCACGGCCACTGCGGACGGCGTGGGATCAAACTCTGTTGTATCTTGCGTGACTGTGGACCGGTTCACTGTCCCGTCGAAGTTGTTCGCTAATTTGATGGACTGCACAGTGACCAGAAATGCTCAGTGTGCTCCAAATGCACATCCTTTTCCTCCCCCAACACAACGGTGCGTTCTTCTGGCCCACATATCTTGTACGCCATGCGTGACTGCATTTTGAGGAAAAACAAGAAAAGATCCGTGTCATCGTCGTGCACACCCTCTTCCCCGCCACCGTCGGTACTCGAGGCTGAATACTCCGAACAGGCAGCTGCCCTATCGATACCTCCAGACAGAACGCCCCGATTGACGAATGCCAACACCTTCTTGGACGCCTCTGTTGCCCTCTCGCTCTCACAGCGCTCACAGCCGCTTCACCCTTCGCCGTGTTACCTTGCTGTTCTGAAACCCCGCTGGGTTGTGCCGCAATCGGCAGCTTCCTCGTGGCATACCGAGTCGCCTGCGCTGCGGGGCTGCGCCGGTTCCAGCTGTTGTGGTCTTCGGGGTGAAGTAGGGTCCTGTGAATCGCAGGAGCTTTTGGGCGACGCGGATGCCGTCTTGAGAAAACTGACCTCATCTCGCCGCAGTCTGCGCAGAATTGATCGCCTCTCGTTTGGAAGCGGGCTGGATCGCAAGGAAACTGATCGTAAATTCCAGGAAACACAGAGCGCCCGTACCCATTCCGTGGCCTACTCATCCGACCTTCTACCGCCGAAACGTCCGTTTACTCTTTGAGGAAAAGTTTTCCTTCCGCCCCGCTGGCCTCGTCCATCGCTGAGCCGCGCGTTCCGCGAGCACCAACGGCCGCCCCCCCGCTCCGATCCCCACGCGGTCTACAAGACTGTCTCGTGCCGTGATTAAGTCGCCGGAGACGCTGTAGCGGTTCTCGGCACCACCACTTTGGTTCGTCGTCCAGCCGAAGTGACCTCTTGATCAGCTCGGTCCGTCGA
>ENA-ORXR01001464-ORXR01001464.1-marine-metagenome-genome-assembly--contig:-NODE-1464-length-24997-cov-35.142616_pt1 | contig 24997 bp, 40 predicted proteins | sample MGYA00237866_ERZ511479 | MGnify/ENA metagenome assembly ERZ511479 | reverse complement strand
GGCGCTCGTACTTTGTCAGAGGGGCACTACTGAGGACGATCCGTGGGCCTGGGCCACACACAAATCGCCCTGTTCCCGAATATGGCACAGGAGACCGGCATGTCGGTCGTGGGACAGGCGGGTTGACTGACCGGTCGCACTCGTCAGTGCCGATTTTGACCCCATGAGGGGGGTATAGTTTTCTTTGGGCAAACCATGACCCCCGCAAGCTGGCCATTTTTCAGAAAAGCACCATAGCCGCGCGGTCCTTAGATGCCAGCAGATGTTTTGTCGGCATTGACTCGTCCTTGGTCTTCTCGAGATCGTCGCCGAGTTGCTCCACGAACGCCATAAGCTGCGTCCAATCAGCGACCGACGGCGGAGCCACAAAACCGCTTGGGTCAGCCATGATGTCAAGTGGATATGGTTGCAACGAATCTGGGATCGACCGGAGCGATTTGACGCGTACCGAGATCAAAAGATTTGCAACGACGAACACCGGCGTTGTTCGCTAGTTGAACTCCAGTCGAATGATGAGAATCTTGATTTTGCAATTGAACGACGAGTGCAACGATGCCCACAATCGAGGACACGAATCCAGCGACCAACCGACCAATTGCAGAGCGATTTCGCGCGATCTCTTGCGACGGGCCACGACGCGCGCGTGCGCACGGCCGCGCTGGTGGCGGGCCTGTTCAGAAGTCGTCTCGAACAACCGACCACTGGGTGTGCAGCGCGGGAAATCTGTTGGGCGGTTGATTGTGAAATTATGCCGGCGGGACTCCTTGTGGTCGCGCAGCACTGCAATGCTACTGCAGCTGACACCACAGGGACGACAGCGGTACGGGACCTCCGGGCCGCGTGTCGCCTTCAGGGCCTGACGCACTTCGCGCTGTTCGTCGGCGCGAGCCGTGGATGGCCGAATCTTGGCGATGCGCGGTGCCCGCGGCTACACGTAGCGCAGTTCGGGCGATTTGGGCGGCAGCAGTACGCCCTTGCGGCCCGGCCCCGCCTTCGGGCTGTTCGCAGCAGCCGCGGATGCCCGGGCCGCCGTGGATGAGGATGATTTAAGCGCCGCCGTGGATGACGATGATGCGCGCGCCGCCGTGGATGACCAAGATGCTCGCGCCTCCGTTGATGACGACGATGCGCGCGCCGCCTTGGATGACGAGGATGGTCGCGCCGCCGTGGATGACTTTGCGGCAGTCGTTACCGCCGGGGAGTCAATCGACTCAGACCCTGAATTCGCACCCACTGGGTTCCAAACAAATGGCAAGAAAAGAGCACATGACAAGAGCAAAACAACGGGTTTTGTCAGGCCAGGTGTCCTTTTCCGTGTGATTTGTAAAGCCCACTGAATTCGTATTACGATGGCCGAGCCACGCCGAACACAGAAGACCGCACCAAAACACAAACACAGGAGGTACAAATTCCGAGCCAATCGGCAGCCAGAGAGCCAGTAGCGCCGAAAACCACCTAAAACTACCAAATGTGAGACCCGCCAGGACACGTGGGGAATCAATCGAACTCGGGAGGGGAAATGGTTGACGGGGAAGGCCCCGCCCAAGACGATGGGGGCGACGACGGAGGGCACTAGGGATGTCGATGGGTGTGACGACGGTGGAAAGGGTCGGGAGGGGTCACAAGGGAAAAGGTTGTCTTTGGAACTGAGGCTGCCTCTCTCGATCGCCCCGAAGGAGCTCGGTTCGCTTGACTCCATACTCTCCCTGGGGCACCTAACGTGCCCCAGAACATGCATGCGCTCGTCTCCACACGGTGCGGCACCAAAAGGGCCAAAACGCAGAGGGAGACGGGCGTGTGCCGCCAAAACGCGGCACCAAAGAGCTCAGAAACGAAGGCAGACGGGCTTGTGCCGCGAAAACGCGGCACCAAATGGCTCAGAAAGGCAGGTAAAGAAAAGTGGAGAAGCAGGCGGCTTTTGACACGAAAGCCGAGAACAGAGGGCACTTGCCATTGGATAGTGTGGCGCTCGACAGCTTTAACAGCAGGGCATAACCGACCCAGTCCTGCTGGCCCCGGATCGTTGTCACGCATTGTCAGGGGCGTTGACAATGATGTCGCGTCCCAATAGGCCTACACGACTGACACGAGCTCTCATTGGTGCACTAGAGCTGACGCCGAATCATCCGGAGTCATACGCAGCATCATGATGAGTCAGCAGGGCGCTGGATGGCCTCACGCCGGATCAGGTCGATCGGCGTGTCCGTAGCTTCCACTAAAAAGATGGAGGCCGTTGTAGCGGATGTTGGACGCGTACAGCGAGTCATGAAGGAAGCTTGCCGCGTGGAAAGTGATGTTTGAAATGGATGAAATGTTTAAATTATATTTCCTCGTGGCGTGAAAGGCCAGAGGTCCTACACGTATCCTCCAGGATCTCGTCTGCGGAAAATTCAAATGGGTCGTCCATCACGCGAAGAAGACGGTCGCGACGACGGTGGCGGCGGATGGCCGTCGACGACGACGACGCCGCGATGACAGTGCCACCTCCACTCGAATCTCCCCAGCACGCCACTGAGAACACAGCGCACGGCCAGAACAGATTTCCTGTCGCCCGCCCCCCCGGCAGATCGTTTCAATGCCCACCGCTGGCGCCCCGAAACGGTCGTATCCCGGGGTGGAGGCACGGTCACCTGTGGTCGCGTGCTCGATGAGAGGGTCCATAGCAGTCGCGATACCGATGCGAACGGTGGTCGCTCAAACGCTCTCCCGCGACACAAAGTGCATTCTTTGTCACTGACGTTTTCAAAAAAGCCGGGCGCCACGACAAAAATAATTTGAGCGGCGGGAACAGCAGCGCAAGCCAATGAGAGGGTGGAAAAAGATGGGGAGGAAAGCTTTGACTCCCCAAATCGTGCAGAGAATGGAGGACAAGGGCGTCACCCTCTATTTTCTGCCCGCAAAATCTGTGCGTACTGTTGTAATTCCGATCAAATAGATTCGGGTTTTCTCTCTTCCATATGGGGTGCCCGACGTTGCCGCGGAGCCGTCCCCAACCCCAAGAGCCTAAATAGAGCCACGTGGAGCATTCGGGAGACACGTTTCTGACGCGTAAGCACATTAGGACTTGAAGATGACGTTGTTGGGTGTGCTCTGAGCGCCTCGGGTGGTTGTCGTTTCGGAGCAGATTGTCTAATCGGCTGTAAGTTATCACGTGGGCTACAAAGTGCTCCACCGTGCTTTACAATCGCACAATGACTGAATCAATAACAACAGGCCCAACTTGCGATTGGTACGTCCTGGAAAATGAGAATTCTTCCGGTTAGTCCAATTTTCATTATTGGGGCAGCGACATCTTGGGGCCGGGGCTGCCCCAAATCAGGTCGGAATGGGGCAGAGGTGACCGCAAGAGTGTCTGTGCCCCAACAACGGCTGCCCTCTCACTGGTCACACACACAACGGAGACTTGTCAAACGGTGCTCGTGTGGTTTGGTGGAGATTGATCGATTGCATCCTGCCTCGAGACAGTCGTCTCTGCGCGCATTGCTGGAAGTTCGTCCGATGCGACGATGGGACAGCCGATGACGTTGGTGGCACACTCAACTCCGACCAAACAACACTGCCCCAACATGTGCATGTGGCCCCGTCTCCTTGTAACTCTTGGTCGATGGGACAACCCATGTTGGGCTCTCCACACAGGGGGCCACACTTGGCTGTTCCAATTGGGCGAGCTGCTCGTTGGGGCAGCTGATGTTGGATGTGATCTGAGGGGTGTCGCAAAATATGTCTCATTATTGGGACACGCACCGAAAGACGCGTACTAGAGCACTTTTCGTGTACTACAGGCCCGATTTCCTTACTGGCACCAGTTCGGAAGTGACAGGGAGCTGACCCCCACGGGGAAGGGCCGAACGCACGTCCTAAGGCGGCACGGGGGTCCAGAACGTTGGCTGCACGTCCCCCGTGCTGTTCTCGGTGGGCTGTACCACGTAAATCGGACCAGATCTGTTGGTTTGTGGCCCCTGCTGAAGCAGGCTGCAAGTGACGCGGGCACAAGGAAATCTGGTCAGGCGCGGCCGTTTCGGGGCGTGTCAGGGCGTGTCAGGACGGGCTTTCGCGCATCAATCGGGTAGGGCCTCCCTGACTGTCACAAGCCACCAGCGTTTAGAACGTAGAAGCAACAGCTCGGCGGGTCCCACATCACTTTATTTGCTGCGACCCCGGACCTCAAGACTGCCTCCGTCGGCCGGTACCGCCCCCCCCACCCGAAACGCTCCCACGCACAACCCCTCCACGATCCCCACATCCAGGCAGTGTGACTCTGTTGGACGACAGTGATCGCCTGTTTCACACTGCTAGCCACACATTGGCCGCTGTGAATGCGACACATTTACGGGCGACTAACGGCTTCTGAGAAATCCCCCCTGTTGGTGGTCCGTCCGCCACAGCTACATGAACGTCTCAAGTGACCTAGTACAGGGTCCAGTGCCAACACGACCGCCGCCGCGTGATACATGGGCTTCAAGAACGCGCGCGCCGCAGCCCACCTTGCGCCCCCCCCCGCCCACCACGTCACCACAGCCCACACGGACGCCACCGCCCTCAAGGTGTCCTCCTCTTGCACGGTGTCCCGCGCCAACAGCACGGTGGACCTCGCCGCCCCCAAGGATGCCGCCTCCCCCAATGTCTTCTCCGCCACTACGGTCACCGGCGTAGCTTACACCGTGGCCCTTGCGCCCCCCAAGGACGCCACCTCCCCTATGTGTCCTCCCGGAGAAAGGCGGTAGGCGCGGCCAACATGTGGGTCCCGGCGGCCCTCACAGACGGATCCGCCGCCATGATCTCTCTCCCGCCAGAACGGTCGCCGCCGCCGGCACCTAGGCGACCGCTGCCGTCCCCACGGTCGCCGACAACAACAAGGTGGTAGTCGACCGTACGGTCTCCCCCGCCGCCAGCACGATTGCGACCGTCTGTGACCAGAACAGGCGCCAGCTTGATATCAGCCGCCAGTACGGGCGCTGGTGCCGCGATTAACACTGGCGCCGCTGGTGACGCGGCAGATGCGGGCTTCTCACCAACTGTACCGTTGTGTTGCTTGCTGCACCCTCTTTCTTCTATCGTTATCTTGTGTGTGTTCCGTACTGCTGCTGCCGGACTGGAAGAAGTGGCTGTGTGTATGATACAACCAAGTAATGACTGGGCCCGTCTTTGTGTCTCTTTGTGTCTCATTGCCTACTCAGGCGAGTTTGGGCAAGGGCGGGCAGATGGGCGGCGGGCGAGCGGGTGGGCGGCGGGCGAGCGGGAGGTGGACGGCGGGTGGGTGGTAGAAGCGCCAGAAAGCACCAGGAATCACTCCAGGATGAGCTCGTGGGAGCCGATGGGAGGGGGGAGGGGGAGGGGGGGGCGCAGCTTCAGGAAGAGCCCCAATAAGCCGATGGGGGTGAGTGTGAGCAAAGATCCAGGAAGCCCCAGGAAGCGCACGATAAACCACCAGTCTGCAGGTAAATGCAATCTATCCAGGAAGCGTAACCTTCACGGCCGGTTTGCGGCCGGGCGAGTGCTTTTCGGTGCGATACGTGACGTTCAGGTGACTGGAAACGCTCGTCGCTGAGACACGTCTGAATTCTGGGTGTCACTGAGGTATACATTGCACTTTGCGGACGCGGGTCCTTTCTATACTACGAGAGTGCAGCGGTGCGCCGGGCTCCAAAATGCGAATATCTTTTCTATTCTGCATTGAATATTTTGCAGTGTGAAGGGGGGTCTCAGATGGTCTAGTACACGCCCATTTACCCTGTACTGGAGGCCTTTGGCGGCAATTTGGAAATTGCGGGTCCCGGCGCCAGTACAGAAAAAAATCATGTGCCCCACTTTCCCGACAATCCATTCCAACCCAACAAATAGGTATCAAACTGTATCCACTGTACAGCCGTTCTCCCAAAAACCTGTCAGTGGGCTTCGACACAAATTGACATGCAAACAGTGTGCATTATTACAGGAATGGCTGTCCATGCCGTCCAAAACACAACGTGGAGCACAAGAGCCCCACGAACTCCACCGACGCACAGCAGAATTGCACACAAAGCTTCGACCGATCCTAGCTGTCGGCCGCGAGGTGACGGAGCACAAGGCGGCAGCGCTTAGTCAGCCTCGGGCCCAATGTGCACCAACGACCCGCAGAGATCCGCGTCACGCAGCCGTGTGGTTGGATCATGTCCCTGTTTTGCTCTGTCCTCGGTCATTCTGCTTTCGATTCAATTCGCAGGCTGCATTTTGTTGAAGACGTCTGCCTGAAGGTGAACCCATGAGATCTCTTGGTGGCTTTTAAATTCATTGCTGACAGTGGAGAGATCGATCTTGCCGTTGGCTTGCGATTTTCCCAAAATCTGTAACTTGAATTCGCCCCTCGAAGAGCCTCCGAAGGGGTGACGAACCCGCCATCTCGTCGCTCCGGAAACCCTGGTTCATCGTCGGCTTCTTGTCGGCCCCCATCAAATCGCGAAGTCCGATTCGGGCTAGATCTGGTTTCCGGCCCCATGACTTTGTCATCCTGGTTCGGTTGCGATGGTTGCTGGGATGCGGGTTGGAGGGATGCGGTCCTGATCGAGGCTGAGATAACAAAACAGGAGATCGCATCTCGTACCGAGCAGCACGCCGGAAACCGATCACGACGGGGCACACACTGGAGCGGGCGATAGCCGGCACCTGCCGGGTATTAGGGTGGCTTGTCGCGGCGGCCGCGCGTCGCTACGGTTCCGGGGGCGGAGGTGGGCGGGGACGGCTGCTGGGGCTATGAAAAAGACACAACGAGTGATCCTATTGAGCGAACGTACCCCTGCGGAACGCAACACTCCGGCACACACGGTCAATACCGATCGACTACTACTGCCGCAGGCCGCGCTCGAGCGCCGGGCCTTCGGTCAGCTCCAGGCCACGTTCCAGAGCTCCCTCTGCGGGGAGCACTGAGTCCATGCGCCGCACCTTTCCCACCCACAGGGGAAACTGCTCTTCGCCCATGCCCCCGGAGCGCGACGTCGCACGCTCCCCGGCCACCAGCTCGAGGACGATGAGCACCTTTGTCGAAACAAAAGCAATGTTACAGAGCGCAGCATGGATAGAGCGCCCTTCAGTGGGGTCGGCCGGTTGGTTCACGCAGTTCGACGCGCCGAAAACGCGGAAGCGGGCGGAGAGTGCATCCAGGAAGTCGTAGCGGGAACGGTCGGTCGTGTAGTACCCGGTTTTCAGAAGCAGCCCCTTGGCCACCGTTCCTTCGAAGTCTTTGGCGTCCAGGCCGAGGGCGGACAGGAATGTGCTCACAATGAGCTCGGTCCATGTCTCGTGGAGGTGCGGCTTGAGGCGGAGGGTAAGCATGAAGATCCATAAGTTGACAAAGATTGAGCTGTTCCAGTGGCTGCTGCTGCGGATGAAGGAAATCAGCCACTGCGCAGCTTTGGCCGTGCCATGCTTTATGCACGAATCGGCGGCAGCGACCACCGTGTCCCCGTTAAAATATCAGTTGGCGAAAACAGCAACCGTCTCCTCGGCGGTGGAAAACTGGTTGACCAGCCCGTCTCGGTAGGCCTTCTGCATGGAGCACAAAGACAATGTCGACACCACACGATTAATCGATCATAGCGCTGCAGTCGGGGAGGTCATTCCACCTCTTGTGAGGGAAGCGAGACTGTAAGTATTGGATCGTCAGGGTCGTCGCCGCTGTGAGCCGTGCCTCGGCTGCTGCAAAAGCAAAATCAAGAAACCAGGTGTATGCTGGGGCTCTAGCCTTCGACTACCGAAAGCGATCCGAGTGTCACGCCTACTGAGAGAAGCGGCCATGCAAACGAGAGTTCCGGCCATACTATCCACTTGGCCACCAATGCGACTTACTCGCGTTTTGGAAACCGCTGGTGCCATTGACATCTGTACTCGTCCGATTTTGCGTAAAGTTTTGGATTTCCTTTTTTCTGTTCTTACGCTTTTGGTGCCTTGATTTGTGTCCGCTTTCCGTCGATGCTTGATTCTTTGATCTGGTGAGCGTTTCGTTTTCGATTGTGGGCAGGCGTGTGCGCGTGGCGGGCTTGAGTACTTCGACTTGGACATTCTGAGGAGTGCCCGTGATGGGGTAAGGGGCGCTTGAGAGAGACAACCTGTGGCGGTTGGGACCCTCGGGTGGCAGGCCGGCCCGGGCGGCGGTGTATGTGGCCGGCGGATCGGCCGTGGTGGTGGCTGGACGGTTTTCGTGGGCCCTAAGTTGGCCTCGCCCGGCGATCGGATCGTGGCTGTGATGTCGCCATCTGAATGGGCCAGGTGCGCTTGGATATCTTGGCCGCTGCTGGTGGGGGTTGTCGGACTTGAAAATTCTTTGATTGTATTTCGCATTGTTTGGAGAGACTTGATTTTCGCATTACGGGTGGCCTGCATTGGCCGGCTCCGATTGGAGGCCTATCCACGGGCTCTCGAAGGTCGCTTGCTTCCACATATGTCCGCGCGTTGGGACCGAATAGCGGCCGCCCAGCGAAGGCGCCTCGTTTACCCACTAGGGGCCGGGGTGCAGGCGTGTGTTGGCCCGCTGTGGCCCTGCTAGGGCGCCGCCGTGGGGGCTCTTAAGGGGATGTCTCGGCCTCCCCCTCGTGTCCAGAAGAAAAACCAACCGTGCCTTGGGTCTCTTGCTCCCTCGGGTCCCTGCCAAATTACAGTTGTCCCCCTCTTTGGGACCGGCGTGGCTTGCACTTTTCCCTTTCCGGTTCCTTCTGAGCCTTCCTCGTTTGGGCCCCAGGGGTTGTTGATTTCCTGTCCGGATTTAAGAGAGAAATCTGCTACACAACCAACAGAGCACCTTCGATTCAACGCACTAGCCCAAGCCACTCGAGCACTTCAACGCGGTCTCCCCTCTCCTGTCCCCTATGCGTCTCAGCTTTTTATGGGCCAAGAGCCGGAGCTGTGACAAGGGCAAGGTGTGATTGACGGCGTTTCCGTTTTTGCGATAAGTGCGGAGAGGACGAGATCATGGTGGTTCAAGACCGTGGCGGTCAAGGCTCAAGGATTGGCAACCTTGGGCGTTAGGTGAAGCAGGCGACATGCACGTCGGCGCTGCCGGCATGGGCGGCATCAAGATCGACAAACTGAAAAAGAAGAATTGCTCGAGTGGCGCCAGCGAATCAAGATGGTCATCGCGCTTCGCGACATCGATGATACGCTTCACGATGGTGGCAAGCCTGCGGACGAAGAGGCCGGAGTGTTGGGGCTGTGGGAACGTGCCGAGACTAAGTCGAGCGCCATCATCGGGCTCATCCTCGGTTGGGAACAGCTCGAGCACGATTCGGGATTCGAGCAAAGGCTTAAAGGTTGTGGACGCTGCAAGGTGTTTTCCAGCGCAAGAGTCTGATGAAAGAGATGAAGGCTCGACGTGAGTTCGACACGGTCGCGATGAGTGCCTGTTGAGATTCGCTCAGCACAAGCATGGCACCCAATGCTTTGGTCGGATGACTGATTGCCTTTCTAGGGTGTACTGTGAGAATGTATTTGATGTTATCGCATGTACTCGACTTTGGGGGTACCCATTCAGAAATGAGCTCCAGTTGACTAGCGAGGTGCATGGTCGGGCTGTTGAGGGGCTATGAGCGGGTGTGATCGCGACCTGTGAGTCCTTCACTCGTGGAGGTGCGTGGTGTGTGTATGCATACTGGGAGTGGGAATATCTGCGGGTGCTGAGAGCGTGGGGGCGCCTTGGTATGATCAGGCTGCTGCCTTCCGGCTCGTGCCACCTCTATGGAGGAACCTTAGCGCCCCCACGCACTGTAATACCCGCTTCACGCGTCATGGACACAGCTGTGGCTGGTGGTCATCTTCGTGCTCTCCTTAGGTCTCTAGGGAGACGACGTTGCTCGTGTCTCTGTGTACTCCGGCGTTCTAGAGGCAAGTACAGCCTATTGCCTCGAAAGAATGTATCCAGTTGGGGCCACTGTTGTCAACATGTCGGACAGCGGCCGCTTTGGCGGCCAGCGGTTTGCGCAGCTGGACGAGAACTACAATGTGTGGGCGGCGGATCAGTGTGCGTAGCTCAAGAAGGGGCAGCATTAAGAGGCGGTCGTGATGGACCGTCCGGTTTTTGTGTCAGACTACAAGAAGGCCGACCCGGTGGTCGAACAGTGAGACGCCATTGATTAGGCAGATCTTGCGACCGTTCAGATGTCGGTCGAGCCAGTGCATCTGAACAAGGTGATATCGGTCGACGCAGGAAAGCGGAAGTGGGACGCGCTCACGTATGTTCGCGGCGCGCGACAACGCGCAGCTGCTTCGGCTCATGGACGAGCTGAGCAGCTTGAAAAAGGGTGACGACGAGAACTTCATCACGTTCACGTCGAGCTCCAAAATGATTCGGGACGATCTGGACATGCTCTCAAACCGGGTGGACGACAACACGCTTGCGCTGCGTGTCTTTCAGGGGCTTACTTATGAGTAAGGGATGCTCAGGACGGTCCTTTAGAAAATGGCGTCGAGCTGGTCATGTCGGGCGTGACGGCTGACCTGCCTCACATCAAGCAGTGGAAATTTTCTGAGGGCTCATCGGAGCCGGTTGGTGGTTTCAAGTCGCAAGCGCTCGCGGCGGCGGCGCGAAAGAAGCCGTTTGACAAAAGTTCGGTCGTATGCTATTACTGCGACAACAAGGGGCACATGCAGCATGACTGCTACAAGCGGAAGGCTGACGAGGCCAAGGGAAAGAGCACGCCCGGTGGCGGCAGCCGTGAATGCGGCCATCGGGGCGGGCCCCATGCGCGTGCCGCTCTCGCCGCTACTGCTTTTGCCGGTCAACCCGGCTCCAGTAAGATTCACGGGATAAAAATCGGGTCTTCAACATCCGTGCTCGAATCCGGTTCGATGAACCACATCGCCACCTGGGACAAAGGCTTAACTGTCCAGGAGGCGGGGAGCTGTGCCAATGTCGCCTTGGCCAACGGTGACAAATTCCCCATCGAGGGGCACCGCGCCGTCTCTATGCTCGTTGGAAAAGGCAACACGAAGGCGCGCATGGTCTCATCAATAGCCATGCTGGTACCGCACCCTCCCAGAAATCTGCTGTTGGCTCGGGAAATGAAACTGTGAGTGGCCTGCCTTTCACGCCGTCCGGCTGATATCTGCTATGCGCGTGGAGCACGAAGTGCCCGAAGAGGAGCAGATAACGCGTGAAAACGGCATCGTTGCCGCCCCCAAGACGATTCTCGACACAGCCGCTCATCGGGGTGGCGCCCGCTTCTTTGTAAATGCCTCCTATCCTTGGCCATAAATCGGATTTATGGCTCTCCTCTTCACATACAACCAGTAAACAGCACGCAAAGAGCTCAGAACGGTGAAAAATGAACGCCGAAGCACGGTCGAGCAGTGAGTGGGCGCGTGGAGATTTGTCAGAGCACAGCATGTCCCAGCCCGTCATCCCCCACCACCATCGCCGGCTCAGCTGCGACGTGGATCGACGGCGGGGAGCCAACGGACGGGGGAGTCCCCCACGAAGATGCGTCGTCTCACCCCACAGGCGGCGTCGCTCCGATTTAGTACGATGAGCCACCCCGTTCGACCTCCCCATAGCCACCGTGGTGGGTGTTGCGGGAGCTTCATACGTCAAAGCATTGTCTTGCAGACCATTCTGGTCTTCCTGGTGTCCTGGGGCAGCGGTGGCGACGCGGCGGCAGCAGTAGTGCGCGACGCGGACAGCGGTGCCGATTCGGACGTGCGTTGCAGGCCGCGAGCCAGGCAGCGAGCGGCTTTCACTGGCTTTGGCTTGTCGGCCACCCCCACAGTTTTTCCGTCATAAGGCCATTCTGGAACCCGATTGGCTACCGCCAGGATCACGTGCGCGAAGCAGGGCGCTCCCTGTCGTCAGCGGAAGGCTCTTGACCCAGACTTCCACATGAGTGGTCGGTCGAAGCATCGCAGTGGCGGCTGAAACCGCAGTGGCCACCTATCAGCGAATGTCTCCATCGCCGGGTCCAATTCAGGGACCCATCGAACAAATGGCTGGGATGAGGGCTCTGATATGCATCGCAGGTCCTATCCAAAGTAAGCTCAGATGGACTGAACACGCATCAGCCGATTTCGATGGAAAAGCGATGGGGTGTGTGCATGAGAGCCGACGATCGACAAGATTGATGGGAAGAAATCTCGATAGGGCATCGTAGAAAGTTTTATCGGAGCTTTGGGCCAATACGAAAACGCGCCCTGACTTTGGCGGGAATGGTAGACGAACTGAAAAGGCCCCGGGTGAACTGCATTCAGTGCGTGCTCGTGCATGCACGCAAACCAGCCTGAGCCGTCTTTCCCCGCATGCTCGGAGAAGATTCTCCGTGCAAGCGCAGGCTGTGCGACGAAGCACTATACAACGCTGCATTCGTCCATACCTGGAGACTACCCACGGTCTGCGACTGAGCCTCACCCTAGTCGACTGAGTCTCCTTTCCTCGCCCTCCCTCCTTCGCCATCACGTATCCGCCTCCTCCCCTTTCGGCCACCGACTGATGGCACGTACTTCGTCCACTCCGCCTCCAGCGCCAGCTGCTCCGCCTCCAACCGCTTCGTACGGTCGGCAGTAATATGCTTTTTTTCTTTTCTTTTCGTCCTTCCCCCGCCCACCTCCTCCGCCGCTGCCCCCCCCCGGCTCCGTCCACACCGTAGCCAGCCGCGCGTGTCCATTTTGTTGTACCCTGGAAGCTCAATCTTCTAGCTGACGCCGCTCGGACGACGTGGCGTGCGACGTGGCCTACTGGGCGAAAAGAACAGTCCGTCGGGCGGGTTTGAAGGCCCGCCGTGTTCCTGGGGTAGCTTTCGTGGTGGGTCGGGTAGCTTGCGTGGTGCGTGAGGATGCCGCCGTCATTGACTGTCGCACCCCAGAAATTCCCTGGAAGTCACGAAGGGCACAAAACCTCTCGCGACAAACTCCCACCTTCGACAACCTCATCAAAACCGACGCTTTAAGGACCTATCGAGAAGCGAAAGGAATCCATCGAAAAGCCACATCGGAAGGGTCCTGAGCTCGCATCGACGAGGCATCGAGCATGATCGAGAACCCCCCTAGAAGGCCATTCTCGACATGAGAGACGATGCATCGAGCACTATCGAAAACTTCCCTAGATGGCGATTCTCGACATGAGAGACGATGCGCTTCGTGAAACACCGAAGTGGTGAAACCAGCATGAGAGAGAACAGTCAGTCACTGAAGAAGAACTGTTGAACATGTAGATCTCATTAAATGTCAGCTCTCTTGTTGGGAGGCACGAGCTTCATTGCTGTATTGAATGGGAACACAGAGCGCCGGGCTAATGCCTTAACTTATCAGACGCCCCACGACCGCCCCGTCTGCGAGCAGGTCAGGTGCAGTCGTCAAGATATGTTCTCCCCTGTCGATCGTAATGTCCGCTCCCGCCTTGCGGTCGTTTTTCTTTCAATGCGAGTATTCCCGCTATGTCATAGCACCGCATGATACATGTACAACCATACATGCAGCCCTCGTCCACTTCCAACTGATATATCTCACACCTGAATTGTACTTCCATGTACCTGCCTCTGTGTTTGCTTTCTCAGCGTTTCTTGGAATTCTTCCTCTTCATCAGGGAAATCCCAGCAGCGTCGGACCCATTTTCCATTTAACCCCATCTGGAGATGCAACGTTTAAAATTGTTTCACTGAATGGAAAGACCATCCTGGGGGCCCCAGAATCCAAAGGTCGCGAGGGACATCGCCACGTCGACCATCGAATGAAGTCCGGCCGACTGAACGATAGGGTCTACGGTGCTGGGTCCGACGAGGCCCCAACCTGACCTCCTCTCGTATTGCGTGGGATCCACTGAACGACGATGGCTAACGTATCTGAAACTGATTGCAGATCGTGCACAGATTGTCATCAGATTCATTCGAAATTGGGATCGGGCATGCCACGGGACATTGAATTAAAGAACAGCATGCGAATGAAGCCCGAACCGACCAGAATCAGGCTCAACTCGCAACAACATGGCGTGAATGAGAAGACACCTGAAAGTGCGACGGCACCACGCGCAAAAATACGCAATGTCAACGCCTGACACAAGCGATCAGCCACGTTGAAGAAGGCACCACTCCAGCGATCTGCGCCAGTCTGGTGGACAATCAGCTCACAGAGAGGACCACGGCACAGTCCGCACCGCAGAGTGATCCTCCTAAAGAGTTTACAACAACGGCGGACCATCTCTTGGGAGTGCAAGAATTTAGAATCGACTGTCCTGAGAAGCTCCCGGGTCACGCTCTCCGGTCAGCCGACGGAAGAGGTGCTCTTTGCTTGGTTCTCAAGGTAAAAGTTCCAATCCGTGCCCCGGCCTCGAAGTGTCACTCGCGCAGTCCAGGTATTCTCAAAATGTTCGGTCTCGATTTGGAGGCGATCTGGTCAGGATGAGCTCCGCCTTCACCTCTCCAGTGGACGTGATTGGACGCCGCTAGTCTCAAACGGGCGATGGGGCTGCCAGCTGTGGCTCTGGGTGGGAAATGAGAGAGCGCTGCGCAGCAATGAGTGACTGCGTTTTCCCGTCGCATGATCGCCATTTGGGCCTCACACACACGTTTGTCGACTGATTGCGCTGCGTGGGCGGACACCGATGATGGTGTCCATTTCCCTGTCGTCAGTACGCGCATCGTGGGCCGTCCCATGAGTAGGCATTGCGGGCGCGGGCGTGCTTGCGCAGGTGCACCCCGTCTCGCCAGGAAACGCAAAGGGGGACCTCGCCCACCTTCTTCGCGCGGGTCCGGCGGGCACCGCCTTGTTTGTGGCGGGAGACGGCCCAGGAGTTCCTTCACACGCGCGTGCGCCACACACACGCTCGTCAGTCGTGCGCTGCTCCCACGCGTGGGTCCGCAGAAAGCCGCTTCCCTGCGTGATCAGTCCGAGGGGATGGACAGGCGGTCACCTGCCACGTGAGACCGCGATTGGGGAGTCCTGTCGCGTTGTCCGCGCGCGCGGGTCCGGCGGGGGGGGACCGGCTGCGTTGACCCCGCGCGCGGGTCTGACGATCGACCTCTTTTGGTCTCTTGCCAGCCAGCTCAGGCGCAGTCCAGGCCTTCGCCCTCCCGCCCAGGCACGCATAGGGGGCACGTGGTGGTGTGCCACAGGCGGGTTTTCACACGACTCTGTTTCGCTCTGCGTCGACGGAAGCGGGGGGGAAACCAACGGTCGCCCGCTGTCGCCGTCACGTACTGTGGTGACTCTGTGGTGCCTCCCGCGCGCGGCTCCGCCGAGGTCCGTGTGTGTGCGCGACATCCACTGGCAGCACCGCGGCGCCCGCCTCCGTACCCCACTCGCACGGCGTCTTTTCAGCGCACACCGTCTCCCGCGGCTCTTTCAACGCCCCCACTTCTGAGCATGAAGCGCGGGAAGAGCGCGAACGACTCACGGCGGCGGTGCACGCAGCGGAATCGTATCGGTACCCGTAGCCCGTCTCCTCCTCCCAGTCCTAAGAGAATGTTTACGACGACGCAGGCGCTCCCCCCCCCCCCTCCTCCACCCCCTCCTCGTCCCATGCCGCTCGGGGCGCCGTGTGGGAATTGCCCGCCGCCCGGATTTTATCTTCTCGCCGAGGGCGGCCGGCCCCGACCATGTGAGCGGCCGCGCTCCCCTCTCGTTCGAGGCAGCCGACATGGAGACGGCGGCGCTTGTGACCAGGAATGGCGTAAAGTGCGCCACCGTGGAGATTGGGACGGCTGCGGTCCTCACGGCGGCCCTTCCGCCCCTGTGCGTGCGGGTCCGCATGGAGGTGGCAAAAACAACGATGGCTGGCGACCACCAAGCCCCCCTGTGGTGTCCTTAGGAGCCCCTCCCTGACCGGCAAGGGGCCGGCCTGTCTGCCCCAACCTCTTTGGCAGCAGCGCTCGGCGCCTGCCGGCTGGTGGTCCTCCCGGCCCGCCGCGCTCGCCGCAGCACCCACTTTCTCGCGTTCACGGTTACCGCTTCTTCAGCCCTCCACGCTTGCAGCAGATTCTGCCGCCGGGTTCACCCCTCACCCCGGAAACATGACCGCCCCACTTCAGGGGCGGAAGCAAGAACTACAGCCCGCGCAGCCTGCCGAAACAACAGTGGGTCCTACCGCCTGGCTCGCCACGGGACGACTGGCGTTCGCCATCGGGCCTGTCAAATCGGTCCAATTCAACAGGGCCATAGCTGGGACAGACCGTGGGCCCGGCCCCGCCATTCGCCGGGCCCTCGTCCGTGCTGGCTGTGGGCGTTCTTCTACGAAGTGTGCGGCGAAGATCAGCCCCACGTCTGGTAGCCATCTCGAGCGGCGCCTCTGGGGTGCTCACCTGACTCACCGTCTGCCTGGCGGGTCGACAAGTACGGAGGTCCGGAAGGATCTCAGGAATTCCAGTGGGTGCTGACGCAGACTTCCGCACGGAGCACATCCACGCGATGGCCTTGGTGGCCCGCGCCGTCGCAGCCGTCGCGACAGCCGACGCCAGCTGAGCCTCTGAGCCGTCCAGTGTACATGGTGCACGGGACTAAACCCTCTGTTTACCCGTCGTACGAGCTTGTCCTTGTACCTCGGCGCCCACCCCATCATTTGCCTGCCTACCCGCCGCTCCTTTATTGGCTGTGACCAACGCATTTTCCGAAAAGATGGGGTCTGCTCTTGGGTGGACGGACATGGACCATGTGCCGCTGTGTGAGGCGTACGTGGAGGTGACGAGCGACGCGGTCAATGAGCCTGTCCGCTCAAGGGATAACCTTTGGGCGACCGTGCACGAGGTTTGGTCCGAGAAGATGCCGAACAAGGTGCCACTGCGAGTCTGGATGTAGTGGTCGGGGGTCCCACGGCTGAAAAGGGCGTGGCCCCTCAGCTGTGGACAGCACACCCCCGGGGCGGCCCCAAAATATCCCGATCCGGGCCAGCGAGGGAATGACCTGTCCGAATCTCAGGGAGACCGGATCTGGTCGGGGGCGGGGTTCTTCCCTCGCGGTTTTCCCAACCCCCCTACTACTTGTTTGAGCTTTTCGCTTTGGAGGGATTTTTCTGTTTGGCGCATCTGGGGTGGCTACTTTGGCCGCTGGCGCTCGGGTTGGGGAGGGGTTTATTGACAGTGGGGAGGTCGTCCCCACCGCCGTTTGATAAAACCAACTGTGCTTTGGACTACGATTCCCCCCTGGGCTTTGCCGTGATCCTCTCCTCCCGTTGGGGGAAGGCTGGGCCGTGGGTCGATTTCCGGGGCAGTTCCTTTGACGGACCGAGCTGATCAAGAGGTCACTTCGGCTGGACGACGAACCAAAGTGGTGGTGCTGAGAACCGCTACACAGGAGCCTTGAAATAGCGCTGGAGAAGCAATTCAAGCGCACCCGGGCGGGGGTGAGCGCCCGCACGCCGCACTACCTCGCTATCAAGGCTATGCCGACAACTGGAAACCCATCGAAGGAGGACATTGTCAGCGGTGCTGTGGAGCGCTATTGCTCGCTGGACGAGTATGACGCGATCCTAGCGGACCTCAATCAAAACAATGTCAACGACAAAAAGCGTCAACTGAAGGCGAAGGTCCAGCACTGCAAGTGTGTCTCGTGATGGCGCCATTGTGGCATAGTGACATGTTCAGCGGCGCCGGCAACGGCGGCGACGCCTCGGGCATGGAAACCCCGGGTGACTCGTCATCTGACGAGTATGATAGTGGTCGTGGTAGCGGCAGCGGCCGCAGCCGACGCAACGGCTTCTTCCAGGGCCGCCCTGTTGGATTCAATGCTGCCAAGATGCAACGCCAAGAGCACCCGCAGATGGAATCCGAGGTAAAGGCGAGTACTGATGCTCTCCACAAGCCCACCGACGCACAGTAAAAGGGCACTGCCTTTTGCTTTCTTGACTCCCCTTCGATGCGGCATACCCGTGAGGCGGCTCTCTACCGCTTGGCTGCTACGCAGAAAATGCTGGGGCGTGCAGGTCTGGATGTCCTTTCTACCACTGACTTGGGGGAAAGTGAGGGACCTAAAAACTCGATCGGTGTTGTGGGAAAGGGCGTTCCCGGACTGGGTGTTGACGGCCCGAAGGAGACGCCGCGGACTGCTGCTGGCCATGCATCCGGAGCGCCGGCGCCGCCGGCGCTAGGAGCGCTCGCCGTGCTTTTGGGTGAACACGGGGTATCTGCATCTTCTATAGCTTCGGCGGCGTCTGTGGCCAAGTCCGCTGCGGCGCACGTGCGCAAGACAAGCGAGACTGGCACCGGCCGCCGCTCGATAGAGATCAAGCGGCAGGCAGCCGTGGCTCAGCTCGCGCGCATCCCGACCACGACTCGCCTCCTGGACGACTACAGCGCGTCTACGGGCAACAGCCATGATTCCGAGTTGACGTACATGCATTCTGGTGCCTTTGCAGCCGACGCGATGTGTCTCTATGTTGAGCATGTCACAGGTTCTTTTCCCCGTTGGGATGGTTTTTTCCCTTTTACAAAAGTTCCATTGCTTGCTAGTTCAGCGGCAGAAGAGGGTCACCTCTCGCGTGGTGTTTTCCTTTCAAACCCTACACCCTCGTCCGCCCCGATCAACATCACGCGCTCCCCGCCGCGCGCGCGCTCCGCTCGAACGTCTGTGCCACGGAGATCGAGGAGGGCTCATCGAACGGAGGACCCCGCCGATTGGGCCTACGCTGCCCCCGACGCCACGCGAGCCGCTTCTCCTCGCCGCAAAGCCGCACGCCGCAAATGCACTAGCAGCTGGGTGCGAGCCCCGCCCGTCACCGTTCGAAACCGTTGCGATGCCTGCGGGGCTTCAGGCCGGGAGGCCGCGTGCGCGGAAGAATCTGTGGCTCTTCCGGGTGTCTACCTCCACCGCAGCGACCGCCGAAGCCACTTCTGCCCCCACTTGCCGCCGCCGACGCCACCGCCGGTCGAGCAATCCGCAGCCAACGACCTCGCAGCTATCGCCAAGGCCGCTGTCGCCCACCCCCTCCACCAAATGCGGCAGGGAGGGACGGCAGCCGCAGCTTCAAGCAGAGGTGGCGGCGCTGTGGCGCAGCAAGAAGAAGGCCGCGACGGGTGCGGCCGCAGCGGAATTCTCCAGGCGGCGCCCTTCGTGGCAGTTTCCACCCTTTGGAGGCCACTCCTGAGAGCGGCAGCACCGACAGCAGCCAAGTCGTGCCCTCGAAATTTCGGAGCAAAAAAAAATGCACCACGCAGCTGTTCTGTGCTCATTGGTCCGACAACGGCATTTCGTGCTCTGGAGAAAGCGATTTCGTAAATGTTCGGCGGGATTTAACTGTAAATACATGCTTTGACGAAATCTGTCATGATCTTGAAATCGTAGGGCCAATGGACGCCCTCTTGCGCTTCTAATGCCCGATGCGTCGCAGCCTCTCTCCAAAGATGCCGTTTGTTTTCAAAAAGTTCGCTCCTGTTGGCCCGTCGGCCCCCATGTCCAGCGGCTCGCCAGAGCAGAGCCCGCCTTTCGCAGAACACACCGTGTCACCCGCAGCTCGCAGAAGCAGATAGGGACACCTGCCCAGCTGAGGGAACCCGCCCGCACACCCTTGCTCTACTCTCTTCCGGGGACACAGTTAAATAGGAAAATACCCGAAAGCGCAAAGAGGGAGGAAGGAGGCGAGAACGCAGCTGTGATTTTGTGGGGAGGCCGCTCCATGGACGCCCTTACAATGTCCGAGCAAGCGGGCCCAGATGGCCCCAAATCCCACAAAGTAGCCTCTCCAAGGGGATATCTGGAGATCCATACCAGTGGACCTCCCAACTGTCAAGCAGATATTTATAGCAATTGAAGTGCAAAGGCAAACGACCCACAATCAATCAAGATCACAATCAGCGGGGACAGCGCCACCTGTCTGAACCGGGGAGTGACATATCATCCGCGTCGCCCGGCGCCTCATAGGCCTCCGGGCCAGCAAAAAGGCGTGTACCGGGGCCGCGTAATGCGACAGCTCTGTCGCCGGCGAGCGGCGGAGTGTCTTCGAGCGCGCTTCCCCCGGTCTCAAGCGCAGGCGCGTCCCCCTAGCAGCCGGAGGCCCCAGCCGCCAAGTGTGCCTCGTTGGCTGTCCAGGAGCCGCCGACGGGGGCGCGTTGCGCGGAACTTGTCCTCATGGCCGCAGTTTGCCGCTTGCTGGCGGGTGTCGGCCGCACGTGGGGGTCAGTCGGCACAGCCAATGCCGCTGTGGGGCGCCTCTGGGCGCGACCGGCCACGCCAGTGCGCTACACTCGCCTCCGCGTAGATGCAAGCCGCAGGCGAAGGATTTTCGTCTTATATTTTTTCATCCGTGCGCATGCGCTGCAACATGGCTCGGACGTTCCGCAGCTCACAATGGACAACGAAGCTGAGTAAAAACAGGACCCTGCCGAACTGGGAAAAATCAACATTTGTGTAACCATGCTGCCGCTCTACATAACGTACGCGGCCATGAACTTGCAGCGGTCGCTCCACACAGGCGCTTCCAGGTCGGCACGGAAGAATTCGTGCTCGATAGGGTTGCGAGTCTTGCCGCACGCATCAAATACAGCAACGATGCCGCCCGCAGGTGCCTGCTCAACAGAATTCACTGCGGGAGGCGGGTCCGCGGCAGCCTCAGGTCCAGCCGGAACGTCACCACCGGCGGCGCCGCCGCCGCGAGGCGCCGGTCCCCCGGCGGCAACAGGGCCACCATAGTCGGCCCTACCATCGTCATCACCATCACCCTCGTGCCAGCGACGGCCGCGCCTGCAGGACCCTCACCTTATCCACCCGCACCATCCTTATACCCTCGTGCACGTCTGCGGCGGCTCAAGAATGCGTCTCGACGACTCTCCACACACATGCTGTGCGAAATATAGACCACCTTGTAAGTTCTGAAAAGACTGCTTCATGCAGCGGTACCGTCCGGGCTGCAATAAGATGTGAAACCGCTTGGTCAGAACACCACACAGCCGTTCGTCGTTCTGGCGAATGGCCTCCTGCAGGCGGTTGAACGTTTTGGCCTCGTCGGTCATCGGCGCGGGGTAGGGAGACACTAGGAAGGCAAAAAGCGGGTAGATGACATTCACAAAGTAGTACGGAAGCGTTCCAATGATCCCATTGACTGTAAATGGCACGTCCCGTGTCGGCCACCGCCCTGCCGTGACATCTAGGTAAAGAAGCTACTGATTCAGGACGTTAATGTCGTTCGGGCTGCCGGGAGAGCCGACGAGCAATTGCCGAATCCACAGGTCCTCATCGCCTACGGCCTCAACGATGACGCCCGGAGAGCCCTTCCGGATTTGATACGCGGCCGCCATGCCCGTGAAGCACTGATGCCAATCCCAATGGGTGCAGCCCAGAGAGCCCATGCAGGCTGGAAAGCCACTCTCCGCGTTGCGCTCCATCGTCGTTCTCAGCTCCGTCTGGTTTGGACGACATAAATACGTCGATCCTTACCGCCGAGAGATGAACTCCAAAGTCATCTTGGTGGCCTGCGCCACGGTGGAGCAAGAGAGGCGGACGTACTCGTCTGTACGATCGGCCGCCTCGCCGTACGCGAGGACGCGGATGGCGGCTACGATCAGTTGGAGTGGGTGTGTCTGCAGGCGCTCCGTCCCGCAGACCCGCTGCTGGAATAATGGCACGTCCTTTAAGGAGAGGTATACGCGTCGAAAAACGCTGCGCGGCTCGCGAAAGCGCGTCTCAAAATCACTCTCGTCGTAGATCCGCGCCTCCACGCTATCAGCAACGTCGTCTCACGGGATGTTCAACAGGCCAGCGGCTAAGTCGCGCCGCTCGTTTGGCCGACGCCCAGGGACGGAACCGCAGTAGCGGCGACGGCGGAGTGCGCGGGAGGCGCGCGCCTGCCGTCCCAGCAGCATCTGTCGGCTCATGCGCGAGTGCACCGCAGCGAAATTCAGAGCACCGTCATCCTCTGCAATCACATCCGCTGCGCTCGACAGCCCGGTCCCCTCTGCGTCCATGATGATGCAGGTGGGTGCTTGGCAGAGCGACGTGGGAGACAAAAAAAACCACCCCCGGCAACCAATTGGGCAGCCGCGGTCCGTATCCATGGACGAAGGAAGACGGGGCGTGGACGCCGTTGCCACTCAGGCACTCACTAACAGCGGAAGGTCGCCTGAAACGGCCCGGTCCCCGCCCCTTTGCTGGCCAGAAGGTCGATGGGGCGCCAGGCGACGCGGATGACGTGGCACGCCCCGGTTTGGACAGGTGGCGCTGTCCTTGTTCGGTGTGATCCTGATTGATTGTGGGTCATTTGCCTTCGCGTGTCAATTGCTTGAATTAGTTGCTTTCCAGTAGGAGGGGTCCACTGGTATGGATCCCCAGATCTCCCGTTGGAGAGGCTACTTTGTGGGATTCGGGGCCATTTGGGACCGCTTGCTCGGATAGCTCAAAGCGACAGCGGTGTAGCATTTCTCCTTAATACTTGAATATTGGGCCCGGTAGCCCCCCTGACTGGTCAGTATTCATGTGGAGGATTGAACTGACTTGTGGCTCGCTCTCTGGGAGGTTACTTCCGTCTTGTATATCTGTCCTTTCTGATTATCGTCTCTATTTTGGTGGTTATTCGATCTTTTTGATCTCTCGGTCAAACGACCCCGCCGCTTTACCGTCTGATAATATAACCGCCATGGGACCGGGGTTCGCCGTCGTCGGCACCCCCGGCTCCCCATCGGATGTTTCACGAACAAAGGTTGTTCTGCCTTGCCTCTAAGGCGATAGTGTTCTCTTTATCGTTCGTCTACGGTCGGTCGCTATTTACCGGTTATTTAACCGACGTCATTAATCCCACTTTTGGAGGAGCAGCAGGGGATACTCTTGCCTGCCGCGTGCATCTGCCCGCGGTGCCCGAGAGCTGTCTCTTGTTGCCAAAGTGCATGGTGACGGGTATTGCACCAATTGGCTTGACGCGCGGGGCGCGTCTCCCTTTTGTGTGCGCCACGACGCTGGGCGTCGTGGGTGGTGATCTCCAATTGGAGCGCGGGGCGCTTCTGTTGGCACTTTGCCGGTTGAGCAATGACCCCTGGTGGTGCCGACGGGCAACGTGGCAATGGGAAGGGTAAGGGCAACGCCCTGCCTTCCGACTACGTCCCGCCGGGAGGCGTTCGTACGAACATGCGAGACGCCAACACCCTAGGTGGTTCCCTCTCGGGATCACCTGCGATGAACGCGGCGGCTTCTGGCCAACCGCTCGACGCGGAGAGCCGTAAGGCGGGGGTGGAGACTCTTCGTCTCCGTCTGACGGCCCAACAAGCGACTAACCGCTCACTAGCGAAAGCAAACAAAGAACTGATCGCAAACGTGGAGGCTGTGCGCCAGGAGAAAATCGAGTCCGATGTCCGGGCGACAAAGACGCGTCGCAAGACGAAGAGCAAGACTGAGGTCAAGCCCGACCCCAAGGGGGGTGAGTCGTCTTCCTCTCGTCCAGAGCCAGTTGGCCGAGCGACCCAACGCCGGGATCAAGAGCGTAAGCTTCGCAAGAAGTCGCGTAAGATCCGCAAGAAGACCAAGTTGGCCCGCTCAGCATCCTCAGTTGAGAACGCCAACATGTCGGGCGCGAACGAGGCAAGCTCGTGCAGTGGGACAACTTCCTCTTCGTCCTCCGACTCCGGAGAATCCCCGAATTCCCCTTCGTCCCCGTCGTCGAGCTCCGGCTCCGAGTCTTCGGACACGTCATCGGACGCTGCGCCTCGACGATCCCGCCTGGGTCCGTACAAGAGTCGCCCCGACTCAAAGAAGCGGTTGGAGAAAGCCGATCGGCTGAAGGTCATTCGACCCTCCAACAATCGCTTCAAACCCCTTATTGGACTATCGTACCTACTTCCAGATCCGACGTGATCTGTCCCTGCCCCCCTCCCTAGTGGAGAAAACCCATAAGATGAACCGCCTCCTGGACAGCGCATTCCAAGGGCAAGAGCCGTTTACGGGCACCAGCCCCCTCGGTGTATTTACCTTCTTGACGACCTTCCGGAGCGCATGTGACGCAGCCGGCTTGACGCATGTCCAAGCCTTCCCGCTGTTGGCCTTTCGCCTGTCAGGCGCAGCTGAACAATCCTTCTCGAGTGGCTTCAACTCTAAGGCCGGGCACCGCACTTATGCGATCCGTACCTATGGTGCTGCTATTGACTGGCTTCTAGCCAAGTATGCCACCCACGCCGTGATGGCCTCCGCCAACCACGACATTATTACGATGCGTCAATCAGACAATGAGTCGCCCACAGCCTTTGGGCTCCGCGTTGAGACTCAGTGCAACCGCCTGGACGACCTGTTTCACGCTCAAGATGTTCGGGATGTATTCATCAATGGCTTGTCCGAGATTATCCAATCTCATGTCCGGGTATTGGACGGGCAGTTTCCCAAGCGCACTCTGGCGGACACCATCTCTGCCGCGCAGATATATTGGGACGAAACGAACAAGCTTCGTTTATCGCTTCAGCTGCCTGGTCTTCGGACGACTAAGGTGGCGTACGCCTCTCCCATGCCAACCCGGCATACAAATGTCGAACGCCCCTTCCCGGTTACTCAACCACGGGCCCGGTCCCGTTCCCCTCCTCCAAAGGAGTCGCCTCAGGCGTGGACCGACGTTTGTTACAACTGTATCAAGCCCGGTCACTTTGCAGCGCAATGCGCTGAGACGTATCGGTCACGTGAACGCCGTCCGCCCGATATGTCCGTGAACTCCGTAACGGAGAAAACCAAACCAACCGCTGAAAGGGATAGCAACGAGTCCACCGACTCGAAAAACGATCGAGCCGGGTGCCCCTTAACGGGTTGCCCGGCGCATCATCACCAATTGGTGAAAGTCGCAAAGTCACAAGGACACTAAGCCCGGCACATCGGCACTATGAGATCGCGGCCACTATTGGCCCTTTCCAAGGGGCAATGTACAGCTGTCGCCCTGTTTTGGACACTGGGGCCGGCATACACTTGGTTCGACCAAACGTCTTACCCGCCAACTGGCAGAGTTATGCGGAGAAGCTCGAGCGCACACCCCGCATCAAAGATGCAAACAACAAGCGCCTCGTAGAAAATTATGCGATACATCTGTGCATAGATGTTGGATGCGCCAAGGTCTTCGACCGATTCTTTGTCGCCGAACACCTATCGGTGCCATGTATTCTCGGTA
>ENA-ORXR01001463-ORXR01001463.1-marine-metagenome-genome-assembly--contig:-NODE-1463-length-24999-cov-4.454378_pt1 | contig 24999 bp, 24 predicted proteins | sample MGYA00237866_ERZ511479 | MGnify/ENA metagenome assembly ERZ511479 | reverse complement strand
AAATTACAAACGGCGCTGCCGCGACTTTGGCACTCTCCGAACAAAACGGGGATTGGGAGCTTGCGCATATTTCGGCGGCCGCGACTCCTGATGACAAAGGCTATCACCTATCGGGTACCAAAACCTTTGTCGCAGACTTAGGCTCCGCGGACTGGGTTATCTCTAGCGTCAAAATCAAAGATGAAGTCACCCTTGCGATAATCCCAAAGAGTTCAATTCCCGATAGCGCCATTCGCCGTGAAGTTATTATTGATGAGACGAAGCGCTGCTATGAATTAAACCTCGACCGCGTTTTAATTGGTGAAAACGATATCATGGAGGTGGATAAGACTGACGCCGCGCTTGATCATATTCACTTAGCCGCTAACTTGCTAAGCGCCGCCGAACTCACAGGCGCAGCGCAATCCTGCATCGATTACACGGTTGAATATCTTGGCACGCGCAAGCAATTCGGCAAGCTCATCGGCGCATTCCAAGCATTAAAACATCCAACCGTGGACGCCTTTGTCGATTACCAAAAAGCGCGCTCTTTACTCTACACGGCAGCTTTTAATTTTGCGCGGCAAGTTGAGGGCGAGATTGCGGTGCGTATGGCCAAGTCCAAAGCTGAAGAAACGCTCTCATTCGCCGCTGACCGCTCTATCCAATTTCATGGCGGCTTTGGATTTACCTATGATTGCGACGCGCAGCTTTATCGCCGCCGTGCTATATTTCTCGCCAGTCAATATGGCGATGCGCGCTATCATAAACAGAAACTCGCTGACCTGCTGCTTAAGGCTTAGACATGACAGAGACCAAACCCCTTTCAGGGTATCGCATTATTGAGCTCGCTTGCATCGGCCCTGGCCCTTATGCGGGGCAACTTTTCGCAGATATGGGCGCGGAGGTTATTTTGGTCAACCGGCCCGGCGCGATGGGCGATATTCCGATGATTTCCAATCGCGGCAAGAAGACCATCAAACTTGATTTGCGCAAACCCGAAGGCGTGGCCGTTGTGCTCGACCTTGTTAAATCTGCAGATGCAATTTTCGAGGGGCTACGTCCAGGTGTCGTAGAGCGTTTGGGGATCGGTCCTGAGCAATGCCGCGCGGTAAATCCCAAACTGGTCTATGGACGCATGACAGGTTGGGGCCAGACCGGGCCTTGGGCTAAGGTGGCAGGGCACGACATCAATTACATTGCCATCACAGGCGCTTTGGCCGCGATGGGGAAGGCAGGCGAACCGCCCACGCCGCCACTAAACCTTGTCGGTGATTTCGGCGGAGGCGCGATGTTCCTCGTCACGGGTATGCTTGCCGCTTTGCTTAGGGCCGAAAAAACGGGTGAGGGCGATGTGGTCGATGCTGCGATGATTGACGGCACATCCTCGCTCATGACGATTTTTTATAGCCTCGCGGGGTTGGGACAATGGAAACCCGAACGTGAGTCCAATTTGCTGGATGGAGCAATGCCTTACTATCGGTGCTATACGACTAAAGATAAGAAGTTCATGGCGGTGGGCTGTATAGAGCCGCAATTCTTTGCAAAGATGCTGTCCAAACTCGAGATTGACCCGCAGGCGTTTGGCCCGCAGAACAAACCCGAGCATCACGCTGAGCAGCACCAACAACTGGAAACTCTTTTTGCTACTAAAACACGGGATGAATGGGCTGCCGTGTTTGACGGCTCAGATGCCTGCGTCTCGCCCGTCCTGACGTATGAAGAGGCTGCGGAACACCCACAAAATGCCGCGCGTGGAGGGCTGAAAAAACAGGGCCCGTTTATCCATCCGCGCAGCGCCCCTTTATTTCAGAATACGCCTGAAGATGCCGCCTTTAACATTCCAAGCGGGAATGCTGATGCTAACGCGATTTTATCCGAACTGGGTTACGGGGCAGATGAAATCAATAAGCTGTCTGAAGGAAACGTTTTAGGCTGAGGCTTTAACGCCCTGGCTCAATCCGCATACGACCGAAATAGGCCCCAACAAAGATGCGACCCTTTTCATCAATTGTCGGGCCGGAGAACATATTATTATATTTTTGGCCGCCCAAGATGTAATGAAATGTTGGCTCACCTGTGAGCCAATTCACCGCCTCAAGCGTCCACTCATTATCTCTTGCGCCCATGAAATAAACTTGACCTGAACCTGTGGACACCCACGGCACGCCATTAGGAGAACTGATGGTTTCATTGACCCATGCTTTCTCGAGGCGTTGCAAGCCTGGATTCCATTCAAACTTCTGTACGCCGTAAGGTTGGAACTTGGGGTTGCTCCCAAGTGGTCCAATGGTTGCGCCGCGCCCAACTCCTTCTTTGGGCAAAAAGAATGGGGTGTTGCGCGGTGTGTTATTGACAACTAGCGCGCCGTAACCCGCGACGATTACGGTCTGCTCGGACTGTATAGCCTGCACATTTAAATCCCCCATATCAGCCGGAGCTTGGCCTGCAATACGGCGAGAGGGTGTGCCCTCCAATTGTTGCCACCCTTCAGGAATATCATCGCGCCAAAACAGCGTAACATTCATGCGGATATCGCCATCCGTAATGACGACGAATTTATCCTCATCACCAAACCCCATCAGGCTGGGCGTCGCGCCTGACCCTTCGAGGTGGCCATTACGATATTCCGCCGACCACGCGCCATCTGCTTCGTCCGTGGAGAGTGTGTCGCCATCCCAGACAATTTTATGCATATGATTGCGCGAGACGGCGTAAATGCCGCCGGCTTCGTCAATCGCAATTGAGTTTCTAACCCAGCCATAGCCTGTGCCGTAAGTAGCTGTATCTTCGGTGTCAGCATGTTTCATCCTCACAGAACGGTATTCCGTTAGGTCAGGCGAGACCGCTATCATTGTGCCCTCTTCAAGCGGAAAGACAATCCAACCATCATAGGTCATATTCATCCCGACACTGGCACCAGCCAATTCTGGAGGTAATTGAAAGCGCGCTTTTTCGACAATTTTCGAGCTTTCATCATCCGCGCTTTCGTCGCCATAAGCCACTACCGAGCCATCTTTCTTAGCAATATAAAACCAGTCATTGTCGCCGACGACTGTGTAAACGCCAGACAGGTCCCTAAGCGGAAGCATGGATTTTACCGCGGTGGTAATCGCGCTTGCTCCGTTATTTTTATCCAGCTTTGCAATAATTTTATTGGCCCATACCTCGTCATATTCATCGGCTACATCAGAAGGTAGATGGTCGATGATATTGTAAGTCTCTTCATCAAGCTTGAACACGCCGTTCACGCCATTTGTCCAAATAACCCGGTCTCCGCTTGGATATTCACTGGATATATTGACGCCGAAATGACCGGGACCGAGGAAACGATAAACGATTTCGCTTTCCTTGAGGCGGCGTGTTTTGTCCATGGGACCGGATATGGGCGTTGAGTCTTGTTGTGCGGGATCGCCATGCGGGATGGGGTTCGTGCTTTGACCCGCCCTAGGGTTTGCGGCTGGAAAATTCATATCCATGGGCGCAGAGGCGGGGTCAGCCATTTGCGGCGCAAGCGGTAAGTCTAGGTCAGGGCGAGGCGGCGGCGGACCAAAGTTGCAGCTTTTGAGTGCAGTGAAACCAATGAGAAGGACGAGAAGCAGGCCAACGATCTTGAAGATACGCTTCATATCTAGACTCCTTTTAGGTGTTATCCTGAGACTAATAGATCTCGGAATAACCCCTTTAATCGACCGTTTTCCGGCTCTTGAATCCGTCGAGACATATACCTGTTCCCCGAATTCCCCTGAGGCTACCTTATCATGCCGCTTCAACCGCGTCTCGGAGAAAGTCGGTATGGAGAATATGGCAAAGCTTAGTATTCAATGGCTTCTTTTTCGAGGCGCTTTTTTAAGCGATTCTTGATGGCATCAGCATAAGTCACGCAGGTGTTTGGTGTGGGAAGCTGCCCTGTTTCAAGACGATTGCGCATCTGGCTTGCTGAAGGGTGCGGCGTTAGCAATAGAGTACAATCAGTTTGACTCAGCTGTTCTAGGCCGCGTTCATATGCTTTTAGATAGTCAACATTATCTGAAAAGCGGTAACCGTCACGACTGTTAGGAGAGAGGCTGTCTGCGTAAACAATCCACTCACAGGTCTTTCCTTCGCAACTCTTCCACTGCCAGCTCAGCGCGCCCTCTGTATGCCCTGGGGTCGTTATCGCTGTCAGTTTTATGGCGCCGAGTTGAACGGTATCCCTATTGTCTATGACATGATCGACAATAGCAGCTGGAAAGGGGGCATGCATACCATATTGCGGATCGGAAAGACCTGTTTGTTCCGTTTCTAAGACGGGTTTAGCAGCCGCGGACGCGTAAAGACGGGCCCCGCTTAGACGTTGAAGTTGAGCTAATCCGGCAACATGGTCAAAGTGTTCGTGGCTGTGGAGGAGGATTTTTACATCAGACACATCGAAACCTAATGACGCAATATTTCGCCTGATAATATCTGCGCCTTTTTCAGTTCCGACGTCAATCAAGATATGCCCTTTAGAACTGGTGATAAGAATAGCGCTAATACCGCAGCTACCCACATAATAGGTCGTGCCGTGTATTAGAAAGGCGGGGCCAGATTTGTCCCAATCATCCCATTTATCGCAAGTCTCAACCCAAAGCTTTTGCGCAGCCATATGATCTGTCGCGTGAGCCTCCTCTTTATAGTCTGCCATGCAATCGCTAAGGGCGAAGGCTAGTAGGGTGATTGGTATTAATCGCATTCGATGTCTCACTTGAATTCAACCTTTACTACATCATATAAGACGTAATCTCATCATGACGATATAACGATTTAAAATTGACAATTTGATGGATATAAGAGGCTCACCATATAGTCATTGCAGTCATGAAAAAAATTAACCCGCAAAATAAAAAATTCACGGTAAGCGTGGCGCCTATGATGGATTGGACGGATCGGCATTGCCGTTGGTTTCATCGGCGCTTGTCAAAGCGGGCTTTGCTTTATACTGAAATGGTTGTGGCGGATGCGGTTATCCATGGGGATAAAGACTATTTGATTTCTTATAATCCTGAAGAGCATCCTGTGGCGCTGCAAATTGGCGGAAGCGATCCAGTGAAACTCGCTAAGGCCTCTAAGGTGGGCGAGCAATTTGGATATGATGAAATCAACATAAATATTGGGTGCCCGTCTGATCGTGTTCAATCTGGCCGCTTCGGGGCTTGCCTTATGGCCGAGCCTGATCTTGTGGCGAAGTGTTATGACGCCATGGCCAATGCAGTTGACGTGCCAGTTACTGTCAAATGCCGTCTTGGTATTGATGATCAGGATTTGGATAAAACTTTGCCCGAATTTATCGAGAAAGTCTCAGCTGCGGGCGCAACGCATTTTATTATTCATGCGCGCAAAGCCTGGCTTAAGGGGTTGTCGCCCAAAGAAAACCGCGATGTGCCGCCACTTGATTACGCTTTGGTTCACGCGATGAAAGCGCGATATCCCCATCTGGACATTGTGTTGAATGGCGGGGTCAAGACGATAGCCGAGGCTCAAGCCGATGCGGCGGGGCTAGACGGTGTGATGTTGGGCCGCGCGGCTTATCATAATCCTTGGATTTTAAGAGATGTCGACGAGGTGTTTTACGGGGGCCAAAGCTTTACACAAGCGAGGGAAGATGTTGTTAAAGACCTCATCCTTTACGCCGAGCGTATGCAAGGAGAAGATCGTTCAACCAAAGCGCTTATACGTCACATCATGGGCATCTATGCAGGGCAGCCAGGAGCAAGGCTTTGGCGGCGCTCACTGAGCGAAGGCATGGCGTCAGGAGCTAAACCCTCTGAGGTCATCAAAGTTGCGGCAGAGGCTATGTTACGTTTCCAAGTCGCGGCTTAGTGGCTGAGCTTCTTACATATTGGCCGCTGATAATGACGCTCTCTGTTGTCGGTGCGGTTGCAGGATTGACCTCAGGTCTTTTCGGGATTGGCGGCGGTTCGGTCATGGTGCCAGTCTTGTTTTACGCCTTTATCTCTTTGGGGGTGCCCGAAGAGGTAGTGATGCATTGCGCCGTAGCAACATCGTCTTCCATCATAATTTTCAACGCGATACGGTCTGTCAGAAGCCATAATAAGCATGGAGCCGTGGATTGGGAGCTTCTCTGGCCGAGAAATCCGCTGCTGTCTTATGGACTGTGGATTGGGGTAGGGGCATTTCTGGGCGCGATTTGGCTCGCCCCGCGCCTGTCTGGGCCGGCTTTGATTCTTATATTTGCAGGTGTTGGCGGCCTTGTGGCGCTAAAGTTTATATTCGGGCAGCCTGATTGGCGCTTTCGCGAGACTGTCCCCGGCGGGGCGGCGCGGCCTCTTGTCGGCGGTAGTGTGGGGGCATTATCGGCGATTATGGGAATTGGCGGTGGTTCGCTGACTGTGCCTTTAATGAATATGTGCGGCGTTCCCATTCACCGCGCCATTGGGACAGCGTCGGGCTTTGGCCTCGCGATAGCGCTACCTGCGACCATAGGGTTTATTGTGTCGGGATGGGGCGCGGCTGGCCGTCCGGCCTTTTCGCTTGGCTATGTTAATGTGCTCGGCTTTGCGGTCATTGCCGCCGTCGCTTTTCTAACGATACCATTGGGTGCAAAGCTCGCCCATGGGATGAGCCAACAAAAGCTAAAAATGATATTTGGGATTTGCCTCTTGCTTGTCGCGGCCAATATGGCGCGTAAAGCTTTGTTCTAGAATCTTAGAAGCAGGGCGCTTGGTGTCGCTTCGACTTTTTGCAATTGACCTAAATAGGTCATGCCAAGAAGTGACGTTTCAAGCCCTTCGGGAACAACCAAAGCCTCAACATTGCGCAATGTGATAGATCCGACAGCGATGGACTTTAAAGAAACGCGTGCGGCCATGTTCCGGCCACCAGCTGTCCGAATAGGCACGTCATAATTTAGGTCATGTAACCGCAGGCCTGCCTTTTGGGCATCCTCCGGAGTCAGGGCCACCGCTGAGGCCCCGGTATCTATGAGGAACCTGACATAGCCGCTATTGACGGTTGCATCGGCCCAGAATTGGCCATCTCGCTGAGATTTAGGGATAGAGACAACGCTGCCTTGATTAATTTGAACCTGAGGGGAGGGCGCTGATAGAATGACCTCTTGCTGGGGCGCAGGCCGTTCTAAACCTGCCATGGCATAGACCTTATCACGGTGCTGGAATGTTAAAACCATTCCAACTCCTACAGCACTAATAATGACGGCATCTCTTAGAATTGTATTTCCCATAGCATAATTATGGCACATCAAGGTTTTTAAGACTTTAATGTTTCGAAATTTCTCCTTAGGACATGCCCATGACCACAGGACGCCCTTTTGATGATATTCGCGCCCTGACGGAGGCCATGCCTGCGCAGGATGTTGCGGCACAAAAATCTGTTGAAACTATAATTGAAGCTTTTGGGGCCAACCTAAATCCTTTGGGGCGAATGGCTGAATACGCCAAGTGGTTAGCAGGATGGCAAGGAAAACTGCCGACTGTGGACAGGCCGCTTATTGCTGTTTTTGCAGGCTCTCATGATGTGGCGAAACAGGTTTACGGCGATGATGTTATTCCAAAGGCGCAAGCGCGGGTAAAAGCTATGACCGAAGGTGCCGCAGGGGTGAGAGGCATATCAGCCTCTCTTCAAGCCGCGTTTAAAGTTTTTGAACTGGGGATTGAATATCCCGCAGCTGACTTCACGCAAAGCGCCTCTCTAGAGGAGAAAGACTGCGCTGCCGCGATAGCCTTCGGTATGGAAGTCGTCGCGGAAGGGGCAGATATCATTGGCCTAGGTAATGCCGGGTTTGGCAGCGCGACAGCCGCCGCCGCCATTGCAAGAGGTCTTTACGGCGGAACAGCGGATTACTGGGCGGGCGGCGTTGGCCCGGCTGCGCGTTCACGTATTGAAGCCGTCGATAAGGGAACGAATTTACATAAGGGGTTGCTCTCAGACCCGCTCGAAGTTTTGCGGCGATTTGGCGGTAGAGATATTGCGGGTATGGTCGGCGCTATATTAGCGGCGCGGCATCAAGCCATACCTATTATCTTGGACGGTTATGTTGTGTGCGCAGCTGCGGCCGTGCTGCATGAGCTACATCCTGACGCTATTTCGCATTGTATCGCGGGGCATGTCTCCGCAGAACCTGCGCATCGTGCTTTGCTGGACCGCTTAGGCCTTACGCCAATGCTCGATATGCACATTGGGATTGGGGACGGAACAGGGTCAGCTTTTGCCCTTGGAGCTTTACGTTCGGCCTGCCAAGCGCTTGGGACATTGAAAACACCCTAACTTTAGAATTATTTACCTACCCTTCCGCTCTAAAGGTCAAGTATGTCCATATTTTCTCATCCTGATTTTGACAATCACGAAGGTGTCTACAGTTTCTCTGATCCTGAGAGCGGACTTAAATGTTTTATTGCTGTTCATAATACCAACAGAGGTCCCGCCAGCGGGGGCACACGGTTTTGGACCTATGTTGATGATAATGCGGCGCTTACTGATGTGCTGCGCCTATCCAAAGCGATGAGCTTTAAGAATGCCATGGCGGAAATTCCGCTAGGCGGCGGGAAGGGCGTTATCCTAAAACCTGAAGGCGAGTTTGACCGTGAGGCTTTATTCTCTGCTTATGGCCGCGCAGTTGAGAAAGTTGGCGGGCAATATATCACAGCAGAGGATGTTGGTGTTTCGCCTGACGATATGCGGGTCATTAAGACCCAAACGAATTTTGTAGCCGGGCTAGATGATGGGGATGCCGCCTCGGGTGACCCGTCTCCGCATACGGCAGAGGGTATTTTTCGGGGATTGGAAGTGGCCGTGAAACACAAAATCGGCGTTGAAGGCGTGGGCGGGCTGATTGTAGCCGTGCAAGGCTTGGGTCATGTTGGATTTGAATTGGCGCGAAAGCTGAAAAAGTCGGGCGCGCAGTTGATTGTGGCAGACATCAACTCTGAGGCCACACAGCGCGCTGCAGATGAACTGAACGCTACCGTTGTCTCCGTTGACGAGATCCATGCCCAGGAGGCCGATATTTTTGCGCCTTGCGCGCTTGGCGGGGCCATTAACGCCGACACGATTGACGATATTCAGGCCTATATTGTGGGCGGGGCGGCCAATAATCAGCTTAAAACGGTTGAAATGGGCACGGCGCTGATGGAGCGCAATATCCTGTATTGTCCGGACTATGTCTTAAATGCCGGCGGCATCATCAATGTCGCGGCAGAAGTTTCTGGCACTTACGACTATAGCTGGGTTAATGGGAAGCTTGAGGGCTTGCGAAAGACACTACAAGAGGTTTTTGACCGTTCTGCAAGTTCGGGACGAGCTACAAATTTAGTTGCCGATGAGATGGCTAGAGAGCGGTTGAAACTGTCATAGAACTGTTACAAAGTGTATCAACACGTGAAAAATGAAATGTTTTTCGTGTGTTAGGATAACCTTTACTTATTAAGTTAATAGACTAATAAGACTTTTTTTTGACAGCGCTTACCGCTCCAGTATTTGGTAAAGCGAACGTTCAAGGCGAGATAAGAATAATGAGCCAACCTACGCCCACAGCTCGCGGCCAAGCTATACGACACGCAGATTTCGCGACTCTTTGTGAAGCGTTAGATTACGCGGCGACATGTGACACGGGTTACAATTACTTTGACGGTAAGGCTAATCTTAAAACGACACTCTCTTACGCAGACTTACGTGAAAAAGCGAGAGAGCTCGCCATGCGCCTCGTGCCATTTGCTGAGAAAAACTCTCGCATTGGGCTTGCGGCTGTTTCAACGCCTGAATTTGCTGTGATGTTTATGGCTTGCCAATATGCAGGTTTGGTGCCTGCGCCCTTGCCATTGCCGGTAACATTGGGTGGCCGCGGGTCATATGAACGCCAGTTAGAACGCATGGCCGATACAGGCGATTTCCACGCGCTGTTCTGCCCAAGCTCTATGGAACCTATCATGAGCTCGGCCCTTAATGACCAAGCCATTCCGGTTATGTCGTTTGAAGAAGTCAATAAATTGCCAAAAGGCGAGATTCTACGTCCCTTTGGCGCAGATGATTTGTGCTACATTCAATATTCATCAGGGTCTTCCAGTTCGCCTAAAGGGATTATCGGAACGCAATCTTCTGTCTCTGCCAATTGCCACGGCATTACGAAATATGGCATGAATATGGAAGATAATGACCGCGGGACAAGTTGGCTTCCGCTTTATCATGATATGGGCTTGATTGGCTTTATGTTGGCCCCGCTTATGAGTCAGATGACAGTTGATTTCATAGACCCACAAGATTTTACACGCCGCCCTATTACATGGCTTCAGTTGATTAGCGACCATAAGGGCACATTGTCTTATTCGCCGACCTTTGGATATGAGCTTTGTGTGCGCCGCTGGCGAGCAGACCGTGATCTTGATTTATCCAGCTGGCGGGCGGCCGGCATTGGCGGCGATATGGTTCGCCCTGAGCCGCTGACCGAGTTTCAAGAGCTCTTTGGGACCATGGGATTTAGCGCTGGCGCTTTCAAACCCAGCTACGGTCTTGCGGAAACGACTTTGGCCGCGACTTTTGCGCCGACGGGTCAGGGCCTCTTAAAGCACACAATTGATATGGACCGCTATGAGCGAACCTCCGAAGCTGTTGAGGCGACCAAGTTCACAAAGGCCGAGCATAAACGCACATTTGTGGCTTGCGGACGGGTTCTGCCTGAGCATAAAATTGAAATCCGTGACTTTGACAACAATGTTCTCAGCGGAACCCAAGTTGGGCGTATTTGCTTAAAAGGGCCGAGTGTATCGCCGGGATATTTCCAAAATACACAAGCGACTGAAGCCGCTTTCTCTTCCGATGGATGGTTAGATACCGGTGATCTGGGCTATTGGTTGGAAGATCAGTTGGTCGTGACAGGCCGCTTTAAAGATCTTATTCTTTGGCATGGCCGCAATATTTGGCCACAGGATATTGAGTGGGCGGCACAAGCTGCTGCGCCGCATCGTTGTGGACGGGCCTGTTCCTTCGCCATGGGCGGAGCTGGTGACGAGAAAGAAGTTATGTTATTGCTTGAGTGCCGGACCCGCGATCCGCAATTGCTCGACGAAATTTACAAAGCTGTCATGGCCGCTATTCGCCTCGAGGTGGGTGTTCCCGTGAAGTTACAACTTGTTCCGCGCGGCACAATGATTATCACGTCTTCAGGTAAGCTCTCCCGCGCTCGCGTTAAAGACAAATATCTTAAAGGCGCAATCGTTGATTTACAGGACGAAAGTCCCGTCACCATTGTAGGTGCTGAAACAGCCTAATCTATGTCTGACGTAAAGCCGCTCATAGCCGTAACGGGCGGCACGGGCTTTGTCGGAAGACATATGATAAGGGCTCTGCTAACACAGGGTTATAGAGTTAGAGCCCTTGCCAGAACCCCCTCTAAACTCTCTGATATCAAACATCAAAACCTTGAAATATTCCAAGGAAGCCTTGGGACAAATGATGCTGGCTTGGTAGACGAAGCCGATGTCGTTTTACATATGGCGGGCCTTATAAAAGCCAAAACACGTGATGCTATTATGGCGGTTAATTGCGGCGCGGCGGGCGCTATCGCAAAAGCCGCTGATCAGGCGTCTGTTCCGCGTTTCATATTACTGTCCTCACAGACAGCCCATCAACCACAGCTCTCTGACTATGCCGCGTCCAAACATGCGGGTGAGGGTGCTGTGAAAGTGGCTTACACTGGTAAGCTCGCCATCATCCGCGCTCCGGCTGTGTTTGGACCGGGTGATGAGGCGACAAAACCCTTCTTTGACTTCATTGCCAAAGGCCGTCTCCCGGTTGCGGGCGGGCCAAAGTGGAAACAGCGTAAAATGGCTATGGTCTTTGTCAATGACTTGGTCAATGACGTGGCTCTCCATGCTGTGAGCGGCACATATGATGGTCAAACCCTCACGCCGTGTACTGTGCCCGCTTTGACGTGGGAGAGATTTGCCCAGGATGCAGGGCAAGCGCTCGGCATATCTGTGAAAGTTACGCCCATTCCACTACCCTTTATTAAAGCTGTTGCGGGCGCGACGTCCGTGACATCCCGCCTATTTGGGATAGGGCACTTGACCCTAGGAAAGTTGCAGGAGTTCCTATATGAGGATTGGTCAAGTCAGGACGTGATTCAAAACGCGACTCCTTTTATCGAAGCGCTGAGGATAACTGCGGCGTCTTATAAGAAAGAATAATATGTCTAAGCCGACACGCGAAGAAATCTACGATAAGATTTGCGAGCTCCTAAAACCCTATAATCCTAAGAACCACCCTATCAAGATGAGCAGCGGTATCATGTCCGACCTTGAGGTCGATTCTGTGGCTGTCTTTGACCTCGTTATGGGCCTTGAAGATCATTATGATATTTCAATTCCGATGGAGATGGTGTCGGATATAAAAACCGTGGGCGAGCTGACGACCGCGATTAAAGAACTTACAAGCGAATAGGCTGACCCATGTCACTCTTTGATAAATACGCCCCCCTTCAAACCCGAGTCGATATGATGATGAAAATCGGCAAAGACGCATTGGGTGTCGAGTTTGACGATATTATTGATGCCACGCGCGGTCGTATTGGAAACCGTGAAATCCTACTCGCAGGGACAAATAACTATCTGGGCCTGACCTTTGATGAGGATTGCGTCGCCGCAGCGAAGAAAGCCATTGATGACCACGGCACAGGGACAACAGGCTCTCGTATCGCCAACGGCACATACACCGAACATGTAGATTTGGAAAAAGCCATTGCAGAGCATTTGGGCATGCCCAGCTGTATTGTCTTTTCAACCGGCTATCAGACAAACTTGGCCGCCATCTCAGGTCTGGCGGGCGACAATGACGTTATCTTTATGGATGCGGACGCCCACGCCTGTATTATTGACGGCACGCGCCTGACAGGAGCTTCGACTATTCGCTTCCGCCACAACAATCCCGAAGATTTGGATAAGCGCCTGAAGCGCCAAGGCGAGATTGAGGACGGCCATGCGCTCGTTGTTATTGAGGGTATGTATTCCATGTTCGGCGATATTGCGCCGATTGATGAGTTTCTGGATGTGACCCATCGCCATGGCGGTTATCTTTATATTGATGAAGCCCATAGTTACGGCGTCTTTGGCCCGACAGGTTGCGGCATTGCCGAAGCGCAAGGCGTGTTGGATAAAGTTGATTTTCTCTCCAGTACATTCTCGAAATCTCTGGCGTCAATTGGCGGTTTCTGTGCCTCTAAACATCCTGAATTTGAAATTACGCGCAAAGTCATGCGGCCCTATATGTTCACAGCCTCGCCGACACCGTCCAATGTCTCCGCCGCCAGAGCCGCTGTTGAAAAAATCAAGACGGGCGGAGCGCTGCGCGATAATTTAATGGCGCGGGCTAAGCAGCTTCATAAGGGATTGGCCGATATGCAATATGATCTCTGCGCGGATGCCAGCCCCGTCATCGCCGTGCGCCGTCCTAATGAGGCTGTCGCGGCTATGGAGTGGAATTGGCTGATTGAGAACGGCGTTTACGTCAACCTCGCCGTCCCGCCGGGAACGCCGCAAAGCTCAAGCCTTCTACGCATCAGCCTCTCAGCGGCCCATACTGAAGACAACATCAAAACCATCCTCAAAGCCTTCGCTGATTTAAAAGACAATCAAGGCGCGCTTATGGCCGGCATGGCGAGTAAGCTGCAAGCGGCTGAGTAGTTTAGAAAATTGTAGGGTGAATTAGCTTGTATATCCGTCAGGATATGCAGGCGCAATCCACCTTAAATTTAGTGCAGCGTTGGCGGTGGATTACGTCCGCGCTTCTATTGAAACGCAAACTAATCAACGCTACTGCTATTCCCATAAAAAAAGCCCCGTTTGAAACGGGGCTTTTCAATTTGATATAAGCGAGAGCTTACTCTTCTTCAGCCTTGGCTGCAGGGGCGTCTTCGCCTTTTGCTTTTTCGCCGCCTTCTTCAGGAGCTGTAAACTCGTCTGGCGCGTCGCCTTCAAACATAGAGACGGCATTGGCTGCGCGTTCTGCATTGGCTTCTTGATCGTCAGCACGCTCTTCAGCTTGCTGAGTTGCAATAACGTCTTCGCCTTTTTCTTGGCGTTCAGCTTCGTCTTCTGTACGGGCCACATTGACGGTAACTGTCACAGTGACTTCAGGGTGAAGGCGAACTTTGACCTCATGCAGACCTAACGCTTTGATAGGCGTTTCAAGAATGACCATATTGCGCTTAACGTCTTTGTCGGCGAGCATCTCAGCCACGTCGCGAGCAGAGACTGAGCCGTAAAGCTGTCCTGTATCACCGGCATTGCGGATAACGATGACTTTAGCGCCGTCAACGGCTTTGCCTGAGTCAGCCGCTTTTTCGCGGTTCTCAGCATTACGCGCTTCAAGATATTCACGCTCAGCTTCGAAACGGGCCAAATTGGCTTTCGTGGCGCGGAGGGCTTTTTCTTGCGGCAGGAGGAAGTTGCGGGCAAATCCGGGTTTGACGTTAACAACGTCGCCCATCGCGCCGAGCTTCTCAATGCGTTCCAATAAAATGATTTCCATGGTGACGCTCCTACTTCACTTCATAGGGCAGAAGGCCCAGAAAGCGTGCGCGTTTGATGGCCTTGGCCAATTCGCGTTGCTTTTTATGAGAGACAGCCGTGATACGTGACGGCGCGATTTTGCCTTTTTCAGACATATAGCGCTGCAACATTTTCGGGTCTTTATAATCGATTGTCAGGCCATTATCACCTGAGAATGGACAGACCTTACGGCGGCGGCGAAAACTTGTCCGGCTTGGCAGGTTTTCAATTTTGATTGCATCTTTTCTAGCCATGATCCTACTTTCTATCTTCGCGGCGCTTGCGCTCTTCGCGTTTCTTCAAAATCGGTGATGGGTCTTCAGAGAACTCATCAACGCGGATGGACATATAGCGCAGAATGTCTTCGTTAATGCGGTGCTGACGCTCAATCTCGTGGATGGTGTCAGGCAGGGCATTGACTTTCAAAAGGCTGTAATGGGCCTTACGGTTTTTGTTCATGCGGTACGCTAAGTTACGCAGACCCCAATATTCGGCGCCTTCAACGGAACCGCCCATATTTTCGATTTTTGTAGCGAGGTTTTGGACGAATTCTTCGACTTGCGCCGTAGAGATGTCCGGACGTGATATAACCACGTGCTCGTAGAGAGACATAGTGTCTTCCTTCATGTAATGGAGGCGGCGCTTATTCCCGGTGAAGGCCGGGGCAAAACGATGGCTCTGTCAGGCGATGCCGACCCCATGCCGACAAGAAACCCACAGACCGCATCCGTGATGGGCGGCTTATAAAGGGAAAAGGGCAGGGCGCAAGGGGTTTTTGCGCTAAGGTTTGAGGAGTTTTAGGTTGCTATCCTTCTTTGAAAACATAGTGTCAGGGACAAGCAATATCACAGGACTGACATCATGAAGTTTCCATATCTTATCGCATTTGGCCTAATACTCGCCTCCTGCGGGTCAACTCCTAAAGCTGCCTTGCCCAAATCAGCTTTGGAGGCCTCTACAAAGGCTGCTGGAGGTTCAGCCATTGCTTTTCAGCTTGATCATGATGGTTGCGGTAAAGGCGGATTTCAAATCAGTCCTTTACTAGGTGATAATAAATATGGGGCCTCTGAAACTATTTCTTTCACAGGTGGATTGTGGGATTTTGCACTTAAAGGTGATGATATAAAGAAATTGGCTGTTAGCAGTGATGACCCTGACCGCCTTTATGTTAAAACTTTGCCTCCGGCACAATACGCCGTAACGCGGCCATTTTGCATGATGGGTAGCACGCGCGTCAGCACGCGATATGAAGTTTTAAGAGTTTTCCTTACATTTGAAGTCGAGCCTAACAAAACAAACTATATTGGACAGCTAAGGCCAATAGAGGGTCGCGGACGTTTGAGCATAGGCGTTAGAGACAAAAGTGAAATTGTTCAAAAACAATTTGATGAAACCTTTAAGGGACGTGTGGGTGAATTGGAAACAAAGCTCGCAAAAGTAAGCTATGAAACCATCAGAGCAACAGAATAGGGTACTGGTTTAAATCAGCGCTATTTCTATTAAAAAGACTCTGCTTTCAGTTCAATGATAAGACTCTATACTGGCCATTATGACCAACCCACCCAAATCCATTCCGCGTATTGCGGGGAATAATTTTCAGCCTGAGATTATCAAGGAACGACAGGATTTTATTGAGCGCGAGACGGGGGCGTCGATGATCCATACGTCTCACATGTCGATTGATCCGGCGACACTCTCTGGCAATGTCGAAAACCCGATTGGCGTGACGCAAATACCGCTAGGGCTTGCGGGGCCGCTTAAAGTGAACGGCGAATATGCGCAGGGACATTTCTATGTACCTATGGCGACGACCGAGGGCACATTGGTCGCGAGCTATTCACGCGGTATGCGGCTTTTGACGGCGGCGGGCGGGGTGAAGACGACCATCGTTGAGCGTTATATGCAGCGCGCACCCGTATTTCATTTTGACGATGCCCGCGCCGCGCGTGACTTTCGCGATTGGCTCACTGCAAATTTTGACAAGGTCAAAGAGGTTGCCGAGTCCACCACCTCTGTCGGTAAGCTCTCCCACATCGAGCACTATGGCGTAGCCAAGATGTGGTACACGCGCTTTAACTACACAACGGGTGATGCAGCGGGGCAGAATATGTGCGGCAAGGCCACACAGGCAGCCTGTAAATGGATAGAGCAAGTCTATCCGCATAAGATGCGCTTTACGCTCTCAGGCTCTATTGAAACCGAGAAGAAACACTCCGCGATTAACAGCCTGCATTCCCGCGGGGCGAGGGTCATCGCCGAAGCGGTGCTGCCCCATGATTTGGTCAAGCAAATGACGCGGGCGGATACGCGGGACATGTATCGCGCGCGGCAAGTCTCCACGACAGGGGCGCTGCTTGTAGGCTCGAGCAATAATTGCGTCCATCCTGCTAATGGCGTGGCGTCGATATTTATCGCGACAGGGCAGGACGAAGCCAATGTCGCCGAAGCGGTTACAGGCATTACTTATGTTGAACTGCTGGAGAATAATGACCTCTATTGGTCACTCACGCTGCCGTCTCTGATCGTGGCAACTTACGGCGGCGGGACAGGCCTCGCGACCCAGCGAGAAGCCTTAGAGATTATGGATTGCTTTGGCACAGGCAAAGTCGAAAAGCTCATTGAGATTATTGCAGGGGCCGTATTGGCGGGCGAAATTTCACTCGCCTCAGCTGTAATCTCGGATGAATGGGTGTCCAGCCATGACAAGCATGGCCGGAACAGAACGTAAGGTCTTAGATTGAGAAGGTGACAGGGCAGCTAAGTTCTTCTGCGGCTGTCGTAATTTTAGAAGCCGGTCCTGAACTTTCCTTTATGCCTTCAAGCGCTATGGTGCTGCCTTGATAGACCGCTGCGCTTGTCGCTGTCTGAGCCACAATTTGGCCCATAGTGCTACTAATTCCGCTCGACGCGATACCGCCCGTGGCAACACCCGCAAGAACAGCTATTCCTACAGATGTCAGAAACCTTCCGCCCGGGTCGGGTTTATTGGCTTCGGTGATATAGTTTTTAGCATTTGCGTAAAAACTCTGACAAATAGGATCTGATTCACTTCTGAGCTGCCCGTTAGCCGGCTTTGATATTGTGTCTGCAGATATACCGGTCATCAAGGTTTCGGCTTTAGGCGCGGTGGCGCATGCGGATAGTACAACACAATAAATCGCGGACAGAGAGAGGGCATAAATAGGGCGTATCATAATACATTCCTTCACATTATTTGTCTGGAATGTAAGAATCTATGCGTGAATATCGCCTGAACGATAATTTAGGGAGGTCATGGAATAGTTGTATTTTTACTTGGCCGTCAAAAAAACGTCTACAATATAGGTTTTCGCCAAGCGATCTTCGGCGGCTTTTTCAGTTATATGACTTCAGCGCACGACCGTAAAAAATGCAAAGGTCTTAGATTGTAAAGGTGACTGGGCAAGCCAGTTCTGCAGCCGTCGCTTCGAGTTGTTTGCTGACCCCTGAACTCTTCTTAATCCCGTCAAGCGCAATATTACTGCCTTGAGAGACAGCCGTGCCTGCCGCGCGCCGGGCCGCGATGTTGCCAACCTGGCTTCCGGTTGACCCTATGCTTGAGGCTGCAACTCCTGCCACCGTACCTATAGCGACCCTCTTCAAAAATTGTCCGCCGGGGCTGGGTTTATTCGCTTTAGCCACGTAAGTTTTCGCATTGGCATAGAATGTCTGACAAATAGGGTCAGATTCACGTCTTAATTGGCCGTTGGCTGGCTTTGATACGGTATTTGCGGGGATGCCTGTCATCAACGTTTCAGGCTTTGGCGCAGTAGCGCAAGCGGCCAATGAGGCACAATATATTGCGGAGAGGGAGAGAGCATAAATAGGGCGCATCATAACAGATTCCTTCACATTATCTGTCATCAACATAAGAAGCTGCGCGTGAATATCGCCTGAATAATAGTTTCGGGGTAGTATTCTATTTACAGTCTTGCTCGGCTGCCTGCAAAACCTCCCTAGTGATATCAACATTCATATAGGCTATGACCGTGGTGATTGACTGTTAAGCCTCATGGCGAATAGTTAGTGGGTATGCTATGTAAAATAATATCTGAGGGGGGAGTGATTGTGAAAAATAGACATTTATCGACTTTAATTTTTGGAACGAGCTTATTCCTAAGCTCAGTGGCGACGGCGCATACGGTCAATACAGGCCATGAAACTGTGGCGCCAAAACGGCTTTTACCTGTTACCGCCAGTGCGCAGATTAAAGCGGCGCCTGATAAGGCGACCGTGTCTGCGGGTGTCGTCACAGAAGGTAAAAATGCTTCTGAAACAGCTTCTGAAAATGCGGTGAAAATGACAGCTGTCTTTGACGCTTTGACCCGCGCAAACATTCCTTCAAATGATATACGAACCTCACAATTATCTTTGTCGCCCAGATATGACTATGAGAGCCGAAAAAAGCCGCGTATATTTGGTTACACGGCCAATAACCTCGTGACTGTTACAACGCAGGATTTGACTAAAGTGACGCCGATTATCGATGCGCTTGTGCAAGCGGGCTCGAACAATATTCAGAATGTCAAATTTTCTTTAAGTGACCCTGACGCTATTCAGGCCAAAGCTTTGGAAGAGGCGATTGGGAAAGCACGCGCGAGGGCACAGCTTATAGCGCGAAGCGCGGGTGTAACATTAGGCCCTTTGCAGAGCATAAATGTCAGTAATCATGGCTATTCTCCCAACAACCGAAGTTATGATGAAGTTATAGTTACAGGCGGTGGCGGCGGTGGTGGGGGCGTTTCGACACCCGTCAGCGGAGGTGAGCTCACAATCAGCGTAACGGTCAATCTTGTATACGAGATGCTGTAAAGTCGTTACTTACAGCCTGTCGAAGCTGCTTTCAGGGCGTCCATAATACGTTGTCCTGCAACTTGGTCACCAACTTCTTTTTTTATAGTCGTGCCTTTCCAGCGCATGGCCCAATTTTGGGAGTCTTCATCCCATTCTGCGCGTAGGGCGACATCTTCATCGGCGGCGGTTAGAACCATACGAATGAGGCGGTTGTCATTTGAGCCTAGGGCTTTGGCAGTCGCGTATGCGTCATTATCGGCCGCGAGAGTTACGGGTATGGAAACGCTGCCTGTCTCGACATTGAGTTTGCAAACCCGGTTTTCATGACCGCCAAAATTGGTGCGGCGGTAAAGACGGTCTTTCATGCCCTCAGGGTCGGTCTCAGCCATCGTTGTCAGAGCTGAAAAGGCAGCTTCTGCAGAGGCATTTAGAGCGGCTTGATTGGTGGTAGGAATATCCAAGCGGTTTATGACATCAGCGCCGCTATCTTTGATTTTACCTGCGCCGCTTTTGACAGATTCCGTCACTGCGCCTGCGGCATTACCCACGGCTTTGGCGGGGGCGGAAACAGCTTTGTAAACAGCGAAAGCGCCGCCTGCGAGAGTGACAGTCACAACGGCAATGGCAATCCACTTTATCGCCCCAAAGGCGGTGCCAGCGGTCTCAGCAACAGTTGCAGCGCGGTCAGCCGTTTCCATGGCTTTTTTGCCGCGATCCATCATTGTCGGTTTTTGCGGATCTTCAGGTGTCTCGGTCATAGTTAGCTCCCCAATAAAAAAGCCCAACCTAAGTTGGGCTTCTTAATAATTCATCTAAGCGTCTTCGGTCGGCTTAGGCGCGGGGAGGCCTTTGCCGCCTTTGCGCCCTTCGATTTTAAGCTTGGCCGGGGGGACGATTTTGAAGGTTAGATTTTCCTTCTTGCGGTCCACGCCAACTTTTACCAAGCCGCCTTGCTTGAGCTTGCCAAATAATATCTCATCCGCGAGCGGTTTTTTGATATATTCTTGAATGGTTCGGCCCAGAGGACGCGCGCCGTACCGCTTGTCATAGCCCTTCGTCGCGAGCCAAACATTTGCGCCTTTGGTCAGCTCAAACTCAATCTTGCGGTCGGCAAGTTGCGCTTCGAGCTGAATTACAAACTTATCGACAACTTTCGCAATATCTTCAGGCGATAGGGCTGCGAAGGACACAACAGCATCCAGACGGTTGCGGAATTCAGGTGTGAAGCGGCGTTTGATCGCAGCCTCTTGTTCGTCATCTTTCATGCCGCGTCCAAATCCGATTTCAGCCTTAGCGGCATCGGATGCGCCCGCATTGGTCGTCATAATTAGAATGACATTGCGGAAATCAACTTTCCGGCCATTAGCGTCTGTCAGGAAGCCATTATCCATGACCTGCAGCAAGATGTTGTAGATATCAGGATGCGCTTTCTCGATTTCGTCGAGGAGCAACACGGAATGCGGGTTCTGATTCACAGCGTCTGTTAAAAGACCGCCTTGATCATAACCAACATAGCCAGGAGGCGCGCCAATGAGGCGGGATACCGTATGGCGTTCCATATATTCAGACATGTCAAAGCGGAGCAGCTCTAACCCTTGCGTCATGGCCAGCTGTTTGGCGACTTCGGTTTTACCCACGCCTGTTGGCCCGGCAAAGAGATAGCTCCCAATCGGCTTATCTGGCTCACGAAGACCTGCGCGGGCAAGTTTTACGGCCGCGGTGACTTGCTCAATGGCTTTGTCTTGACCGAAGACCATGCGTTTCAAATCCATAGGCAGGGACTTAAGGGCTTTCTCATCATCACGCGAAATAGACTTTGGCGGGATGCGAGCGATTTTGGCAACAACAGATTCGATTTCTTTGATACCGATTTTCTTCTGGCGCTTTTTCTCTTCGACAAGTTTGGTGCGAGCACCGGCTTCGTCGATGATATCGATGGCCTTATCGGGTAGCTTACGATCCGTGATATGACGGACAGATAAATCCACAGCGCCTTGGATAGCCGCCGCCGTATATTTGACCTTATGAAATTCCTCAAAATAGCTCTTTAAGCCTTGGAGAATTTTCACGGCATCTTCAGGCGTGGGTTCAGAGACATCAATTTTGAGGAAGCGGCGGGAGAGGGCCCGATCTTTCTCAAAGTGCTGACGATATTCTTTATAGGTCGTTGAGCCCATGCAGCGGAGCTTGCCGCTTTGTAGGGCAGGTTTTAGCAGGTTGGACGCATCCATCGCGCCGCCGCTCGTTGCGCCTGCGCCGATGATAGTATGGATTTCATCAATAAACAGAATCGCGCCGTCAGTTTCTTGCAGTTTATTCATGACCGCCTTAAGGCGCTCTTCGAAATCACCGCGGTAACGCGTGCCGGCGAGGAGCGCGCCCATATCGAGTGAGAAGATGGTCGCATCCGCGAGCACATCTGGCACATCATCATTGACAATGCGGCGAGCAATACCTTCGGCAATTGCTGTTTTACCCACGCCAGGGTCGCCCACGAGGAGCGGGTTATTCTTACGGCGGCGGGAGAGCACCATGATACAGCGCTCAACTTCGTCGTCGCGGCCAATAAGCGGATCTATATCGCCTTCGCGGGCTTTCTGGTTTAGATTGACGGTATATTCTTCAAGCGGGTCTTTTTGCTTCGGATCTTCACCGGCAGAGTCTTCTGCGCCTTGAATAGGCTTAGTCACATTGGACTCGCCGGATTTGGAAATGCCGTGGCTGATGTAATTGACAGCGTCATAGCGGGTCATGTCTCTTTCTTGCAGGAAATAGACAGCGTGGCTCTCGCGCTCTGCGAAAAGCGCCACAAGCGCATTCGCGCCTGTTACTTCCTCGCGGCCTGAGGATTGCACATGAATGACGGCGCGCTGAATAACGCGGTGGAAACCTGCCGTCGGGCGCGCTTCTTCAAAGTCTTGCACGGCGAGGGAGGCGAGGTCTTCGTCTAAGTAGCGCGTGACGTCCGCGCGAAGGGGTTCAATATCAACATCGCAAGCCGCAATAACAGCTGCTGCGTCTTTATCGTCAAGCAGGGCGAGTAAGAGATGCTCTAATGTCGCAAGCTCATGCTTACGGTCCGTTGCTAATGTCAGCGCGCGGTGGATTGTCTCTTCTAGGACGGGAGAAAATGATGCCATTAGTTATTCCTTTCGAGAGTCATATGTTGGAGCGCAATCATGTCTTTTCAAGGGTGCATTGCAGTGGATGTTGCGAACGCTTGGCGGCGTCCATTACTTGTGCAACTTTTGTTTCAGCTACTTCGAATGTATAGACGCCGCAGGTGCCAATGCCTTTTTGGTGAACATGCATCATAATTGTGAAGGCTTCTTCTTGGGATTTTTTGAAAATTCCCATCAAGATCATCACAACAAATTCTTGAGGTGTGTAGTCGTCATTCATCAAAATGACGCGATACATAGACGGTTTTTTTGTCTTAGGCCGGACTTTGGTTGCAACGCCGCGCTCAGGCGTGTTGTCCCCTTTGTCCTTATCAGGGCCGTTCATTCTCAACTGATTCATTTTATTCATTGCCTTAAACTAAGGCTTTATACGCATGAATAAAAGGGTTGGAGTGTGACAATCCGAATAAGGTTGTGAATTGTTATAGATGATTGCCGACTAGCGTCCTGCTGTGCCGCCTGACCCGCTACTTGCGCTTTGGGCCCCGCTGGCAATGTCGCGCTCAGCTGTGAGGGCTACGCCGAGTTCCTCATAAAACGCAATTTGAGTTTTGATTTCGGGGTCATCGATAAGTGGGTCAGGGGCATTTATGGGTTTTTTCTCAAGACCTTTATGCGCCGCCAGCATGTAAACTTTCCAGGCATCCACGGGCAGAAGACCGCCTGTTATCTTGCGCATGGGCGAGTTATCATCATTGCCCATCCATACGCCTGTTGTGTATTGGGCCGTAAACCCTAGGAACCACGCATCCCGATAATCTTGCGTCGTGCCTGTTTTGCCCGCCGCTTGCCGAGAGCCCAGCTGAGCGCCATGGCCTGTCCCGCTATCAATGACGTCTCGGAGCATAGATGTCATTTGACGGGCATAAGGCACAGGATAAGCCCGCACGGGACTAACATTACGGCGGTTATAGAGCGTGTTTTTCGCGGTATCCGTTATGCTTTGGACGAAATAAGGCTGCATCGACAGGCCCTCATTGGCAAAGACCATATAGGCCGAAGTCATGTCTAATAGTGTGGTTTCAGACGAGCCCAAGGCGATAGAATATTCAGGGCGCATGTCCGTTGTAATGCCAAAGCGCGTCGCAAGATTAGCTACGCGAGTCGGGCCTATTTCGGCTGTGACTTGGGCTGAAATAGTGTTGATAGAGAGTTTTAAGGCCTCTCTTAGGCTCATTGGTCCGCGATAGCGCTTTGTGTAATTTTCAGGGGCCCAATCGCCAATTTCTGTGGGTTGGTCTATGCGAATAGTGCCAGGTGTAAAGCCATCCTCTAAGGCGGCGGCATATACAAAAGCTTTAAAGGAGCTGCCAGGTTGGCGTTTGGCTTGTTCTGCGCGGTTAAATTTCGAGGTGGCGTAGTCACGCCCGCCGACCATCGCGCGGATCGCGCCTGTCTGATTATCGATCGATACCAGAGCGCCCTCGCTGACCTTTTTTGACTTTTCAAACTTACCAACAATCGAGCTGATCGTCTCGTGGGCTTTGTTTTGCAGATCAACATCTAGCGTTGTTTTGACGATGAGATCTTTTTTATTGCTGCCAATTAGGCCGTGGGCTTGCTCTGAGACCAAGTCGAAAACATAGCCTAAGACATCCTGATCAATAAGCGGCGTGGCATCTTCGGCGATAACGGGCGGGGCGGCGAGGGCAGCTTGCATGTCCTCATAGGTTACCATCTCATTGACGACCATACGCTGCAGGACAAGCTCAGCGCGTTGCCAAGCCCCGTCATAGTTAGAGGCAGGATTATATCGGCTCGGCGCTTTGGGCAGGGCCGCCAGCATAGCAGCTTCGGATAAGCTTACATCCCGAGCGGATTTACTAAAATAGCGCTGGGAGGCCGCTTCAACGCCAAAAATCTGTGGCCCGAGGCTGATGCGGTTCAAATAGAGCTCTAAAATCTCAGGTTTGGAGAGGATGGCTTCCATATCGCGCGCGAGAAGCGCTTCTTGAAACTTACGGCGATAGGTTTTTTCAGGTGTCAAAATCATCGTTTTGACAAGCTGCTGGGTCAGTGTTGATCCGCCCTGGGCTTTGCTGCCAGACTTCGTATTGGCAAAGACAGCCCGCAATATCGCTTTTTGATCAATTCCAGCATGCTCGTAGAAACGCTCATCCTCAATTGCGAGGAAGGCATTTGAAAGGTATTCTGGCATGTCGGCCAATTTCAAAGGTTCACCCACGGAAGGGCCTCGATGGCCGATAATGCGGCCCTCTTTGTCCAGTAGAGTCATGTTGGGCTTAAGATTCATTTCCCACATCGTGGTCTTGTCAGGCAGGTTGGGCATGCCATCCATCAGATAGTAACGCGTTTGAAAATACCCAAGCGTGAGGAGCAGGCATAGGACAGCCAATACGAGTAAGATGATATTTCGCTTCTTACGCGTCTTATTGTCATTAGCGACATCTATGTCTGCACGATATGTTGGCATGTCTGAATCTATCATATATGCGACTCCCTATGGCAGACAAACAAAATAAGCACGA
>ENA-ORXR01001459-ORXR01001459.1-marine-metagenome-genome-assembly--contig:-NODE-1459-length-25025-cov-6.333734_pt1 | contig 25025 bp, 27 predicted proteins | sample MGYA00237866_ERZ511479 | MGnify/ENA metagenome assembly ERZ511479 | reverse complement strand
TGTCGATATATGAGGAGTCGCCCCCTTCGCGGGGGGCGCGGATTGAAACTTTTCCGCGCACGCCGTCCCGCAATTTTTCGCGGGTCGCCCCCTTCGCGGGGGGCGCGGATTGAAACTGCGTCGATCTCGCCGGTCTGCAGGCTCTGCAAATGTCGCCCCCTTCGCGGGGGGCGCGGATTGAAACTTGTGTGTGTGTGTTCTATGGAACGAAAACTATAGTCGCCCCCTTCGCGGGGGGCGCGGATTGAAACACCAAACAGGGAGACGGAGAGAAACCGCTCGGCGTGTCGCCCCCTTCGCGGGGGGCGCGGATTGAAACCCCAGCTGCTCGAGCACCTCCACCACACCTACCTGTCGCCCCCTTCGCGGGGGGCGCGGATTGAAACAGAATGACCCAGCGCGATCTGCTCCGGTGGTTGAGTCGCCCCCTTCGCGGGGGGCGCGGATTGAAACATTAGAGCTTGCTGGACTCCCAAAGGCTAGCAACGTCGCCCCCTTCGCGGGGGGCGCGGATTGAAACTCCGAATCGATCTCTCGTTGAGCGACCCAATGGTCGCCCCCTTCGCGGGGGGCGCGGATTGAAACTGTAGTATTTGTAAATGCACGGAGATGGCCCGCCCGTCGCCCCCTTCGCGGGGGGGCGCGGATTGAAACTGTGAAGCCAAAACCATTGGCATCCGACAGCTTGTCGCCCCCTTCGCGGGGGGCGCGGATTGAAACCGTTTAGGGCAGGGTTAGAGCATCAGAAACCGCGTCGCCCCCTTCGGGGGGGGCGCGGATTGAGACTCATCGTTCTCTGCCTTTCGCGGGCATTGGCCCTGTCACCCTTCGCGGGGAGCTCCCTTCAACTACCCCTATAGGTCGAGAATGACCATGGGCTGCACAGGATCGGAACATGGTATCCCTGAGCTGGATCGAAGACTCGGAAGCGAATTGGCACGTCTTCTAAAAATGGGCAATCGACGCCGCGGGCGCAGAAGTAGGCACCGACTTCGAAGGTGATTTCGTAGGTTGCTTCGGTGAGCGCATCGCCTTCGAGCAAGGGGCCGTCGGTGCGGCCATCATCGTTAGTCGTGGTCTGGGTAAGTTGCTCCCAGGATCCGTCTTCGTTTTGGCGACGCAGGGTCAGGCCGAGTCCGTTCGCCGGGTGACCATGGGCGGTATCGAGAGCGTGCGTGCTGAGTTTTCCCATGAGCTATTTCTGGTTGTTTTGTCCGTAGAGATCGGACAGGGCATCGTCGATCTTCGGGTGCTCAAAGGCGAACCCCGCATCGATCAGTTTACAGGGGACGGCGCGAATGCTATCGAGAGCGAGCTGGCTCAATTCGCCCATGCCTAACCGCAGCGCGAACGCAGGTGCGGGGATCAAGGCTGGGCGATTGGCGACGGAAGCCATCGCTGTGGTGAATTCGGAGTTGGTCACCGGATGAGGCGAGCAAGCATTGCATGGGCCGCAGAGGGAATCGGTTTCTAGAGCGAACGCAATCATCCGGACGGCGTCTTCGATATGGATCCAAGGCATCCACTGATTCCCGGATCCGACCCGGCCAGCCAAGCCCGTTCGGAATATCTTGTGAAGCATTTTGCCGGCCCCACCTTCGCGGGCGAGAATCATGCCGAACCGTAGCATCGTGACTCGGGTATCCGGGCTCGCGGCTTGTTCAGCGGCGCTCTCCCATCGTTTAACGACGTCTTGAAGAAAGCCTTCGCCGAACGGCTCGGATTCTGTCAATTCGTCGTCGCCACGGTGTCCGTAGCCATTGGTTCCGGACGCACTGACGAGGATTGTTGGGGGGTCAGTGGCTTCTTGGATGGCTCGGGCAACGATCTGTGTTCCCTCATCCCGACTTTCGAGAATGCGCTGCCGTTTGGCCTTAGTCCACAGTCCCATGATCGGCTCGCCAGCTAAATGAACGACGGCGTCGAGTCCAGAAACATCTAGCGGATCGGCAAAGCGGCGGGTCTTGCTGTCGAGCGGCGCCGATCGCGAGAACCCGATGATTTCGTGCCCCAGCGACTCAAGCAGTTGGGTCGCGTGTTTGCCTAGAAGCCCAGTGGCGCCGGTGATTCCAATCTTCATCGTTGTTCGTGGTAGTAGTTAGTAGACTCTTCGTGCAGCCAGAGCGTGGCGGGGTTGGCAAATCCGGTTCACGCATTCGCGCCACGGTTCCTCACCCGAGAGGATTTCGATTTCGACTCGGAGCAAATAGATGGGCACGTCGCTGTGTTCGAGTTGGGGAAATCGCACCGCGTCTTTCTCGGTTGTCACGATCATATCGACAGCGCGGTTGATACTTCGTTCGATGAATTCTTCGATCTCGCCTTCCTCATAGCGGTGATGGTCGGTGTAGCGGCGAGTCAGCTCCAAGCTCGCCCCGAGCTTGCGCAGGCCATTTTCAAAACTCTCCGGCACGGCGATTCCAGAGATTGTGCTGACATAGGCACCGTTGAGAATCTCTAGCGGTTCTTGCTCACCAGTGATGACGTTTTCCAGATACCGCGGGCGATGGCGGCACTCGATGATCTCGGCGACGCGGTTGTATTTGCGGATCCGTTTGACCAGTTCGTCGTTCGATTCGCCGTCGCACTTGGTGATGAAAATGTAGCTGGCTCTACGTAGATTTTTTGCCGGTTCACGGAGCGTGCCGCGCGGCAACATATACTCATTTCCGAACGGGCTGGTTTTGTCCACGAGCACGATATCGAGCCGGTGGCTGAGCCGCAGATACTGCAACCCATCATCGAGTAGGAGGGTATCGACTCCATGAGTTTTGATCGCATAGAGCCCCGACTTGACCCGGTCTTTATCCACGATCACCGGGATTCCTGGGAGGTTGCGGGCGAGCATGAACGGCTCGTCTCCGGCGAATCGCGAATCGAGCAAGACTTCCTCTCCATTCGAAACGACCCGCGGTGGAATCTGCAGAAGGTTTCCCGTTAGGCGGGCACGGAGCCGATCTTTGAATGGAGGTTTTTCGCTTTTGTAGCCGCGGCTGAGGATCGCGACTTTTCGACCACCATCTCTGAGCGCGCGGGCGAACAGTTCGACGACTGGAGTCTTTCCGGTGCCGCCGACGGTGAGATTGCCAATGCTCACCACCAGGCAGCCCAGGTGGTGATCGTGCATCACGCGATTCCGAAACAGTCGGAGTCGCAGCGAAACGACCCGTGCATAGATTGTCGAGAGTCCCCGAAGGAAGACGCGGAGAAGGCCTGCCCGAACGCCCTTTCGACGTTCGAGGATCACATCGAGGGCGAATTGCTCGAGGCTCTCCTGAGACTCCTTCAAGGCGTCAGCGGAGCGCTAAGCTCGGCCCTCCCGGATAGCCGATTGTGCAGCGAGAAATTCTTCACCCAAGCGCTCGTAGTTCGTGGCGACCGGATATTGAGGAAACTCGTCGATGACATTCTGCGGCGGGCAAAACAAGATACCGCGGTCGGCTTCACTGAGCATCGTTGTGTCGTTGTAGGAATCCCCCGTCGCGATGACTTGGAAGTTCAACTCGTGAAAGCGCTTCACGGCCTCGCGTTTCTGATCGGGCATCCGCAGGTTGTAGTCCGAAATCTTGCCGTCTGGTTCGACCGTCAACTTGTGGCAAAACAGAGTCGGATTTCCGAGCTGCGCCATCAGTGGAGCCGCGAATTCATAGAACGTGTCCGACAAAATCACGATCTGAAACCGCTCCCGCAGCCAGTTGAGGAAATCGGCGGCTCCATCCAAAGGTGCGAGAGTCGAAATTACTTCTTGGATCTCTCGAATGCCCAAGCCGTTTTCTTCAACGATTCTGAGACGTTGCTTCATCAGGACATCGTAGTCGGGGATGTCTCTGGTCGTAGCCTTCAGCTCTTCGATTCCCGTGCGTTCGGCAAAATTGATCCAGATCTCCGGAATGAGAACTCCTTCAAGGTCTAGGCAGGCGATTTCCATAGGTCGATGCATCCACCCAAACCCCCAGTTTCGCAAGGCTAGATCGATGGTGGTGGGATCAAGTTAGGTTTGGCGGCAGTGGTTGAGCAGAGCCGTAGACTGTCTATCAGAAGATGCCGACGGCAAAATTTTGGACGACTTCATCAGACGCTCGAATTGAAAGCCCCGATACCCGATTAGGGGCAGATGAGCGGTACGGAACTGAAATAGGTCTGATATCTTTTGACGTCACGAGTCATAATCCCAGACGTGACTGACTCAGCGTGTCCTCCGATGAAAAAATCCGGCAGCACGAAATTGCGCCCTCCACCCCGCGCTTTGTATTTTCGAAATGCTTGGGACGCTCGATAGAGTCCGTCACGAGGTGTCTCTGTGTAGGTCAACCCAAACTGGCGGATTGTCGCATCTACCTCATCAGATGAACCGAAGCCATAGGAGAGTTCGGCATAAATCGCCGGATTGATAGCAAGTCCCGCGCTCTCATTCTCCTCCAACGTCGCAATCGACCATTCCGCCCAGTTAGGGTCGTCGGTGAGGACATCCAGAATGATGTTTGTATCGACTAAGAGCATCCAGAATCTCGGGTAGCTGTCATCCACTCTTCGGTAGTCTGCCCATCTCGCATGGCACCTCTGAGCGCGCGGAAGCGACTCACTTTCTCTTCGTCTTGCTCCGATCCTCCACCAAGTGGAACGAGGATGACCAAGTCGCCGTCGATCCTGAAATCCACCTCAGAGTGTGGTGCGATCCCAAGAAACCGTCTGATGTGCTGGGGGATCGTAACCTGCCCTTTGGTAGTTACTTTCATGAGTAATACTTGTAAGTGTATTACTTATGTCACTCAAGTCTTTTTTCCCCGTCGGTTTGACTGAGCCTTGGAAGGCTTCATGGGGTGCGCTGATGGGAACGGATCAACGCTGAAGGGCCCGTGCTATCACTAGTCCACCGAATTAAATATTTCTATTGTATTTATTATATTTTCTAGGTAATGGTAGATTGAACCTGCCCAACCTTGATGAAGACTTCCCCGCCTTCCGACGTACCGTCTATCGGACGCCCAACCATCCTCGCCATCGATCTGATGCGCGGGCTATTTGCGATTTTTGTGCTCATTGCCCACTCGTGGGAATTTGGCATGGCCGGAGACTATGGCGTTCATGAAGGCCGCCGAGCATGGTGGGAATACCTGATCACTCCCGGAACTTTTTGGGTGACCGGCTTCTTCGTATTATCTGGATTTTGTATCGCGCTGTCGGTGTTTCGTTCCATCGGTCGAGACAGCTATACACTATCGAGCTACCTCAAAGCACGGCTGACGCGGATCTACCCACTGTTTCTGATTGGACTTCTTCTGGCTGTTATAGCGTGGTTCTTTGCAGACCGAGGTGCCTTCCCAGGTCGCCAGTTTCTGATCACCGTGTTTAACTGTCAGAACCTCGTTCAAGACGGAGCCTTCCCTTGGTATGGAGCTTCTTGGAGTATTACCAATGAGGTGCTCTACTATCTCATTTTCCCGGTCGCTCTGGTTCTGGGGCGGAAGAAAATGTTCGGTTCTCTGGTCGCGACAGCTGCAATCTTTGTCGTCATCAGTGGCGTTCTGGCGTTCCTTTGGATCACTGGGATTTATCCGACGACGCTTTGGACGATCTTTATGTCTGGGCTCAATTGGTGCATCGGTGTTGCCGCGCTGTGGTTGTTCTGTCGCCCGGGATTTGCTGGGATTAGCACGCGGGGTATTGGTTGGCTAGCGCTGGTCGTCCTGGTGATAGCGTTTTCGATTCGGACTTATCTTTGGTATTCGGATGGTCGGGCGATGCTTCTTCAATTTAATTCTCTGCTCGGTTCGGTTGGCTTTGGTTTTCTCGTTGTCTGGCTGCGCGAAACTCGTTTTCCTACCGAGGGCCCTTGGGTGCGAGTTGCGACTTGGTCGGGGCTGCTCAGCTATCCGCTCTACCTGTTTCACATTCCCGTGCACGGCTATCTCAAGGCGGCCTATACCGCGATCGGGCCTGACACGATTTCTCGTCCGGTCGCCGTGCTAATTGCCATTGTGGTGCCTCTGATCTTCGCTGGAACGATAGGTGTCTGGCTGGAGAAGTGGTTCCTCAACCGCCGAAAGCTTTGGCTGCGAGGGCGCCCATCGATAGCGACCGACTGCGAACAGCAGGCCGCGACACCAGTAGCGCGTTAGATCGCGGGTGATTGCCGCCTTTGATCTGTGGCACTGCGGATTCTTGAACGCCTGTTCGACTGAAGGTTTGCTAACCAAAGATTTCACTGGTTAAGGCAGATGCCGATGCTCTAGAGCTCAGGAATTGGATCGTCTTCCCGAACGACCTTTCCCTCCCAAGTGACCACTCCGTCTTCAAACGTCAGAATGCGGCTAGCGTTTCCTTTGGCTGGTCGGGCTTGGGTTTTGGGAATCCATGCGCGGTGTTCTGCCATGAGGTTGGTGACTTCGGGATTGGCCGCCAAGTTGGTGAATTCCTCGGGGTCTTTCTCCAAGTCATAAAACTCCTCTGAGCCGTCGGCGTAGCGGATGTATCGGTAGCGCTCGGAGCGCACGGAATTGTTGTCGTGGTTGTGGCAGGTGATTTTCCAAGGTTCTTTTAGTTCGACCAGCAAATACTTGTTTTTACGGGTGATCCGACCACACTACCGCCCCAAGAACCTGACTGATTTCAAAAGTGAGCGAAACTACTGATGACCTGAGAATCCGCGAGATCCGCTCCCTGATCTCTCCAGATATAGTGATGAGAGAGTTGCCTCTTTCTGAAAGCAGCACCGATCTCATTCGAGATGCTCGATCCGGGGCTGCTGCAGCGATGAGAGCTGAAGACGATCGGTTGCTGGTGGTTGTCGGTCCCTGTTCGATTCATGATCACGCGATTGCTATCGAGTATGCCGAGCGGCTCGCTGTCGAGGTCGAGAAACACAAGGGCGACCTTCAGATCATGATGCGGGTCTATTTTGAAAAGCCACGGACGACCGTTGGTTGGAAGGGGTCGATCAACGATCCTGATCTCGATGGAAGTTGCCATATCAACCGGGGGCTTCGCTCAGCTCGGGAGTTGCTACTTGAGCTCGCTGAAATGGGGATCGCCAGTGGAACCGAATTTCTCGATACGATCACGCCTCAATACATTGCTGACGTGATCGCCTATGGTGCGATTGGAGCGCGGACGACGGAGAGTCAGATTCATCGTCAGTTGGCTTCTGGGCTTTCGATGCCGGTCGGCTTCAAGAATGGAACCGACGGCAATCTGAAAATCGCCATCGATGCGATCGGCGCCGCAGCGGGTGATCACCATTTTCTGTCAGTCACGAAACAGGGAGTCGCAGCGATCGTTCACACTGATGGCAATGCTGACTGTCATGTGATTCTGCGCGGCGGTTCCGAACCCAACTACGATTCGGGTTCCGTCAATGCTGCTGCCGAGCAGCTCGATGCAGCGGGGTTGCCTGCCTGTGTGATGGTTGATTGCAGCCACGGAAACTCGCGGAAGGATTTCAAGAATCAGCCTGGAGTGGCTGAGGCCGTCGCCGAGCAGATCGCCGGTGGTTCGAAGGCTATCGGAGGCGTGATGATCGAAAGTCATCTGGTCGAAGGGAAGCAGTCTGTGGCTCCGGTCGCGGAACTCGTCCATGGCCAGAGTATCACCGACGCTTGTGTCGGCTGGGAAACCACGGAGATCATGTTGGCGACTCTTGCACAAGCCGTTCGGACTCGGCGAAATACGCAGTCTTAGGGAACAGAACGATGAGTGCCAGCGACGACGCCAGCGCCCCACTTCCGCTCAGTGAGCTGATTGCGGAATTTTCTGATAAAAGCATCCTCGTCATCGGGGATGTTATGCTTGATCGCTTCATCTGGGGGAGTGTTGATCGTATTTCCCCTGAAGCGCCTGTCCCGGTTGTTCGGGTTGAGAAGGAGGACTTCTATCCGGGGGGTGCGGCGAATGTCGCTCGGAACCTGACGCCATTTGCCAAGGACGTTTACGTTTGTGGTCTCGTTGGTCGCGATCAGGAAGGTGACCTGTTGCAGGGCTCGTTGGCTAAAGCCGGAGCGATCTGCGACAACATGGTGCGGGACTCGGATTTCGCGACGATTTGCAAGACGCGGGTTATTGCCCAGCATCAGCAAATTGTTCGGATCGATCAGGAGCGCTGCCGGGGTTTGACGTCCTCTCAGATGGATGGGGTCGTATCCATGGTCGAAGCAATGGCTGGGCAGATTGATGGGATTATCCTCGAAGACTATGCCAAGGGCGTCATCAATGAGGAGATAGTTCGGCGGATTAGCGCGGTTGCCGTTGCCAATGATTTAGTCGTCACCGTCGATCCCAACCCTAAAAATCCTCTTCCGATTCAAGGTGTAACTGCGGTTAAGCCGAACCGGAAGGAGGCTTTTGAGATCGCTGGGATTATCGATGATGATGATTCCACAGATCCTCTTCAAAACGAGCCCCTGCTCAGAGTAGGGGAGCAACTGATGGAGATCTGGGAAACCCCCAACGTTCTAATCACGCTTGGGGAACAAGGCATGGTCTTGTTCTCTGAGGACGATGAGAATTCACCTCATCATATTCCGACCAGAGCCAAGGAAGTCTTCGATGTTTCAGGTGCCGGAGATACCGCCATCGCTCTGTTCACACTCGCGCTTTCCGCAGGACACTCTGCGCTACTCGCCGCAGAGATCGCTAACCACGCAAGTTCACGGGTGGTCGGAAAACTTGGGACGGCAACGGTGACGCCAGCAGATTTCGAGCTGGACGTGTAGCGTAGTCGATTAGCGCCGACCTTCGTCGGCGTCGATGTAGTCAAACATCGTGATCAGATCAGTCCGATCGGTCAACCCAGATTCAGCGATTCGCCTTTCCAATACTTCTGCCAATTTGTCTCGGAAACCGACTGTCTTCATCCAGCAATTCCACCAGCCAGCGACAAGGTCGGTGTGGTGTTTACCATTCTCGCGAGCCCAATTCAGAGCGGCCTCGTTGTCGAGCTTGTCTTCGAGCACACGTTTGGCGAAATCTTGGTAATCGACTTCGAGGAACTCACACGTCCACAAGTCCATGCCTTTCCCGAGGTTGTCGTGGAGGTCCGGGTGAAGCCTTGATTCAGCCATTAGCCGGATCTTTTCGCACATTCTGGGGAAGTAGACCAATCCGCCGGTTTCTTCGTTCGGGCTGCAGGGATAGATAGGATCGCTCATCGTTTTCGGTTCTGACTTTCAGGTGTGGTCGTCGTTGTCCTTTTTTGGAGGCTCCGAAATCTTGCGGACAACGGGAAGTTCTTCTTCTGGAAGCTGACGCTTAGAACTCACGGAGCGCCAGTCCTCAGTACTCTTAGGAGCTTGTTGGCTCACTTGTGTCGTCTTGACCCGTGGTCGTTTTGCCGTTCTGGCACTGCCATCGTATTTGGTGTGAGAAGCCGTAGTGGAATAGGCTGCTAGATTGACGGGTTCGACGGCAAGACTGGCTGGTAGGACGATCGGGGTGTCGGTGGTTCCTAATCCGCGAGACCTTGTTCGGCTCAGAAAAAAGCTCATGAGCAGAACAATCGGCCATATGGCGACCAGTAAGAAAGTCAGAATAAGCCGATAAAAGAAGCGCGAAACGACGTCACCGCCATGGCCTACACGCCGGCGAGTGAAGATCGCCCAGAGAACTACCAAACCGATCGCCAGATAGGCTGCGATGTATCTAGTGGTAGGAGGGTCGATCCCGAGATAGCTGGCGTGAAGCATGACAAAAAAAAGAGGTGAGACCCACGATGGATCCCACCTCTCAGGAAAGCCAGAGAACTTTACGGTAGTACTGACATTAACTACTCGGCAGTTTTCTTCGCGTTGTCCTTCGGCTTGTCGACGGTGACATTCGCGGTGTCGACATCCTTTGTGACCTCGCTCGATGCCTGAGCTTTGTCTGCTGGAACACGGAAAATCTGTCCGGTGTAAGGACAGCGAACAGCAATGCCTGCGGTCAGGCCTTCGACGTTAACCAACTGGTGGCGCTCAGCGAACGGGCTGAACACAAAACCCGGCTTGCCTTCGACACGAGTTCCCACTGGGATCTCCTTGGGCTTAATCTCTTTTGGGGCGGCGGCCACCTTGGGTTCTGGCGGGTTATTTTTTTTGTTGGCTGCGAAGGCTTCTGGCTTGTCAGGAGTTCCAGCACCGACGCCAGCTTCATCGCTGGTCTTCTTTCGGTTGGTTGCGACTTTCGGTTGCTCCTTTGGCTTGGGTGCGGTCTTTTTAGGAGATGCTTTCGGCTTCGGAGGCACGGTGGCCGCGACTTTGCGTTTCGGCGGATTGGTTACCTTGGGCTTGGCTGGAACCGATGGTTTAGAGGGCAGAGAGACCTTGGTTTTGGTTTCGGCCTTTTTGGTTCCGCCAGTCAGGAGGCTGCGAATCAGGTGCTTCTCTTTTTCGACAGCTGCTGTGGGGACTAGGAAGACTTTCCTGGTATACGGGCATCGGACTGGGTTTCCAGCTTTAAAGCCTCGGACATCAACTGGGCGCGGCGGCTTAGTGAAGGGAGTGCGCACGTAGCCAAGCTTGTCGGGGATCACGATCGCCTCGATCGCATCGGAACCACCGACGCCTCGGTCGTTGATGGCGACGGTGTTTGTGGTGGTCTCCTTCTTCTCACCATCAGACTTTGCAATCTGACCAGTAGATGGAGTTAGGTTGTCCTTATGGATATTGCGGAGGACAGTGACGAGCCCCTTAGTACGAATTTTCGTCCAGGTCTCTTTTGGGGGGGTGCTGCAACCCGACCCGAGAATGGATGCTCCGATAAACCCGGCGAGGGCTGCCTTTCGGATGATGTGGTTCATTTCCATGGTGCTTGTGTAGGTGAATTAGGAAGGCGTCAGAGAGCGCCGAACTTAACGCATTATCATTGAATGAACGCACTTACGAGAAAAATGTCAGAGCTGTACTGGCTGAGGCCACCTGTTGTTTTCAGATTTTGGTCTGTTTCCGAGCGTATCGGAAGACCCATGAGAGCCAAGGGACTGCGGAGTGAATAAAAAATGCATAAAGTTCTGGAAATTATGGTTAAACATGTTTATTAAGAGGTGTGCATCCGCACTTAAGAACCGCTGCCTATTGGTTCTTTATCCCTACTGATTGCCTGTCGGCTGCGTCCGCTAGCTATTACCCACTGCCCTAATCCTTAACTATTCTGCACAACCATGAACGGAAATGTTCTGCTCCGATTCGCGGTCATGATCTTCGGCATGCTGCTCGCTGCCTATGTCATGGTCCAGGTGCTCACTGACTATCGAAATAGTCTTTCGAGCCTCTTCAAAATGCTCGCCGTTGGCGGGTTCGTCATTGGATTTCTCCAGCCCAAACTCGGTGCCTACACGATTATTATCGTTTGTGGCTACCTCGATCTTTTGAAGCGCTGTTTGTTGTTGTTTGGGCAAGTCTACTTCGTAGATATTGTTACCGTGCTCAGTGTAGCTCCCCTCATGTTTGCTGGGATCTGCCTGGGGATCTTGTTCTCAAGAACTAGGCAGGGAAGACTGTTTGAGGGGGTGGAGTGGAAACTATTCGCCTTCACCGTCGCTATGCTGGGTATCGTTTTGGCTGCTGCTGTGAGAGCCCACGGTGGTCTAGGTGGTGGCATCATCAACGGTGCGAACTCGGGAGCCTATGTTCCTTGGCTTCTGTTCGCTGGATTCCTCTTTCCGACACTAAGAGCGCAGCGTGCTTATCTCCGCTTCATCCTTATCGCGTTCGTTCCGGTGGCTCTCTATGCCTACAAACAGGCTTTCTTCGGTCTTACTGGATTCGAGAAGATGTATATGGTGTCGGGCCTCACTCAGGTAAACTCGATTACTTTGGCTGGTCTTCTTCGCCCATTCTCTACGCTGAACTCGGCGCACTCGCTGAGTATCATGCTGGTTGTCCTGTTCGGTCTCTCTGTCTACAAGGTTGCTACGTCTTCTAAGGGGCGGCTTGCCTACGGTTTTCTGGCGCTTTTGTTCTTGGGAGCGATGATTCCTGGATATACGCGAACGGCTTGGTTGATGGCGATGGTGTTTTTAGGATCTGTGTTCTTTTTCCGAAAGGCATGGTCAACAAAGGTCTTTTACGCCTGTGCCGCGCTGGGGTTCCTGACTCTGATTTTGGCTTCGGGCTATATGACCGACAATATCAAAAGCTTCAGTATGGGCACGAACGCTAAGAGCACTTGGGTGAACCAAGCTCTGCAAGCTGAAACCTTCAAAGAGCGTGTTCATGGAATCCACAACTGGACTTCAAGCACGAGACTCTGGACTTGGTTCGGGATGGATACGTCGAATATTGTTCAGGGCGATACTGAAATGGGAACCCATGACATGCTAGGTGGCATCCTTGTCAACTACGGAGGGATTGCGCTGTTCGTGACGGTTTTCGCAGGGATCGCGTTCCTCTACTATGCCCACCGAAGTGTGTTGCGAATTCGTCAGGATGGTGACCGCTTTCTCGGGATCTGTTATCTCGGGTTGCTCTTTGGATTGGTCTTTACAGGTATGATTTCGGGCGCTCACTTTAATATTTTCCCGATCAATTTCTTCTTCTGGTTCATTGCGGGAGCACTCATCGCTCTTGTGAAAAGGAGTTCCGAGATGGAGGCGGAAGCGGCTAGGGAAAAGCGTGCCAAAAACCCGGCCCCAGAACGCAGCCATGGCTACCATCGCGGAAGGCCCTCTCAAGGCCCTGGACAAGCTATTCAACCAGGCGGTGGTCGATTCGGCCCTAGATCTCATCCCGTGCAGGAGCCTGTTTTACAGCCCTCTGCCAGTGTGCCAGTCCCGGTTGAGTCAGTCGCTACCAAGAGAGAAGCGGTCTTTCCGATTCGCCCTTCTGGGCAAGGCGACCCCCTTCGATAACGCGGCGGATCTCTGAAAGCGCGCCTGTGACTCTGGAAAAACCCCGCAAGTTGCTGAGCAAATTCGCCGGGCAGTGGAAGAACTCGGTAAAATTTCGCTCTAGCCTTTATTATGCTGGCGGATCGCTGCTCTGCCAGGCGCTTCGACTCATAGGCTTGTTGTACTCCATGCGGGCTGTTGAACCTGAAAGGTTTGGCGCCTTCGCCCAAGCGATGTGGCTCTATGGGCTGGTAGGAATCTTCGATCTTGCGCACTCGCCGGCTTTGATCGCTTATGGCGGGGATGATGATCGCTACCCGCGTGCTCATTTTACGATTCAAGGCGCCCTGTCAGTCTTTGGAATTATTGTGATTTGCACCGTCGTCGCTTGTGGCGGCGGATCAGAAGACCTTCCGCGATTGCTTCCGATCGTCATTTATATGGTGCTGATCTATTGGCTGACCTCGACCGGCCTGGTGATGTGTGAGAAGGCGTTTCGCTTCGGACTGATGTCGGTAGCGTCGCTTTCCTCGGTGATCGTGTGGGTTCTCACCTTGGTGATAGGCCTGAGCTCTGGATACGATCCCTCCACGGTCGTTTTGCTTGCGGCAGCACTTGAAATGACAACGCGCGGGCTCATTGCCTTCTTCCCAGTTGGGTGGCGCTACACGCGTCCGGTCTGGGGCAAGGATATCCATGCCTACTTTATCAACAAGTTCGCCAAGATCAGGGGGCCGGGGCTGTGGCTTCAAGGCGTTGGCAATAACTTGGATGTCTATCTTCTGACCAAATTGAGTACGACCTATCAGTTGGGAATCTACGACCGTCTCACGAACTTTGTTCGAATTCCGTCTTCGCTGAGTATCAACCTAGTCGATCGGGTAGCGGTTGTTAGCTACAGCGCTGAACAATCTGATCCCGAGCAAGTTCAGAGGAGCTTTAAGCAATTTCTCAAAGTTGTCGTGATCTTGGCTGGAGGAGCAGTGGTGGTTTCGACAATCGGAATGCCTTTTGTTCTCCGGGTTGCGGTCGGTGAGCAATGGCAGAAGGAAATCATGGCTCTGTGGTATCTAGCGATTCCGATGATGCTATTCGCCCCAGTGATGGTCAAAGCTAGTCTTCTTCTCGAAGGCATCGGAAGGGTAAAACGCCTTCTTTTGGGTAGCGCGGTCACTGTGGGAACGAAGGCCGTGACAGCGCTCGCTCTGGTACCGTTTTATGGAGCCCGAGGGATGGTTGGAGCTCTTTCCATCACGGCTATCGTGGGATCGATTTACTATGTTTGGGCAGCAGTGAGTTGCCTAAAAATGCTCCGTCGGGAGGCTCACGAAAGGGCTGAGAGCGAATCCAATTAAGGTGAATAGATCCGCTTCGAAAAATCCGCAAAAAAAATCCATAGAATAAATGACTCAGTATCAATTTTATGGTATATATGAATCTCCTGCCTATTAAACTGCTCATTTAACCCAATATGTCCCAAGCGAAACCATCCAATCGAGGAGACCTCCTGATCTGTGCCGGAGTTCTCGTATTCTCGATCATTGCTCTTTTTGTCTATTTCCCGTACTCAACCGGATACGGAGAGAACCGCCGAAGTGTGGGCCGCTGGCTCTACACGTATTGGACGAACTATCCCGATTGGCAGCACGGCATTTTGGTGCCGTTCGTCGTAGGTTTTCTGGTCTGGTACGTTCGTGAGAAGTGGCTCGAATTACCAATCAACGGTTCCAAATGGGGACTCGGCCTAATCGTACTGGCCCTTCTTTTTTATTGGGTCGGATATAAGGCCAATGTCGTCTATGTCGGTATGGCTTCGTGCCACATGATTATCGTCGGCGGTATCCTTTGGTTGCTTGGTTGGAAACACGTGAAAGCGCTGATTTTTCCGATCATGTTCCTTTCATTTGCGTGGCCCCTGTTCTTCTTAGGAGACGCGATCTCGTTCAAGTTGCGAATCGTGATGTGCGAGATCTCTAGTGGGTTCCTAAACTTCGTTGGTCTTGAGAACCTGCGGGTTGGAACTTCGATTGTCTCCCCAGCAGACTCTGCCGCCGGCCTTGCTCAAGGTGAGCGGTTTGGTCTAGATATCGAGAGTCCTTGTAGCGGACTCCGTTCCTTATTTGCTCTGACGATGGTCTCGGCACTGTTCGGATTCTTTTCCCTTAAACAACCCTGGAAGCGGTGGTTCCTCTTCGGAGCCTCACTGCCTCTGGCAATGCTCGGAAATTTTGTCCGGATTCTGCTCTTGGTGTTCGGAACACTGTTCTGGGGATCCGAATTTGCCATCGGTAAAGACGGTGGAACTTCCGACTATCATTTCCTCGCTGGAATCGCAGTATTTGTCGTCGCACTTGGCGGGATGGCAGTTCTAGCTGGGATTTTGAGGGGGCGTAAGAAGCCTTCCCAAGTCCGCTCAAAGATCACAAAAAAGCGTAAATCGGTGGATGATAAATCCGGAGCACCCCCAGCCGAAGCCCTTTCCAGAGGGTAGGTGCGAACTGTAACCGCGAACCAATAGTTAAAATGTCTGTCCAAAATCAAAGCATCCGACTGCGCGCGATTTCGCTGGCTGCCCTTTCTGTAGTTGCCATCGTCGCCTGCAAACTTTCGCCCGAGATAAAGGTCGGAGACCAAAGCGGTCTCGCCCTAACTCTACCTGACACGATTAGCGATTTCCAAGGAACGGAACTTGAGATCTCAGAGGCCGAGAAGAAGATTCTCCCTACCGATACACAGTTTGCCAAGAAGGTCTACAGAGGCCCTGACGGTAGCACTGCCTACTACACCATCGTGCTGAGTGGAGAGGATCGGAATAGTATTCACCGCCCCGAGGTTTGTCTTCCTGGTCAGGGTTGGAACAAGCCGCATCCCTATGAGCGCACCATCGCCTTGAGCGATGACCGGAATCTGGATGTTCGCGATCTTTACTTGGAGCGTGAATATCAGAATGAAGACGGGACAAAAGGGCTTCTCCGCGCTCACTATTATTACTGGTTTGTCGGTAAGGATGTGACGACGCCGAACCATATGAGCCGGATCATGATGACGATGCGCGATAATATCGTCCGCAACATCAATCACCGCTGGGCCTATGTCTCTGTGATGTCCGTTGTCGAGGCCAGTGAAGGCCAGTCGCAAGAAGAAGCCAGCGAGGAAACCCGCCAGCTGTTGGATTCGTTGATTCGTGAATCAATCGACGAATACCAGACCGCGTTCTAGCGCTCAACCCTAACATGGGTTAAGCATTTCTCGATGCCCGCCGAGAAGGACAGAGGCGCCGTCTATGCGGCTACCGGAGAAAGATTTCGTGAAGAAGTCGAAGTCTCAGTGTGTTCGTTAAAAAGGGCGATGCCGGATCTCTCGGTGACGGTGTTCTGCGACTGGGATTCAGATGTGCTCGACGGGCTCGAAGGCGTCGAGGTCGTGGTCTTCGAAAATCCTGAGTTTGGCTACATTGACAAAGTCGTTGGGATTCGGCAGTCGCCCTATCGCAAGACGCTCTTTATCGACACTGACACGTATATCAGTGCGCCTTTAGACGAACTCTTCGAGTTGCTCGATCGAGTGGATGTTGCAGCAGCTCACGAGTTGGCCCGTCAACATTCGGAATTTCCAGAGATTCCGGATTGTTTCTCTGAATTCAATTCGGGTTTTGTTGCCATGAACATGAACGATAGGGTTCTGGCGATGCTCAAATTTTGGGAAGACCGCTATCGCGTCTTGATCGATGACGTCGGGGGCGATCAGGACGTCTTTCGCCTAGCTTGTTACCAGTCGGATGTCAGTCTGTATGTTCTCACTCCAGAGTACAATTGTCAGGTCCGCCAAGTCGGTTGTGTCAATGGTCAGGTGAAAGTCCTACACGGGCGCAACATCGATCTGGAGCGCATCGAGCGGGTTCTCAACGCTGACCTCGGTAAGCGGACTTTTCGACCATCGATGTCACGCGGACTTCGAGTTGAGCCCTACGCAGAGGGAACGATGAAGGCTTGGTCGGCATTTTATTATATTCGAACCCGCCTCGTTGACCGCCTCGTTTCGCCATTCGGTGGATTGATTAACTCTATTGCTCGAGCCTTTCGCGGATAGTGGGCATCAAAAACATCGTCAAGTCGGCGGCGCGTCGACTCCCAAGCCCGGTCGCCAAGAGCTTGGTATCGGCTTGTTGGTTGATTCGCTCTAAAGGTTACGAGCGCGGTTGGCGCTTGCTTCGTTTCGCTTGCTCTAAAGTTGGTGGGCGGTTTGAGGAAGGCGGGCCAGCCAGAGGCGTTTTCGATTTTCAAGGACTGGCTAGCGACCAAGGAAGCGCGGTCGATTTCGAGATCCACGACTATAAAGAGACCTCCGCTGAGTTTCATGGTGGTCGGGGAGGAGTTGATACTTTCACCGACAACCCAACGATTCCGGAGACCATCGCAGCGGGGAGTTTTTGCGATGCAATCGTCGACGGCGCGACTTCAGCAGTGACCGATGCCGACGGAAAACTTATCGCAGAAATCTCGCCCTACACTCGGTGTTCTAATGCTCCAGATCCATGGGATCACAAAATTTTTACGAAGTTTGGGGTGAAAACTCGTTCCGAATATTTGTCGGGTCGGAGCATGATTCTTTCTTCAGCGAATGACGAGGTATTCTTTCATTGGCTGCTTGAGGTTGTCCCTAAGCTCTGGGTGCGTGAGAACAGCCATCCCGACTATGTGCCCGATCGCTTTCTGATCTCCCGTCACAAGCCGTTCGTCGATGCGACCCTCACGGCGGCTGGAATCGAAGATCGAGTTCATGTCATGGAGCCGGGTGTTAGGTATCTGTGTGACGAAGTTTGGGGCTGTGGTGAAATCACTCCTCAAGGTGGAATCAAGTCTTACTCGGATTGGCTTCGCGAGTTGATTCTCGGCAAGGAAACTGCCAACGCTGACCGGAAAGGAGATGGAGAAATCGTCTACATTCACCGACCTGAAAAGGACATGCGTTCCGTCGCGAATCAGGACAAGATCGCTGACGGCATGCGCGATCTTGGCGCAAACGTCGTCGATTTGGGAGCTTTGCCTCTGGCTGAGCAGGCGGCAGTTTTCGATGGGGCTCGCCTGATTGTTGGCGCGCATGGTTCCGCCTTAGCAAACCTCGTCTTCTGTCGAGCGGGCACCTCTGTGGTGGAATTGTTTTCTCCCGGATATGTTCGTCTCCTCTACCCTCGAATCGGAGACCAACTAGGGCTCGATTATCATTGCTGGGTCGGAGAAGGCGAAATGGAGCGTCCGAATCAGCCCGGAATCTACGATGACATTCGTATTGATCCCGATAGCCTACTCAAACTGGTGGCGAAGTTGGCGAACCGGTAGACGGTAAAAGTTCACGTTCACGGAGTAAGAGGTGACGCAGTTTCGCTATTGGTTGATGTCATGAGTCGTTCCTCCAACCATCTAACTAGCCCTGAGAAGGAATGGATTCGGGCCGAGACCCGTCGCCAATTCTTTGGGCGTGGGGCAAAAGGGTTGGGTGGTGTTGCTCTGGCCTCTCTGCTCGGAGCTGGCAAGTCGTCCCTCGCTTCTGGGATGACACAGGCGGGTTTACCGACACGCTATCTCAATCATGCTCCGAAGGCGAAGCGGGCAATCTACTTGTTCATGTCGGGAGCTCCTGCTCAGATCGATATGTGGGATCACAAGCCGAAGATGGCCGAACGTTTCGATCAGGATCTCCCCGAAGAAATTCGTAACGGGCAGCGGCTGACAACGATGACGTCGGGTCAGACACGGTTCCCCATCGCTCCGTCGATCTATCAATTCGCCAAGCATGGGCAAGCCGGCACGGAGGTTTCTGAGCTGCTCCCATATACCGCAAAAATCGTCGACGATATCGCCGTTGTCCGTTCGATGTGGACAGAGGCGATCAACCACGATCCTGCCATCACTTACATCCAGACTGGCGAGCAGATTCCAGGTCGGCCTTCGTTGGGGGCTTGGCTGAGTTATGGGCTCGGTTCCGAGAACTCAGACCTTCCAGCTTTTGTCGTTCTCAACTCGACTTGGTCGGCGAAACGAGATGCTCAGGCTCTTTTCTCAAGGCTTTGGGGAGCCGGAATGCTGCCATCGAAACATCAGGGCGTCGCTTTGCGTTCGCAGGGCGATCCAGTGCTTTACCTTTCTGATCCGAAAGGTGTCGATCGTAGTGTCAGACGGGAAATGCTCGATGGTTTGGCCAAGCTGAACCAACGCCATTTCGACGAGGTAGGTGATCCAGAAACGAACGCGCGGATTGCTCAATACGAGATGGCATTTCGGATGCAGGTGTCAGTCCCCGAACTGACTGATCTCTCATCGGAACCCAAGTCGACCTTCGATCTTTATGGGGAGGCTGCTCGCCAACCCGGCACTTTCGCCTATAACTGCCTGCTAGCTCGACGGATGGCCGAGCGAGGCGTTCGGTTCACTCAGATCTTTCATCGTGGTTGGGATCAGCATGGTCAATTGCCGCGTGACCTTCCTCTTCAGTGTAAGGACGTCGATCAGGCGAGTTTTGGGTTGGTGACCGATTTAAAACAGCGCGGATTGCTTGACGATACTTTGGTCGTTTGGGGTGGTGAATTTGGCCGGACAATCTACTGCCAAGGCAAATTGAGCCCTAAAAACTACGGTCGCGATCACCACCCCCGCTGCTTCACCACGTGGCTGGCAGGTGGTGGTATTAAGGGAGGAACGGTCTATGGAAAGACCGATGATTTCTCATACAATATCGTCGAGAACCCCGTTCATATTCGGGATCTCAATGCCACGATTCTTGACCGTCTCGGCATCGATCACGAACGCCTAGCCGTGAAGCATCGCGGTCTCGATATGCGCCTGACAGGAGTCGAAGAGGCTCACGTCGTGAAGGATATTCTGGCCTGATCGCGAGGCTGACGTGGTCTAGCCTTTCTCTACTCGCTCCAGTTCCAAGACCACGAATTCTCGCTGATCTTGGCTCCGATGGAACCTGTGATCTTCGATAAAACCAACCCGCGTGCCTACATTGAGAGCGCGCAGATTGAAAGCTGCAACCGGTACACGAAAGCGATCAGTAATAAATTCGTGGGCGCCGAACTCGATCCCCTCGCGGACGATTTCTGTCCCGAGTCCCTTCCCCGTTAGATCGGGTCTCAGGCCGCCGCCTGTGTCCAAATAAGCATCGTCTTTTTTCCACCCGCGACTCTTCCGTATGGGCCGAATGAGCGAAACCCAATCAACTCAGCTCCGTCCGTGACTGCGAAAAACTGATTCGTTAGATCGGTAAGAGCCTCGATCGCCTCCTGTGATCTTTCGTTGCGGTAGTCGTAGATCTCATAGGGCGAGTCGTAGCGCCAGGATACGATCTTCTCGGCATGCTGACGCCGTAAGGGCACGAAAGAAAGTTTCATAGACCATCGTGGTCGTCCGCCAGATATTGTCCGAGGGTCGTCCTATTTCCGATTTCGCAGTTTTTCCCACGGCCCGGTGATAGCGTAGGTCGTTCCTTTGAATTGGATGTTCACGAACAGGGTCGGGTGGTTCGGAGCGAAGCAGGCTCCGGCAAACTCCGATTTGAAGAAGTCGTTAGCTGCGATCGTGTAGACCCGGCCTTCTGGCGTGACTCCGAGCACCCGACTACCGAGCCCCGCATCTTCGCAAATGACGAGGTCGCCCCAGGGAGCGATTGCAATGTTGTCTCCGTTGCGGAGGATTTCGCGGTTGTTGGGTTCTAAAAATAGTTCAAGGCGACCGGGTTTTTTCGACTCGCCGGGTTTTCCTTCATCCGGACTTGGGCGGTAGCGCCAAATTTGTCCAAGGCGTTCCTTACCGCCGCTTGTGCAGATGAAGTAGATCCCATCTTCGCCGACTAAGCAGCCCTCGGCTCGAGCGAATCGAGCGGCACCGTGTTCTTCAAAGCCTTGGTGGCGGAGATCGTCTTTAGGTGACTCGACATTTTCGATATCGACCCATTCTACATCCACTCCAGAACCGACATGGAGGCCTTCTTTGTTGCCCTTCCAATTTCTCAGATCCATTGATGGTTGATCGAGGATCCGGAGGGCTTGCAATTGACCTCCTTTGGTCAAGTCGCCGGGTTTCTCAGGCAGGAATCGATAGAAGATTCCGTCATCGCGATCTTCAGTCTCATAGACCACTCCGGTTTTGGGATCGACGGCAACAGCTTCGTGGCGAAATCGACCCATCGCCTTGAGAGGATGAGGAGCCGCCGCTTTCCCATTAGCCTTCGCTGGGACTTCGTAGTTGTAGCCGAGCCCTCGTCGACCACGGCCAGTGAGATTTTCTGGCTCTTCGCAAGTGATCCAGCTTCCCCATGGGGTCGTTCCCCCGGCGCAGTTGCGATCAGTTCCGATCAGGCTCATGAATTGGGATTCAAGTTTTCCCGTCGTGGGGTTCCAAAGCCCTGTGGTTGTTCCGCCATTGAACGGCACACCTTTCGAGCTTCGGTTCGCGACCGACTTCGGATCGACTTTCGCAATCCGTTCACCATCCTTTCCGAATGGCCCTAAGTGGGGGTGCTTGACGGAGAGCTCGTGGTTGCAGATCAGGATGACTCGACCGTCTGGAGCACTGAAGGTTGCCATCCCGTCCGGCAGTCCGGGGCGCAACAGACCGTCAGCCATCTCCTCACCTTGCGAGGCGACCAGTCGGTAGCTGAATCCGGGGGGAAGCGATAGTATCCCAGCCGGATCCTCAATCAGGCCAGAATTGGAGCCCATCGGTCCGGCAGTGGCTTCGGCCTGAAGTACACTGCGAAGCCCTAAAAATCCTGCCGAAACTCCGGCGGTGGCTCCGAAAACAAAATGGCGTCGATCAAACATCGGTGTGTAGAGTGAAATTCCTCGCTCAATACACTACCACAACTCGGGTAATATCCCTAAAAAAGCCCCGCAGGTGACCCTGCGAGGCTGATGATCAGGCTGGGAAAAGCCTGTCTGTTCTGAGAAAATCTCTAGTAGCGATAGCCTGGTGCCTGCTGATAGGGATAACCGGCCGCTTGTTGCTGACCACCCTGATAGTAAGGGATCTGCTGGCCAACTGGCTGGTAGGAAGGCTGTTGTTGGTAGCCATGCATTGGAGCTGGAGCCTGATAGGGCTGCTGATATGGCTGCTGGAAGCTAGGCTGATATGGCTGCTGATAACCGACCTGCTGGTATGGGTTCTGTGGGCGATACGCAGCTTGTTGCTGTTGGTAAGGCTGCTGAAAACGGCGGCTCTTGGCGAGCACCTGATCCTTCTCGTTGCCCTTCATGGCGCCGATACCACCACCGACTGCTGCGCCGAGAATGGGGTTTCCGACGACCACTCCAGCCACGCCGCCAATGATCGCACCAGTGGTTGCGCTCGATTTCGTATTTGGACCGGAAGGACCGGCACAACTCGTAGTGAAAAGCACTGCGCTAATTAAACCAACGAACCCACAGATATTTGAGATTCTCATACATTCAATTTACTTAGAATATCAATTTTTAGCAATAATTTTTTTAAAAAGTTTTTAAAAGTTTAGTAATTCTCTGCCTAGTCCCAGCAAGTATCCTCAGAAAGACCCACCTGCTTCATCAAGGTGATGGCGTCGACTTTGGAAAAGGCAGTGAAAAGATGCGCCCGCTCAGTAGAGATCCAGCGACACATAGCAGGGCAGCGACTTGCTTAGAAGTCGGATTGTCTGGGCACGTTTAGAACCTACTTTGGACGTGAAGCACCAATGATAATGCCGAGGCCTCCAACCACGAATAGGCCTGGGAACCAGATCGAGTAAAGGGGGGCAAGGGGAGCATGTTCGAGGATCGCGAACTCGGGATCGACTGGGTTGACGTAGCAGGTCTGCGAAGTTCCTGGTCGATAGGTCTTGGCAGTAGCACCTACCAATTTTGGCTTGGTAGAATTACCGTCAACGCGCTTGAGCCGGGTTCCTACGCGGGAGACGCCTTCGAACCGGTAGCGGTAGGAGAGGTTTAGGCGGTAGGATTTAGGGGAGTTCGGGGTCGGGAGAAAGGACTCAATTTCTGAGGTTTCGATTACGCAGGTAACTGGAGTCCAAGTGCGTGTTTCTTTTGCCCGTGAATATGCTGTCCATAGCATCATGCAAAATCCGACACCCATAGCTACGAGAGGGAGCCCGACGGCGAGACCGAATACGAATCGTCCCTTCCGACCCGCGGCTGGGATCTCGGAAGGCGAACTGGCGGATTGGCTAGAATGAGACATGAGCTGAGAGGAACTAGCTACCCTATCATTCGAAGTGGGCAAGCCTACTTCTGGTCTGCAACGCCGGAGTTTCTCGGCGGTCTTGATGCTTTCTTCACGTTCTCTTGGCGCTGGCCTGATCGTTGAGGGGCTAGCGTTTCAACGATTCAAATCACAGAGAATGAAACGAACACGAACACTATTATCAATTGTCGGGCTATCGGCCTTTCTTCTTCAACCACTGGCTTCTGCGGATACAACGCGGAACCCGTATGGGCCTTGGTATCTTCAGGGATACTCCGAAAAGTCATGGCTCTTTGAGCTCCGAACAGGCGTTGTGCTCGTCCCGGATTTTGCCGGGGCTTCTGCTCACCAAGGCTTAGTGGAGTGAGAATTCCGTCTGCGAAGGTGGGGCCTCCTTTTGATCTCCCACCCATCACATTGTCATTCACCGTCATCCACCGAGCTGCAGCCGCCTTTGCATCCGTAAAATTGCAGATTTCCAAGGGTTCACTGTTTCTCCTAGGCTTGGCCTTCTCTCCCGCTTGCGACCCACCTGCGAGTGTGAGGGAGAGGGTCAGGCCGATGGCGGCCACCGTGAACTGGGTTAAGATTCGATTCATCGTAGGAATCGATACGGTCACAATGTTGGTTAGGGAAGGTCTGATTAATTGGGCGATCTGCCATTGCCGTCCAGATTTCGCTTTTAGCACGCCGCGAGAGACCCGTTAAATCTCGGGTCGCGGATGGAGGTCACCGAGGCTATTCTGCGCAATGAGCACACTGTCCGACCAAATCACCGAAGATCTTAAAACCGCGATGAAGGCCAAAGACACCTTGGCTTTGGGTGTTCTACGCGCCCTCAAGTCGGCCCTCAAGAACTCCGCCATCGAAAAAGGCGGGGCTGATGCGGTGCTCGATGATAGCGAGGCGACCGCAGTGATTCGTAAGCAGGTGAAGCAACGCCAAGATTCTGCTACGGCATTCGCGGATGCCGGCCGTGTAGAACTTCAAGAGAAGGAAGAAGCTGAGATCGTCGTGCTGGAGAAATATCTTCCTGCCGCACTCGGTGAAGACGAACTTGGAGGAATGGCTGATGCGGCGATCGCAGAAGTCGGTGCGAGCTCGAAAGCTCAAATGGGTCAAGTCATGAAGGTTCTCCAAGAGAAGGTCGCCGGCCGTGCGGACAACAAGGCGTTGTCGCAGTTGGTCATGTCCAAGCTTGGATAATCCTTCGATTTCCCGAATCATCGATCACGGTTGTCTTGAACAGTGTCATCATCGTCGCCGCTGGGTCGAGCCGGCGGATGGGCTTCAACAAGTTGCTCGCCGATTTAGCAGGAGAGCCAGTTTTAGCGAAAACCATCAGTGCTTTCGAGCGTTGTGATGTGGTCGGTGAAATCATCGTCGTGTCCGGCGGTGAGACGCTAGATGCGGCAGCTGGTTGGCTCGGAGAGCAGCGTTGGACGAAGTTGAAGGCGGTCGTCGAAGGTGGTGCTGAGCGTCATCTGTCCGTCCGAAACGGATTGGCTGCACTGGCTGAAGATTGCGAATACGTGGCGGTTCACGATGGGGCACGTCCGCTGGTTAGACCCGATCTGATTGCGCAAAGCTTTGAACTAGCGAAGACCTCTGGAGCGACGGCCTGTGCGCATCCGATCACCGACACGGTTAAGCGGGCGACCCCGGATGGAGTGGTTTCCGGAGCCGTCGATCGCGAGGGCCTCTGGGGGATGGAGACGCCACAGACGTTCCGGTTGGATCTTCTGACCACTTGTTACGACGCCGTGATTGCGCGGGGCGAATTAGTGACAGACGAAGTTTCTGCGGTCGAAGCTGAAGGCTATCCAGTCCAACTAGTTGCCAATCACCAACCGAATCCGAAGATCACTTTTGAGGCAGATTTAGCGATCGCAGCTCGGCTGCTTTCCTAGCGGGGTGTTGAAAAAGGCGGTGAGCCGCCGCGGAGCCTCATGTGATCGAGGGTTAGGCGCGAGGATCAAGTGGATGAACATCCATGCGTGACGAGCAACAACGAC